>Ga0315533_1001890_pt1 | contig 15295 bp, 9 predicted proteins | sample SalMarSW160130MG_FD_203081 | JGI IMG/M metagenome (GOLD analysis project Ga0315533, IMG submission 203081) | Salt marsh sediment microbial communities from the Plum Island Ecosystem LTER, Massachusetts, United States - Salt Marsh Sediment SW1601-30 ...
AAGGGATTGGTGCGATAGAGGAGGAAGATGTAGAGGAGTGACAGTCCAGAGGCGAGGTAGATCGTTTGCACGAAGAGGCTCATCGTAAGACGATCTTAGTTTGCCTGGGCAATCGGATCAATTTTCCTGGCTCCTCACCGCTCCGCCTGCCTGCTGCACCTGTCTACCGACAGGTAGAGACAGGAGTGGGATCGCCGAGAACGTGGACTTCTTCCAGGCGAATCAGCTTCAAGATGGATGTAGCGTCGTACCTTGCCTGCCTGTCGCGTCCACGAGGCAGACAGGTGTGCTTGGGGGGTGTAGTAGCCGGTATAGGAATTACTACACCCCCCGGGGTTGCTTACGATGCAACAAAGCTCTGCATAAAATTGCAGCATGAAGACCAACCGTCCGCAGTCAACGAGCAAAGGGCCCGCACAAAATCGCATGGTGCGCTGTCGTTACAAAACACCTCATGGTGTTGGATTGCAAGACCCCAGCATCCTCCATGGTTGCTATGGCAAGCGGCAGAAACCTCACAGTGTCTCACCCCCCAGCAACGCAAGCGCCCTCCTCCGACTCTCGTAGTCCGGCATCGCGCGCTCGACGCGGAACCAGAACTCGGGGCTATGGTGAGGTTCAATCAGGTGGACAAGCTCGTGGACAACGATGTAGTCGACGATCTTGGCGGGCAGGAGGATCGAGGCCCAATGAAAGTTGACGTTGCCGCGCTTGCCACACGAGCCCCACCGGTGGCCGAGATCTCGTATTTCGATTCGCGTCGGCTCAACGCCAATGCGATCCTGCCATAGGGCGACACGCCTTTTGAGCCAGGGTCGAGCATGCTCAGCATACCATCGGATGAAGTGGGCGCGTGCATCCGCCTTGTCGAACCCCCGAAGCACAAAACGTCCATCTTTCAGCTTCAGCGGCACGTCTTGCTTCTCAACTAGATGCAGCCGGTAGTGCCTTCCGAGATACTGGAAGCCTTCGCCTTCGACATATTCACGGCCGAGCGGACCGCTGCGCAGAGCGTCCTTCTCGGCAAGCTTGGTGTAAACCCAGAACTGCTTCTCCCGAATGAATTGGCGCAGCTGCGCATCGTCGACCTCTTCCGGGCCTCGCACGATCAGCTCTCCGCTGCGATCAACGGTGATCCCCAGGCTCTTGCGGCTCGAGCTGCGTCGCACATCGAAGACCAGGTCATCGACAACAAGGATCTCGCTCATGAGGTCAACCTCGTGTGCAGATGTTTGGCAAGCTCAACGAGCCGGTCGGCGGTCTTCTGTGCTCGCTCGAATGGCACAATCTCGTTGTCGTCCAGGTACTTTAGCAGCCAGCCTCGGAGTACGTTCTGTGCTTGAGTGTTTCGCCAGAAGTCAACGACTCGGATCTCCTGTGCGATGTGTTCCACCATGTTGACTGTGTTATACGCCAGAGCAGTCCGAGGCCGTTCGCGAAGCTGCGACTTGTGAGGACACGCGACAATCTCCTCCTCAAGCACACCGAGGAACGGCGCCTGCGTGCGCGGATCGAGTCCACTATCGTCACCTTGCCTGCCTTCGCGAACCTCCCCAACGAACTGATGCAATACCCGAACAAGCTCCTCCCAATTGTCTCCCAGTGTCTTCAGGATGTTCTCAAGGCGTTCGCTCAGCTTGGCGTAGTGGGCCGGGTCTTCGTTGTAGTGCTTGCGGATGTGGTAGCGTGCGGCGTGCTCCATCTCGGAGGCCTTGGCCTTCGGTGAGACGTGGCGATCGACGGCCTTCTCAAACTCGTCAGCGAGAATGTCGATTGGTGGTATCTTCGGATTCACGCCCTGCGACTCGATGTGATGATCGATCAGCTCGCGCACCTTCTGCCCGGCACCACGAATGTTGAGGCGACTGTCACGGTAGAGGTTTTCGGCTGCCTTGGCGATGAAGCCGAGGATCTTCGCATCGCGGAGATACGGCAACGCCTCGGGTCGCGGCATGACGATGTCCAAGCTCTCTAGGAACCGCTTGAGCTTGAAGACGAAGTCAGCCCGTAGCCGCACGTCGCGCAGCAGATCGACACAGGCATCGACATCCTTGATGTCCGGGATGCCGTGGTCGTGGAAGATGGCTAGGCAGCGACGATGACGATCGGAAAGCACCGGCAGCTCATCCTGAATGCTCGGAAGTGCCCCTTCGAGGTCCTCTTCGCTGTAGATAGCAAGTGCCTCCTTCAAGTGATGCCCGATGCCATAGTAGTCGACAACGAGGCCGTGCGTCTTGTTGCCGTGCGTGCGATTCACGCGAGCAATCGCCTGAAGAAGCTCGTGTCCCTGCATCCAACGATCGAGGTACATCACCTGTTCCACCGGCGCATCGAATCCAGTGAGGAGCATCGTGCGCACGATGAGGAACGCGAGGCTGTCCTGCTTGTCTGGATCGCAGTGAACCAGAGGCTTCTTGAACCGCTCGATCCGCGCCAGTTGCTGGGCTTTCTCGGTCCACATCTTCCAGCCTGGATCGTCGTTCGTCCCGCTGGAAATGACCACGGCAAACTCAAGACGCCGAATCGTTTGCAAGTATCGATGAGATCTTACCAGGAACTGCACGTTCTCTGGTTGCTCTTCTAAGGCTACGTCGCTCAGCTCAAGGAGTTTCGGATCAAGCCCGTCAAGCTCCGCCAGCAACCGCTTGTGAGCCTCGATGAGCGCCTCGTGATACCGCACCGCGGCGAGCCGCGACACCGCCACGAGCTGCGCCTTGAAGCCATTGGGCAGCACGTTTCTCACGTAGTGCCGCAGGATGTCGTCAGCTTTGGCCTCGATCATCTTCGGGGCTTCGAGCACGCGCCCTTTGGTCGCGTACTTTCGCTTGATCGCCTCCAATTCCTCATTGGAACGCTCGGCGAACATATCCTCGAATAGCTTGTCGAGGCTGCGTCCATCGGCGACTTCCCCCTTCGACGTCCGCCCCTCGTAGAGGATCTTGACCGTTGAGCCATCCTCCTGGGACTGCTTGATTGTGTAGCGATCGATGTACTCGCCGAAGATCTCGTGTGTTCGCTTCCCCTTCCCCATGATGATCGGCGTCCCCGTGAACGCAATCTTGGCGCAGTTGGGAAGCGCCTTCATCAGGTTGGCGTGCGCCGTCTTGGTGTGTGAGCGATGCGCCTCGTCGACGAGGACGATGATCTCCTCCGATTCATTGAGAATAGGAAACTCGACATCGTCCAAGACCAGTCGATTCGCGTCGACGTCTCGCAGGATATCGCTCTCGGTCCTGAGATCGGCCCGTGAGAACTCGATCACTTCGCTCTTCACGTCCTCGCGCTCGTGGTACTTCTGAATCGTAGCGAAGACGAGATCGGCCCCCTCCTCGTGGAGGATCAACTTGAGCCTCTTCGTGTTCTTCGCGACGCGAACCGTCTCGCCCGCAAGCGCTGCTGTATCGCCGAGCTGCTTCTGGAGATTGATTCGGTCGGTCACCACGACAACCTTGAACCGGCGAAGTCTAGGAAGCATCCGCATCTTGCGTACCAAGAAGACCATCGTCAGGCTCTTGCCCGAACCCTGTGTATGCCAGACCACACCGCCACGCTGGTCCGACTCCCCATGCTCGTGCCGCGTCTGCCCATGCGTCAATCGGCGCAGCGCCGCGTGGACCGCACGGAACTGCTGATAGTGGGCAAGGATCTTGGTCGTCTTCCCGGACTCGTGCTTGAACACCGAGAAATTGCGGATCAGATCGATCAGGTGTTCCTTGCGAAGCATTCCGGCAATGAGCGTCTGCTGGCTCGTCAGGCTCTCCACGCCAAGTTCCGCCGCGACCTCGGACATCGGCACCGGGCTTGTGTCCTTCCACTCCAGGAAGTGCTCCGGCTGCGCACCGACCGTGGCGGCGACCGCCTGGTACGCGTACGTTCCGATCATCATCTGGTTGTAGTGAAACAGCCGCTCAGCGCCTTCGTCCTCGTCGATCCAATCCCGCTGATTCGAATAGCGGAGCAACTGATCGATCGCTTCATCCAGTGGGTCGGTGATCTTCGGGCTCTTGCACTCGACCACACCGACGGGAATTCCGTTTACGAACAGGACGATGTCCGGGATGATGAACGTCTGGCCACCGGGTACGTCAACGCGGTACTGGTTGATCGCCAGGAAGTCGTTGCGCTCTGGGTGCTCGTGATCGATGAAGTGAACTGTCGGCTCACGGCCGGCGAACCGCTCCTCATCCGCCTCGACGGGAACACCTTTGAGCATGAGTTCGGTCGCGCGCTCGTTCGCCTCCATCAGCTTCATTGCGCCGAGGTGTTCGAGCTGACCCACTGCCTCGCGGATGCGCCCTTCATCGAGCCACGGTTCTTCGTCTTGGTCGAGGTTGATCCGACGCACCGCTTCGCGCAGCCGATCAGTGAGGAGTACGTCGCGGAAGGTCTCGCGCTCGGTGAGGTATGGGACGTCGATGTCACCCTCGATGTGCTCCCAACCGAGCCGCTTCAACTGCTCGATAAACGGCAACTCGACTTGGGTGTATTCGTTGAGGCGTTCCGTGTCGTTCACGCAGTCTCCTCCTTGACCAGCGCCTCTTCGTCCGTTGGCTCGAAGTAGGATTCATCCACCTCGGTTAGAAACGCCTCGCGGCGCGTCACAGCGATTTCGTGGTTGATCAGAAGCTTGATCAGGCGATCGCCATCGATCAACGTGATCGGCGCGGCGCCCGGAAAGAGGGCCGCCTCAGCGCACCCCTTCGTGAATCGGCTCAGTGTGATCAGCGTACCGCGAATCGCTCGATGGTACGGCAGCGCCCCGCGAAGCTGATCCACAACTTGGCGGTTGATGCTGTTCTTGTGGCGCTTGACCTGAACGACCTCGCGGATCGTCGTGATCCCGACCTGGGCAGTCCCGACTACATCGATGCCGCGATCGCCTGCCTGGCCGACAACGGCCACGCCTTCGTAGCCCATCGCCTCTAGAAGCTCGCCGATTAGCCGTTCGAACCGCTGTGGCGACATCTCTCCGAGCCGTTCCTTGAGTTGTTCGATCTGCGCGGCGTTGTACTCGCCGATCGCTCGCATGATCGCTTGGTGCGGTTCGCTCTTCCCTCGCCATGACGTAGCGGCGTAGGCTCTTCCCTTCTCTGTGATGTCAAACGTGTTTCCATCACGGTTTGCGAATCCGCGCTCGACGATGTTGATCAAGCGGCGACGCAGCGTATCCTTGATTGTCGAGTCCGTCCCGTACCGGGAGTAATCGCGTAGAAACTCGGACCACTCGGGCAGGAAATCAGATCGCTTGGCATGCGGTTTCGTGGATAGAATGGCGAGCAGCTCGGGAATCCCTTCCACCTCGTCGATCTCGCGCACATACCGTTCCTGCTTGTGGAGGAAGCCCTTACCTCGTTCTGTCAAGCGATATCGACCGGAGCTGTCGGGTGCCAGCAGATCGTAGCCGTAGATGAAGAGATAGCTTCCATATACGTGGCGAGGGTTGACCGCCTTCTGCGTTCCCTCCCAGATGCGACGCGCCAGCACTTGGTGCTCCTTGGCAAGCCTCTGCCCAATCCACGTGTCAGGATCGGACCAGTCAACGGGATTCTGCGGTGTGCCTGTGTGCTCCCAGATCTCTTTGATCAGTTCCCGCACATGTTCCTTGGCCACGTCTTCCCAAATAGGCAGAAGCGCGCGAACCTCGGAATAGAGGGGAAACAGCGGAGTTCGAACCTTTCTCGTCTTGTCATTCATCGTCGCCCTCCTCGTCGATCGGAACGCGGACCTTGCCGGTGAGTAGATCGTGCATCAGGCCCTGCTTGAGGAAAAACAGCTTCTCCAGCTTTGTCTCAGACGCGAAGATGCACTCGTCCGCCTCGTCTAGCAAGCAGACAATCCGCTGTTGCTCATGAATGTCGGGCAGATACAGATCGAAAGCCAGGAACGTCCGCAGATCAACGCTCTCAACCGTTGTTCCAGCCTTAACAGCTATCTGGATCACACGTCTACCCAACGCGCACAGGGCATGGAACGCGTATCGGGAATCTACATGATCACCCGGGTGCAACACCTTCAGGTCTTGGTTGACAACGAAGGGTACTCTGCCAGCCGACACAGGAAACGTGTGTCTCAATATGCCCGATCGAAACACGACTGCCACATCTCCTGGCTGGTGTACGGACAGAGATGCCGCGCGTACTCCTTCCATTGTGATGTGCTGCTGGGCATCATCAATCCAGGAGGAAACCATGTCTTTTGGTGTCACCCATGGGATGTCCCCTCCTTGCCAGAAGGCAGTGTGCTGCTTTGAGGGCGTCCCGCCACCTGTCCAGACACCGAGTTCTCCCACAGCATGCTGCTCCGAGTAAGCGCTGTCTTCGCGGAGGCGACCGTTCTCGTCGATGCCACGCGTGAGGAGGTCGTGCAGCAGCCCGGTCTTGATGGCCTTCAGCTTATCGATCAGCCTCTCTGTCGTCCGAATCGCCTCATCCACCGTGTCAAGGATCTCGGCAATCCGGCACTGTTCGCTGATTGAGATATCAGGTAAGGGGAGCTTAGCAAGCTCCTTCAGGCTAATGTTCTTTAGTCCAGTAGTGCCAGCAACGCTGTCCGTGATTGCCTGTTGGATCGCTGGTGAGTTGATGTAGCGATACAGATATGCAGGGTCCAGGTCGGTTGCATCCGCTGGAGTTATGCCAACAAGGAACGACGCGAACAGGTATCCCTCATCCTCACGTATGAAGACAGCGTTGCCTACCCGCTCTGGGTTTCCATTGGAGCCGACCATAATGGTCCAATCCTTTGTTGCTTTGTGCACCTGCGCGGCGCCCAGCGGAATACCCGCCAGGTGGACCAGATCTGTCGTGTCCAGAACTTCTTGCACATTCGGAATTCGGATCACTGGCCAGGTCTTCTCAGATGGAAGTTCGCGCTCCATATCGAGACTCCAGGAGATTCCGCGACGGATCTCAATGCAGGGTCCCAAGTCCTTGGTCGGGACTTCGAATGCAGCCTTAACCCTCATAGCCAATATCTCCCAGTACCTCGTGAAGCTCCCGACCAGCCCGATCCCTCTTGGCCTCTAGGGTGCTTAGCGATGTTGAGTACTTGCTCCATAAGCTCTCGACGAAGAGAGCTATCTCCTGCCGGTGCGCAGCGATCCGTTGATCTACCTGGTCAAGTAAGTCCGCTCTCAGGACATCACGCACAAGGTTGCGGCAGTCGTCTGCCGAAAGCCTAGCTCGCGCTTGTTCCATACGCTGAATCAGCTGTCCGTGCAGCGTCTTTAACTCTTTCTTGATCTGAGTCAGTTCTTTCTTCAGCTTCTTCTTGGCCGCCACAACTTCCGCTCCGCCAAACAGATCCTCCGGCTCTTCCTCCGCATCTTCGGCTTGATCGATCTCGGCAATCCGTCCTTCGATCTCGGCCTTGCGGCTCTCGGCGTCGTCAAGCTGCTCGATGTATTCGGGGAGCAACCGCACGATCAGCGGCTGTTCGGACGGATCGAAGCGGGCGTTCGTTTTCTTACCGTCTTCAAGCAGCGCTCGGATGCTCGTCACCCAGCTATCGACCAGCCCATCGAACCCCTGCGCCATCAGCGCTTTCAGGTCGAACAGCGCCTCCTTCCACCAACTGGCGAGTGCTCCAGCAACCTGGAAACGGTCGAGCAGGCCGACCGCCGACAAGTCCCTCGTGAACGAGTCCATGAACTCAGCGCGCAGACTCATCAGATCCTGCGTTTCAGGTAGTTGTACCAGCCGGTTGATGTGGCCCATCCACCACGTATCGAACGCCTCGCGAAGCGAGGCTTCCCTCGCCCGGACGCCGTCAGCGGTTTCGACCCGCTCCTTGAGCTGACGCTTCTCCTCGATCTCGGGTCGGAAGTTTATGTAGTCGGCATCCCGTTCCTGAAAGACCCTGCCGGGATCGAATCCGTGCGCGTCGAACATGTCGCGTTTCGCCGCGGTCTCGGCCTTGGGGACGCCGCCGACAAGGTGGGCCCGCACATCGTGCGGCTCGGGTGGCGGGGCATTGTCCGCGTAGCGGCGGATGTTGAGGTTCCAGTCGTTGACTGCAAGATCATCCTTGGTCACAATCGCCGAATACCCGGGGATCTCTTCGAAGGCCTCGAATGTGCTGACCATCTTCTCGATGTGCTCAGGTCGCAAGTAGTTCTGCGCCCGTCCAGCGTAGAACTCGCGGTCGGCATTGATGAACAGGATCTTGCCTTAGCGATCCTGCGGCTTGGCGCCCTTGGCACGGCAAACGAGAATGCAGGCGGGAATGCCAGTGCCGTAGAAGAGGTTCGGAGCAAGACCGATGACGGCTTCGAGCAGGTCGTCCTCAATGATCCCCTTGCGGATCTCCTTCTCCTGGCCGCTGCGGAAGAGGACGCCGTGAGGCATGACCGTGGCCATCATCCCGCCGGTTCGCAGCACGGCGAGCATGTGCTGGGCGAACATCAGGTCGCCCTTCTTCCCGGTTTCGGGGCAGAAGCCGTAGCGGAACCGCTCGGGGAACTCCATGCCCTGCCTGCTGTAGTTCTGGCTGAATGGGGGATTGGTGATGACTCGATCGAACCGCATCAGCTCGCCGCCTTCGCGGTGCTGGGGATGCATTAGCGTGTCCTCGTTCTGGATGTCGGCGTCGGTAATGCCGTGGAGGATCATGTTCATCTTGCAGATCGCCCACACGCCTCCGTTGTTGTCTTGGCCGTACAGGCGAAGGTTGCGTGCGTTGCCGCCATGCTCCTCCACGTAGCGGCGGCTCGTGATCAGCATGCCACCCGACCCGACGCACGGATCGTAGATCCGCATACCGGTCTGCGGCTTGAGGATGCGAACCATCAGCTCAACGACATCTCGCGGAGTGTAGAACTCGCCGCCTTTCTTCCCCGCACTGTCGGCGAACTGAGCAATCAGGTACTCGTACGCTGCGCCGAGAAGATCCGGGAACTCGAAGTCTTCGTTACACAGGCGATACTTGGAGAAGTGGCGGATCAGGTCGCGCAACTTCTGGTCGGAGATCTTGCTCTGACCGACGCGGCGGTTGAAATCGATGTGCTGTAGAACGCCATCGAGCGCCGGGTTCTCGTCTTCCAGCGCACCGAGCGCTTTGTTGAGCCCATCGCCGACGTTCTGATGGAGCTCGTCCCGCAAGTATGGCCAGCGCGCCTTCTCTGGGACGTAGAACGAGTCCGCGTACATCGCCGGGGACTCTGCTCGCTGCCGTGCCGCCTCGCGGCTGCGCCCCATCTTCAGGTTCTCTTGAATGATCGCCTCATATCGCTGCTCGAACTCGTCCGAACAGCGCTTCAGAAAGAGCATTCCGAAGATGTACTCCTTGAACTCCGAAGCGTCCATCTTCCCACGAAGAATGTCCGCCGCTGCGAACAAGTGCCGCTCCAGTTGGGCTAGTGTTAGTTTCGCCATCTACTCCTCTCCATTGACGTCCGTATTGGTCCGAACGACAAGATAAACCACGATTGCGGTTGATTCCTCGCCGTCGACACATACTAAGGATACAGGCCACGTACCTGACGTCGTGGTCGGGGGGATTCGCCATGTCCACGCCGCAATACCTTCTCCGCTGGCACGTTTGGGAACAAGGTCTTTCGCCTCGCTCATCTGAGTTGCGTACTCCACAGCAATGAAACACAAGACGCCTGGGAAAGTCCGAATCGTGATCGAGGCAGACTCATTAGCGCCAACCTCCAGCTTCGATTCGAGGATCTCAATTGCAAGTGACTCCCTGTCTTGAGCCGCACTGCAAGCGACCAAACCTACTACTAGGCTGGTCAACACAAGAACAACCACTGGCCGCTGGCACCGTCTGAAACGGAGAGTCATCGCTCCCGAACCTCCTTTCCACAGTGCAGGCAGATAGCTGAGAAGCGCAGGGCCAGGTCTTCCACAGCAGCATCAAAACATGTCCTCGGGCGAGCGTTTCGCTCCGAAGCCTCAACCTCTCTTGTAATGACCCGTTCCGCTCGCAACCTCACAGTCCCATCCTTTCTGTCCAATACGTAGGCCGCCTATTCGCTCACGGTATTTCCTCACCCTCTCCCGTTTGCTCGCCTATTGTACAGGATTCTCACCAGCGATGTGAAGCCTGATCTATGCTGACAGCTAATCTTGAGTTTTGAATCCGGAATCTGGAATCGCCTTGCGGCTCTTCTCCGTTAGCCGGTATTTCTGCTTACTGCTTCGTGGTTTGTCAGGGATGGTCATTTCGATAAGGCCAGTTTCCAGTGCCGGCAACAAGTAGCTCTTACGAAAGTGCTCATCATCCTTCAGCTTGAGGACTGTTTGTAGTTGCTGTCTGGTCATTTCGCCTGAGAGAACCTTCAGTAGTCGAACTTCCGTGGTACTTCCGTGGTACTTCCGGGGTAGCTTCCCCCGCAAGTTGCACCTTCGCATTAGCGTGAATGGGCAAGCGAATCAAAAAATAGGTGCGATTGTCATCGGTCTCAAACTCAGGTGCGGGCGAGCCGTTTTCTGCCATCACTCTCAACACCTTAGGAATGCCGGTGGAACGCCCTTCGGTGAGGTCCAACTCCTTCAGAAATTCCCCAATTCGGCGATTGCGGTAGCGACGGGTGACGGCCTTGCCAACCCGTAGATCCTCCATCTTGATGGATAGATCCGGCCCAGGGAAGCTCAACACCACAAGATCATCCGGGGTGATCCGCACTTCGATCGGCTCCCGCTCTTCGTAGGAGCGATGGTAGACGGCATTGACCACGGCCTCCTCAATGGCAGGATAGGGGAAGTTCCAGAACCGCTCCGCTTCGGCCCGATCGGGATGCTTGACTACCGTTTCCCGCAGGTAGTTGCGCTGGATGTAGTCGAGCGCCTCCCGCGTGATCCGCGCAAGAGGTCCTTTGAAGCTCTTCTCGTCAAAGCGGTCGCCACTCGCACCCTCCGGAAACCACACCACGTCGATCTGCGTCGCTGGGAAGAATCGATACGGCTCTTCGTTGAAGAAAAGCAGGCCAACATTCTTCGGCAGCACAGCCTCCGAGGGTCCGCCCGCGACGTTCATCTGTCGTCCCAGTGCTTCAATCGAGAGACTACCTGCTTCATCTGCAAGATCGCTTCCCACCTCGCGCAGGAACTCGGTAATCAGGCGGCGTGATACGTCCTCCATGGATGCAAACTGATTGAACCGGTCATCGAAGGGAACGGTCGCCGCAAGGCTGATCAGCTCTTGCTCATCGTCTCCTCGTGCCTCGATCGTGTTTGAGTAGCGGCGGATGTAATAGCGGTACTCCCTTTTCTTGGCTGTCACAGCCCGCGGCGCTTTGAAAGGCCGGGTTTGCCCGCCGGGTGCCCACAGCACGATGAGGTTCCGCTCTTGGAATCGTTCAACGCTCAAAATTGGAAAATAAGGCGGTTGGATCAGGTTGCAGTACGAAAGAAGCTCTCGCTGAATCTTATCCAGCTGATTGTCGCGCAGGCCTGCGGGAGGAAAGATCGGCTGTCCCATGTCGTCGCAGTCCTGCCCGATGACGATGTAGCCACCCCCGAGGTTCTCAAAGTCGTTGGCAAACGCGCAGATGGTTCGAATGATTGCATCGGGATTCCACCCTTTTTTGTACTCGATGCGCTCACCCTCAACCGTGCGCTGGCGCAGCAGGTCTTCAAGGTTGATTGGAAGCTTGTTAGTCATCGAACACCTGTTTCTTCGCTTTCTTCTTTGCCATCTTTCCTCTCTTATAAATGCCGAATCACTATTGGTCCACATTCCTGTCAGGAGATTCGGGTGATTTAATCACGCTTGTGTCCGTCTTCGTAACGTGTTTGGCGGGTTTATGGCGGGTTTCGTTTTCATGGTTCATTGGCGGGTTTAGCGGGTTTATGGCGGGTTTATGCTTGGCGGTTACGTAGTGTGCCGCCCGCCCTGTGTGTCCGACCTTCTCCAAAACACGGAGCTGTGTAAGCTGTCGGAGTTCTCTGAGTGCCGTTCTCTCAGAGACACCGGTGATGTCCCGATATTGAGCATTGTTGATACGTCCTGTGGCCTTTGCGTGCTTGATCACCTGCCGCTGGCGATCGTTCAAACCAAGCTCTGCCATCACCCTGTCCGTCAGCCAATCCCTCCATAAGGTTACCACAAACGAGCCCTCGCGTTGTTCAAAATCCGGTTCGGGAAGGCCTGCCTCGCGGCAGAGAGCAATCATCATCTGGGTGCCGGATCCGGCTTTCTCGATATAGCGGGCAAGGTAAAGCGATTCTGCAAGTAATGGATTGTTGGGGATTGATGGATGATCGTTGCGGAGGCTATCAAACGTAATGGCGGCCGGCAGGGAGCCAGGATTCCATACTTCAAGACGGTCGGCAAAGAGGCGGACTTCCACCGAGGCGTTGCTGTTGTAATCGCGATGAGCAACGGCGTTGACGATAGCTTCTCCAACAGCATCGGGAGGGAGCTCATAAGTAGCCTGAGCGGCGGCGCTGGAGGTACGGGTGCCAACGGAACGGTTGATCTTGGCGAGCACGAAGTCACGTGTCTGATCGACCTGCTCAAAGAGATCACCGGAGTAGATCTGCTGAGAGGCGAAAGGGCGTCGGTAGTCTGTACCGTGGCAATGGACGCATTTTGTCTCGGCGGAGCGATGGAATCGTTGTGGTTCAGTCCCGAAGAGGAGGATGGCAGCGTTGGTGGGCTTCCCATCTTCGATAAGATTGAGGTGGGTAAGCAGGGCCCTGGTTGTGGTGTTGGTTTTGAGGGGGAAGCCGCGCTCCCGGCGAGCTGTCTCCAGAAACCAGTCGATGCGCCCGCGTGAGATATGCTTCAGAGTAGCACCGTCACAGGGGGAAGTGTCGAACGGCGGAACACGCAGCGCACCTATGCTGTCAAGGTAGTCGACCAGGCTGGCGTAAACTTCGGCGGTTATAGCGTTGTAGTCATCGATGCGGCGGCGGATGAGATCGTTGCTTGCCTTGTTGATCAACTGCTTCATCTTGGGCGCACGCTTCTTCTCGTCCGAGCCCCAAACGTAAACGAGCCGGACTTTGTGGTGTTTGGTAGCGTGGTCGTATTCATGTTCCGTCGGCGAGATGCCGTACTGGTCTTCACGTCCATATTCGTAGCCAAAGATACCCAGGTAGATGTCGCATCGTTCGACTTCTTCAAGGTAAACCTGGTCAGCGCGCCGGTCTTTGGCCGGAAGGTCCTCGAAGAGGAAGACGTCGGATACAAACCGGCGCAGGGCGGCATCTCCAAGTAGGAAAGCCTTCAGATCCCGGCGAAGTTGTCGGAACTCCTTTTGTACACTACTGATGAAGATCCTAATCCGCGTAGCAGACATGGGTACTAAATTAGGAAGTTAGAATGCAAAATAGTGCTATTGTTGGTCATTTTATTCCTCTACCGATTCCATATTTGGCAGCTCAACGTTTAGAGTTCTTTCTATCATCTTATTGAATTCGTCTTCGACTCTGTCTTTGAAGTCTGCCTCGATCTGATAGACCTCAGTAAACTCGGCGAATGCCCAGCGGCCATACTGACCGAGATTGTTAACACCCGGTATCCAATAGGTCTCCATCGTAGATTTCTTCTCTTTGGCATCCTCACGCCGGTAGCCCTTGATCTCAACTATAAGGTGCAGCGGATCTTCTTTACCGTGGCCATCGTCGACCAAGACGATGAAGTCGGGGATGTAGATTCGCGGTGTTGAGCCGTACTTGTATGGAACCTCCAATCCCAGGTTGTGGTTCTTGACGTAGGCCATAACCTTGGGATGTGCCTCTGCCACGCGGCAGAATTCGGCCTCCCAGTCACTATCAAGGATCACCCAGTTGATATGGCATCGCCGTGGATCCGTCTGCCACCGATGCGTGCGCGTGGTGGTGAAGCTGACGTGGCTCGTCGAGCCCGTTGGGTTGTAGGGATCGAGCACCGCCTTGATCGGGTACGTCCCTTGCATCGACCGCGTAATGGCCGCGGTGATTCGCTCGCATGCCATGTCCGCCAGTTCTTGATACATCAGTTGAGCTGGGTACGTTCCTCCCTTGCAGACCAGACAGGTATCGAGCCACTGTTTCGTGATTCGCTTAAGCTGACCGAACAGATGGAACCGCGGCTCCTCTCCCTTATCACGCCACTTGGTCTCTAGCAATCGATGTGTGAGGTGATAGAGCAGTGTCGAACGCCTCAGGTCGCGGGTGTGGACGAGGGTCAGATCAACACCCTCGCCGATGATCCCGGAGTTTCTCGTAATCGACGGGCCCACGATGTCAGGCGTGAGTTCCATGATTGAGTCGTCATTGAACTGCGCTGTCAATCGCTCTTCGGGCAGCTCAACGCGATAGCCAGCTACACGAGGAAAGCGAATCTCAAGCTCGTCGCGTTCGGGACGAACGGCTTGAACGTGCACTGTCTCACGCGGAGGCTGCGGCGGGGCAACGACCGGCTTGGCAGTGAAGTCAAAGGGAATGCCGAGGACATCGGCATACTCGACGTTGAATCTCCCTTTTTCATTAAGTTCGTAGGACTGCCGTCGCAGAGCACGACCGATGACCTGCTCGCAGAGAAGCTGTGTTCCGAAAGCGCGCACACCGAGAACGTGAGTAACAGTGTTGGCATCCCAGCCCTCACTTAGCATGGAAACGGAGACCACACAGCGAATCGACTCTCCGAGCCGCTCTTCCTTGCCAACCGTGTTCATGACCTCTCGCAGTAGATCTTGGTCAGTGATGTTCTCTGCCTGGCTACGGTCACCTGTGCGTTCGATGATCTCTCGCCGAAATCGTTCGATCTCGTCCACTGCCATGCCACGGAAGTCCTTATCCAGTGCGTCACCAGATTCGATCTGCTCGCTATCGATCAGTAGGGTTCGCGGACGAGGAATGGGGTTCTCGTACTCATCGAAGTTGCGAAACAGTTCAAATCGACCATTAACGATCTTGCTTGTCCCGTCTTCGTTTTCACGGGAGAATCCCGATATGTAGTCGTACACCAGCTTGCTCGTCGATGTGTTGTTGCAGACGACGATGAAACACGGTGGCATACGGATGCCCGCCTCTTGCCAGAGATTGAAGGTCTTCGCGTAATGCCCGTACAGGGCTTCGAGAGCTGTCTGGAGTTCAACTGGGAGGCTCAATGGATCTAGATTCTTTGCCTTCCCACGCCCCTTCTTAGGCATCTTGTGGCGAATGTGCACCCAGAGATCGCGAAGCCTAGGCATCTCTTCGCCGGGGATGTTGTCAGCAATAGGGACACGCGGGAGCTTGACTATCCCGCTCTCGATGGCATCCATAAGCGAGAAGTCGCTCACTGTCCACGGGAACAACGTGCCCTCGGCATAACCGGAGCCGCTTAGGAAGAAAGGCGTAGCGGAGAGATCGATGAC
>Ga0315533_1001891_pt1 | contig 15287 bp, 10 predicted proteins | sample SalMarSW160130MG_FD_203081 | JGI IMG/M metagenome (GOLD analysis project Ga0315533, IMG submission 203081) | Salt marsh sediment microbial communities from the Plum Island Ecosystem LTER, Massachusetts, United States - Salt Marsh Sediment SW1601-30 ...
CTCATAGAAGCATTCTACCCTCTCTATTCCTTCCTAACAACGAGATTTATGCCAGGTAGCAAATGGGGTGACCTTTGCCGGGGGGCGGTGGGAATGGGTGCGATTGAAAAGCAACACCCCCTAAAGCACTAAGCCTGGGGAAGCTAATCGGATAGGATCACCTTGGTGAAAAAAGGGGATCAAAGCGAAAAAGAAGGGGAAGAGATGGTTCCTCCAGTTTCAGCTTCAGGATCTGTGGAGCCTGGGTGACTCGAACCTGCTGTGGGACTCGCTCATCTCGCGTCTCAGCATCGGATGGAGCAGCGTCATTGGCGAGTCTGAGTGAGGTGCCTCCAGAAGATCTTGCCCCCCATCGGCGATCCGTGCGCCGCCGGATCACGAGACATACCAGGAACAAAACGGGAGCGCGAGATTACTGCGAGACGCGTTGCCGAGACGGAGAAATCCTAAGAATGAAGGTCTGACCCCGAGGACGACCGTCAACTCCAACTAAGGTTAGCGGCCCTCCCGCTGACCCCTCGTGATTTCGAATGACCTTACATCGTTTTCGTTTCCTTGTCAATTATCCGCAGCGTGGTGGGACTGTACCCGTTGCAGAGATTGTCCGAGTTCGTCAAGTGTCTTGAGCTCACATAGGTCCACTGATTGCTCGCTCAGGAAGCACCGGAACCTTTCATCGAAGAGCTTGGCTTGTTCGCCCAATTCTTCCAGACTGCTGGAGGCAAACTTTATTAGGTCAGGAAATTGGAATTCACGAAACATGGCGGCCAATTCGCTATACAAATTAAAGTCGCTATGCCCGACGCCTTCTGTGGTCTGATTTAAAGTCAAAGTGACATCATGCTGTAAGAGCAGCGCTTCTGCATGGGCAGCAACGGAGTCACCACGTTCACATGCAGCCAGCAGCTTTCCTACTTTATCTCTCATCTCAGGGTAGACTTGCTGGAACTGCTTGGACACTGTTGTGTTTGATGGAATCGACTTCTGAACTCGACGAAGAACCTGACGCATATTCGTCGCCAGCAGTTCACTCGCCCTGATGATTTGGCTCGGATCCGGAGATGTGGTGATCGTCTGAATCAAATGATCCAGTCCAGCGGGTTTGTCCCTGAACTTTGCTGATTCACTCAGACCTTTCGCCAGCCCTCGATCAAAGAATACCTGATTGGCCAGAGCCAGACACTCCCAAGTAGACTGCACGACCTTCCATCCAGCATATCGGATATCGGTGAGGTTGCCATCATCTACAGCAAGACGGAGGTTGGCCACATGCGCTACAATGCTGTTGAAATTCCCCAGCGCTCGCCTGATCATTTGTGGTCGGGCTTTAGGCTTTTGCAGATCAAGGATTTGTTTTTTCAGTCCTTCGAGGCGAGCAGCCTCATCGTCGGACCTGGCATACAGTATTTTCGCGTGATGAACCAGAGCTGGAGCAAAAGCCCAACCGCGAATGCGACCACTGGCAAAGCCCTCCATCGTGTTCCAGTCGATTGCCCAGAAATCGAATAAAAGTCCGTCAAGGAGAAAAGTGCGGCCTATTGGTGGATTCTTCCCGTCCGCGGGGATGTAAAAGATATCCAAATCTGAATCGTCACGGGCCTCACCCCGGGCGTACGACCCAGAACAGGCAATGATATCGACCTCTTGCCCATAGTTCTTGACCGCGTTGTCCATCAGCAACTTGGCAACTGCAAACACATCACTCATAATCTTCGTCCTCCGGCTAACTTGTTATTCTACCCAAAATCTCCCTTTTACCGGGCAATCATTCTCCCAAAGCTACGCATTCTATGACTCCATCCCGCTATTCTCAAGAGAAGCCCTGAAGAAACCGTTTGGTCGGAATCAGCCCAGCGGTTAACATAACATCTTAACTGGCGCGTTATGGAGGTTGTTAATAATCAGGAATCGAAATATGACCAAAGTTGGCGAGGCTCTTGAGCCGGTGCTGGAGGGTTACGCTAGAGGAATAGGCGTATTAGCGGAGTCCTTGCTTTCGTGCAGCGAGTGATGACTGGCATGTGAGGAGTCTTGCTTCGGGAGTCGCGCGTCCCGCTCCTAGTCGCTACCAGCCAAATCTCGAACCCATTTGGATGCCGAAACCGCTTCCGAGCCAGCTGCTTGCGACAGCATATGCGTTCTTCTTGTCCTCGACGAGCAGGCCCTTGTATCCACCACCCGACTGGATATAGATGGAAGAGGTATCGGATGTGAAGTAGTCGAATCCGAAATGGCCCCAGATCCCATACGTGAGGTTGGGAGGGATCAGGTTGCCAACGCCATACACGAGACTGTCGTACGGTGTGAACGAGTACCCCAATAGGAAGTCGCTTCCGCCGTACACGCGGAACTCGTCATCAAGGAGAGTCCCGATACTACCTACACTGACCACGGCTCCAACAACTACAGGATGAAACGACACGGTCTCAGACGTCTCCATGTTGACGAATGTGACCCATGTAATCGAGCTCATCCAGCGCAGCTTGATGTCCACGAAGACCGTGTCATTGATCTTCGGCAACATCACTCCGATTTCGAAGAACGACAAGCTCCCAGCGATACCTGCTCCGAAAGTGATCCCGAAACCGTTAGCCGGGACTGCAGTCCCGGCAGATGCGGCAATGCACACGACCAATGCTGTCAGCAGCAAGACGCGCTTCATGGTGCCTCCTTTAAGAGGAGTATAGAGGAAGTGCAGGCCGACCGTCAAATCGGACACCGCAAGGGAAGAACGGAAGGAGCTCCCTTATCGATTGGAGTCTATGTGACTGTAGGCAGAACTTTCGTTCTATCTACAGTTTGGTAGACTGACCCTGGGGGACTGATTGTACAACTTCTGTGTTGGCGGTCGCGTGGTAGCCTCTGTATCGCAATGCCAGTTTGTCCCAAGCCGAGAGCGCTAAGAGAGTTTGACGTGGTATGGCTACGGCGCTTGTGTGAGCCCGGGAATTCATGGCGGATCATTTTTCGCCTCAAGGACGCTTCACGACCGGCTTGGCATACCACTGGGTAAGGACTCTCTCGGCTGGCTTTCCCTGCGGTGTATATCCGGTGCTGTTGATCTCCCGTGACTCCGGCTGCCACGTCCACCAGTAGAATCCGTAGAACCAAGGCTTGTCCCAGACCGCACGGAAGGCCGCCTCGTAGTAGTGGGCCTGTTCCTGGAAGTCGCTCTCTCCCGGGAGGGTCCAATCCCACGGCTGGGCGCTAGCTCCTTCCACGCTGCAGACCCCGAGCTCAGTGAAAAGGATGGGCGTTCTCACTATGTCGTGGAACATCTTGAGCTCCGCTATCCAGGGGGCCCAGGAGGACAGAAGCGCCTCCACCGTGGGAGGGCTCTCGGTGGGCAGAGTGAAATACGCATCAATCCCGACGTAGTCCAGCGCGTCCCAAAACGGTACATCCCAGTAGCTGTCCCAATTCGCCGCATAGGTCAACGGTCCGTCATAGCGTGTCCTGACGTCCTCGATGATCCGACGCCAGTCGCCGTCGCGATGAACGGTTTCGTCTAACTCTACGCCGACGCAGAATTCCTCCACACCCTGTTCTGCCGCCAACTCGGCGTAGTAATCAAGGAAGTAGCGGTAGCTCGAGAACCAAGCGCGCCAGTCCTCCTCGCTGTCAAACCGAATCCCGCCTCGCCAGGTACCGTCGGCAACATCGACCGTCGGCTTCAACATCACCTTCATTCCCAGGCGATGGATCTGATCGATCACTCTGATCACGCCTTGATTGTCGGGTGTGAGGCGCGGGTCGCGATAGATCACCACGCTATCCTGCGTTTCTTGATACCAGGTGACCACCAACGAGACCCATTCCGTGTTGGTTTTCTTGAGCAGAGAGATCGAGCGCCCCGATTCGAGCGTGCCGTAGGAATCGTTCTGCCAAGCAGCATACGTGGTCCCTTTCTGGAAGAGAGGACCTTCCTCCTTACCTATCGGTTGAAGGAACAGCACAAAAGCCGCCACGACAGCCGCTATTGCCCACAGCACCTTTTCGGTCATTGAGGTATCTCCTGAGACAGGATACAGACGGTGGCCGAGTAGGTCAACGGCACGTATGACCTTCACCCCGAGAACTGGACCAGGGATAAGGTGAGAATCGACCTTGATTCACGTTGCGAGGAGGAAGATCGGTATGCGGAAGTCGAGACCCTCGCAAATCGAAAGCGCATCTAGGCGGGAGAGCCCTAGGGGACTCGAACCCCAAAGTGCTGATGGCGTAGGCCTTTTGAGATACCTCTGTTTCAGATACGCGGGAGGCAGGCGCGGAAGCGCTGACTACAACCAGAGTTTGAGATTTCTGTGGAGCCTGGGGGACTGATTGTAGAACTCGAGTCCTCGCCATCGCGTGGTGATGGGTGTCCGGGAACGCTGAGCCTATCTCCTCCAAATCGGTCGTTCTGAGCTGCTCCTTAACCAATTTCAGAAGGACGTCAAGTTTTTCCCTCTAGGCTGATAGGAAAGTGGCGGTTTGGGAATCGTCACCCACTACCTTAGCAGTCTCCGGTAGGCAGGCAGTAAGAACGTGCTCGCCATCGTGTCGAACAGGCGAAGGATTACGGTTGGGTCGAAGATCTTGATCGCACCGGGTGAGTAACAGTATGGACTACCATAGTGAACAAACAAGGCGATCTCGTAGCAAGTGCCCCCACAGGCTGTGCGGTAGCTGATCTTCTCATACCGATTTCCCGCAGCTCCTTCCGAAAAGTAATACCTGGCAAAGCGGACGCTGCCTAACTCACGATGCCCGTTCAATCTACGCTCGTGTGCATACATATTGCAGGACGCACCTTGCTCTGATAGAGGTGTCGATGCATCGGTCACTCCAATCGTCACCGAAAAATCGTACAGGTTTGTCTTAGCACCAGTCCCATCGATCGACAGGTCGAAGGTGGGAACAAACGTGACCATGGCTCCTGATGCCACAAGCTCGTAGGCATGCTCTGTTGGAATGAAATCATCTGGATACTTGATTTGAAAACCGCACTCCTCATTCTCGTAGCTATGCCACCCAGTTGTATCGACCCAGCCGGAGGCAGGTATCATGGCAAGCGCTCCAAACTGCGAATCGAGCAGACTCGAACCCTGACTCAATGAACTTCCTGTACCAATTAGAAGCGCGACAAAAAGAGCAAGGAGCACCGCTCTCGAATCCATCTTTGCGATACGCTCCCTTCTCTGTCTTGTTTCCCCAACGGCAGTCGTTTCGGCAAGCTGCAGTCTGAAGCACGGGATGGCCATCTCGACTTCACTTTAGCATGATGACTAGTCGGGTCTAAGCCACTTAGTTCGCTGGCCAGGTGCTGGATGTTCGCCGCGGCATGGGGACATCGCTCGCCTTATACCGTTACGTCTGAGACTGGTGACGATGTGAGACATCTCTATTCTTGTAAGTGCGATGCAATTCAAGTTCACGACCGAAGGAGGCCCCCAAAGAAATAAGCGTCTCAGGCTCTGCTTTTTGACTGGGTGGATCATTACTTGTCACGTGCTTGGATATATGGCTTGTTGCACCGCCACTGTTCCAGAAGGACACCTAGGAGACTCTTGGTTGGGGGAAAGAACACGTATAGGTTCAACAATACATACTGCTGCAACTGTCAGCATTCAAGCGCTTTCATCGAGGGATTTCACGTTTGAGATTCATGCGCAAAGTGGAGCTCACATCGGATACGTTTCTGGCAGGGCGACGCTCATGGGTCACAATCAGGCCGTTTTCGTTGGGGAGAACGGATGCGTGATCAGTTTTGTGCTGCAAGGTGATATCCTGGAGATCACTACGAGCGAAGGCTGCATGTGGTATGCAGGAGTCGGAGTTCACTTCGATGGGAAGTACCACAGTGATGTAGGAATCTTGGAGCCGTCACTGAGCGAGAAAGGGATTCTTGGAAGCAACTTGCAGGAGGAGGCATTCCGTGAGCTGACTGGTTTGGCATACCCCCTTTTCCTGGAGAATGCCCATTTGGTTTTCACAGGAGAGGATCTGGATGGCTTTGGAGCAACGGTCTATGAGCTTGGTATTAGAGGACTTCTAGGCTTCATGGGAGCTATCGTGATGGTTGGACAAGATGGAGAAGTGTGGGCCGCGGTGACTGATGGTGATCTCGTCAAGTACTTCACAAGCGAGGTAGCTGGCCTTGAGCTTCCCCAGACCGTCAAGGCCTGGTGCAATAGATTCACAGGTAAAGATCTGGTCTTCATGGACAGGGACAGCTTTGAGTATTGACCTGCCTCCGATGTGCACGAGAGAGCTGTGGTGTAACAGAAGAATAGCCAGATAGCAACGAGTGGTATGGAGCCTGGGGGACTGTATGTAGAACGCGTTCGTTAGCCGTGTCGTGGTGATGGAAGTCCGCTACCGCCAGTTTCATCTGCTCGAGAATCCTCTTGGAGGCCGGATTTTGGTTGCAGTCGAGCGTTCGCCGCGAGCGGACCCACTGACTGCCGCGACTACCGCCATGTGCCCACCAGTTGGTACGGCGCCCAGTACCAGGGGGCTGGGAAGTCGCCAAGCAACAATCGGATCTGGGCCTTCTGTAGTGCCTGCGCCCAGGAGAGGCCGCCCTTGTGTTCCGTGCAGGCTGCCTCCAACAGCTCGCCCACAGCCTTCGCCTGCGCCTGCCACAGGGTGCCCAGGACTGCCCTTGCACCGGAAGTCAGGAACGCCCGCGCTAGCCCAACGACCTCGTCACCGCTTGTGATCGCCTCAAGTTGCAATTGACTGATCTCCACCCTCTCGCACTCTTCGGCAGCCAGTTCCGCGAGTGTTCCCTGCAGGTTTCGGAATGAGGGGAGCAGCGTTTCGCAAGCCGCCAGCACAACTAGCCCAGTTCCTCGATGGTCAGTCAGCAATGCTTCCCAAGCGTGATAGTTCCCGTCTGACACCCGCAAGTCGCCTGAGAGCGTGGATCTCGGTTCCGTGCCCGGGGAGAGGAGGAGCCTCGACTCAAGAGGCACATGGGGATTGAACTGCCCATGGCAGGCGTATACCACAACCTCTCGCCCGCCTGCTTTCTCGTATGCCAGCGGCTCTTTCGCCTCTCCTCCCACATACAGGTCTCCTGTGCCTCCCGCGTAGCACATGGCAAATGCCCGTGTCGCGTCCTCCAGGTCCGGGTACTGCCTCACTTGCGCGCACCGAGATGCCTGTCCACTACCATTCTGCGGCAGAGTCGGGTTTGCCAAGCCGAAGAATGGCATGGTTGGTGTCTGGCGTGGGTGCATCAACACCGAGAAGCTCGCCAGGCTTGGCAGGTACGCGAGAGCGTACTGCTCGACCAGATAGGGAAAGCGAGACCCTCCCCACTCCTCTTCTGCCGGAGGCATGCGCAGCGCGGCAAAGGGCACATACCACAGAGGTCCACTCGGTACAAACACCAGAGTGTTCACGCCCACAGGTAGGAGGGCGATCCCCGGACCTACAAGCCTCTTGTAGAACCGCGAAAGGAACTGACTCGCTGCCACCTTCTCGCCTGGGTCCTCTAGCGCCTGCCGCCCGGCTAGAACATCTTTGGCTAGCTGTTCGCGCGGGTATTTCAGGAGAAGTGGGTCGCCGACTCCATCTTTCGTGACGACCCACAGGTAGACGCCACGTTCCGTCACGAAGTACTCGAACAACGCCTCGTTCGGATAGAGCGCTCCCACAGATCGAGTCACAGCAGCCTCGATCTCTTCTGCCGCTACGGCACCAGCTGAGATCCCTGCCTCAACGCTCACAAGCCGTTCAGATGACAAGCCGCTCTGATACAGGGCGTCGAGGAACGTCCGCGCGCGGCAGCGCTCTGAGTAGGAGAGGGCCTGATCTCCTCGCCCCAGCCAGTAGAGGAGGTCGACCAGACGCTCGTAGACATGCTTCGTTTGCTCCGCCCAGGCCAACTTCACCCCTTCCGTGCGCAGAAAGTTCCTCATAGACTCGACGACTGCGATCGAGTCCCGGTAGGAGAACGCCGCGTCGTTCCAGAGTCCCAACCCCTCAAGACACAATCCTCGACCGAACAGGAGAACCCACCTCTCCGCGGGGAGGGAGAACGGCATCCCTTCTAGGGGTGGGATCCGATCCAGGGTTGCGAGCGCTTTAGCATAGGCTGCTAGCCCCTCTTCGTACCGACCAAGGAGCCTGTGGACTCCCCCGACGTTCATGTCAACCTTCGCGGCCTTGCCCTCCATCCCGTGAGCGATGTGCACTTCCCGCGCTGCCTGGTACACAGCCAGTGCTTCGTCATACATGCCAAGATTGGTATAGACTACGCCGAGGTTCATGTCGACCTTTGCAACGAACGTCTCCATGCCATGAGCGACGTAGACCTCTCGTGCCGCCCGGTAAGCTGCGAGCGCCTCGCTGTACTGGCCAAGTTCGTCGTATGCCGTGCCGAGGTTCATGTCGACCGTCGCGACGTCTGTCTCCATATCGGAGCTGACAAAAACATCCCGCGCCGCCCGGTAAGCTGCGAGCGCCTCGCTGTACTGGCCAAGCTCGAAATACACAACCCCGAGCTCATTGTCGACTCCCGCAACGCTCGCTACCATCGCACGGAGAGCGAACACCTCTCGCGCCGCCTGGAAGGCCACGAGCGCTTCCTCATACCGGCCGAGGTCGTCGTAGAGCACTCCGACGTTCTTGTCGACACGGGCGATCTCGACCTCCATTGCGTGGGCGACATAGACTCGCCGCGCCGCCTGATAGGCTGTCAACGCCTCCTCGTGACGGCCTGCAAGGGAGTAGACCGAACCTATAGTTGTGTCGACATCCGCAACCTCGCCCTCCATTCCGCGAGCAACGTAGACCTGGCGCGCCGCTTGGAAGGCTGCTAGCGCTTCCTCGTACCTGCCAAGAACAGCGTAGACAATGCCAACGTTGGCGTCATTATCCGCCACTTCCACTTCCATCACGCGGGCGGCGTAGACTTGGCGCGCCGCGCGGTAGGCTGCGAGCGCTTGCTCATATCGGCCGAGGTTTCTGCAGACCACGCCGACATTATTGCTTAGCTCCGCCTCCAGGAAAGGGAACGGCGCCGTGTCAAGTGCACGCAGCCCTTCCTCCAAAGCGGTCAGTGCCTGGAGTAACTGCTCCTTGCTGTAGAGATCTGCGGCCCGCGTGAACGCCTCTGCGGCTTCCGTGACCGCTTCCGCCCACCCCTGTTCAAGGAACCCCTCGGGCCATGGTCCGAGGGGAGGCGGCGGGCAGAGATCTGTGTGGATTCCGTAGACACGATTCCGCGTGCCGGTCACCGTGCAAGCGAACTCAATCGGTGCATCCGAGTACCCGCAGTCTCGGGTGTGCAGGTCAATGGCCCATTGCCCAAGCGCAATCACGTTTTGCGACAGGGCGGCTGTCGTGCTACCGCCCAGCACCATGCCTGTACCGCCGCGCAGGAACTCGCTCCCCTCGATCTTGGTCGTCGCGTTCTCTAGCCAGGCGTTCGCGTCCTGGTTGTCGACAAAGAAGCTGCGGTAGACGTGAACGCGTCCAGCTCCGCGAGCGATAATCCCCACTTTGTTCTCGATGGCCACCACGCCTAATACTTCTAGAGTCGCTTGCTCCCCGAGCTCACTCCAGACGCCAACGTGCCCGCCCTTGACGGCAAGTGTCTGGATCACTACTGTGCCGGACTCGATGGTGGTCGTTATCACGTCTTGCCTGGCGTCGGGAGCTTGGATCACCGTCTCTGCCCGTCCCTCACCCACAAGAGTAAGGGGCTTGTTGACGATCAAGGCTTCCCCATACCGGCCGGTACGGATTCGGACGGTGTCTCCTGGTCGAGCGGCGTCTATGGCGGCCTGGATGGTGGGGAAATCGTCAGGTATGGTGAGGGTTTGTGAAGCCTGGACAAAGCCGCAGAATGCAAGCAAGAGAGCCAATCCCACAACGCCAACTATTATTCTGCTCACATTTCTCAGCCTCTTGACTCAGCTTACATGCCTGAGATGACTTTGTGAAACAGGGATGCCTCAGTGCGGGTGACATTTCGTGGTGGTGCGCTCTGTGACTGCGGCTTCCACTTGACGTTCTTCGTCTGCCGCCGGTGCTGGCCCAGACTCCGACTTGCTTCAGTTTCCTCTGTGGTTCGCGAAGGCAGCACTGCGGCGCGGATTGTGCATGGATCCAGGGACTGTGGCAGCCTTGCCTTCTCTCAGCGCAATCTGTAGGCTCCAAGTGAGTCTCGCAATTGGAGAGCAGTCGTATACTGACGAGATTGAGGGGTAGAGTCTCTTGTTGGATTGATGCCGCCCTAAAGGGTACGAGGTGAGCCGTGTGACAAAGAGGAAGAAGCGCAAACCGAAGGCGCCTAAACCGGTTTGGCGGAAGAGAGTGGGGGCACTCTTAGCCAGTGTATCGCTCATTGGCTCAGTGCTCTCGATCGGCACCTCACTCGGCTTCAACATCTCCACGTTCGTTCTCCACCCTACTGAGCCCCGGTCGGAAGCTACCAGCGCCTCTGAACAAGCGCTCGAGGTGCAGAGCCGTCTTGAGCGGCTAAGGGACAACAACCTTGTCGAGATCGACACGAATCTGGAAGTGCTTGACGACGCGGTCCGAGATGGAGAAAGCTCCCGCCCTTCGTACGACGCTACTCTCAAGCAAGTCCGTGACTCCCTGCGAGCGTTGTCTGGCGAACTAGACAAGGCCGCTGAGCTCCTGGGGGAGACCGGACGTTTGGCAGGAAGCTCTCCGGCTCAGACTGAGAACCTGGATCAGGTGGTGGCGGGGACGGATCCGGGTCAGCAGACGGGGATAAAAAGCAATTCCACTCTCCGAAGAGCGCTGCTCATCCTCTTCAATGCTCTCGGCTTCGCCGGACTGATCTACCTGATTTGGCGCACCCTGGCGGGGCGACGTGCAACTCTGCGCTACAAGGGCTCACACGATCGACTTGGGCGGGAGGAGAGAGCGCACAACCGGCAGCAGAACTGACCAGTGGTTCGGCGACACAAGTACAGACGCGCAGCGCCCTTGGGCTGCGCGGGACCCGTTTTCTGACTGCCGATGCCATTGCACCCTGACGGCCAGCGGCTCGCAGCCCATCGTTCCAGAATAGAGTGCCTGCGCGCCATGGACTCTAGCAGAGCGTCGCGACTCGCCTGAACCGACGAAGGAGGCTCGCATTGTCCCACGCAAGAAGGAACGAATAGACTTCTGGCCACCTCGAGACTCGCTCGCCCCCACACTGACTTGCCCTGCCTCCGCCTCCAGCTTGGACGTTCTCTCTGCCGCGGGAGGAAGCAGCAGCCTACTCTCTTGTCAAGCAAAGGTACGTGTTCCAGCCATTCACAAGCCCGTACCCTACCACGTTGTTGAACTTGCAGTCTTCATCGCAGATACGGTTTGAATCTGACGTGCCGCACAACGGCATCGCGCCGCATCTTAGTTCGGCTTTGAGCCGCTCATGGGTAAGCCGCTCCGTGGTCTCCAGTTGTGAGGCACAGATGACAAGCGCTCCTACTCCTGCCGCTATTGACGTAGCGGCTGATGTACCGGCGAAGTATCCGGAGTTGGAATTGGATTCATACCCGTATGGGGCAACGAAGTCGGGCTTCGTCCGTCCGTCGCTGGCGGGACCACGACTGCTGAATGGCATCGCGCTCCATCCGACGTCCGTCCGCCCCACAGCGCCCACGGAGATCACACCCCCTGCGGCCTCGTTTATCAGACACCCATCTGACGACGGATGCTCCAGGGTAAACGTCGCCCCTTCCACATAAACGTACAGGTGAAGCTGCACTGGACGTTCAAACAGCACGCAGTCGCCACAATCGTGGTTCATGGTTTCGTTCCAGATGCGGATGAGGTACGTCCCGGGGCGGTCCAGCACTATGTACTCCTCGTCCCCGCTCTCACTCAGAATCTCCACAGGCTGCTGTGGTATTTCAGGACCGGTCAGCGTGCAGAGCTGGTTGACATAGGTCCTGCCCACCAGTTCCGTTGGGCCGTTCGGGTATTGCTGGTAGTAGAGTCCGAGATCCAGATCCTGAATCGAGATGATGCTCTTGTGCGTCCAGATGGGGCCGTCCCTTACCTGCCATGGCCAACCATCCCACTCCAGCACAATGCGAAGCTGGGCCGTGCTGAACTCAAAGCCGGCGACTTCTATCGCTAGTGTATTCCGATCGAGCGCTGACGTGGCATCGGGATCGAAGTCGTGCGATCGCTGCGAGTCCCCATCCGCGTTGCAGAATACCCCGGAGTAGAAAGCCCTGACAGCATCGTGTCCGTCCCCAAAGTTGCCTACTGACTTAAAGTAGGCGATGCCCATCTCGACCACTTCTTGAGCCATTAGCGCCAATTCTCCCTTCCCATCGTTGTGGTCCATCGGGATCGGCCAATACATAGAATCCGAGATGACATCCACCTGCAGGGTTCCTTCGGCCAGGAACCCGACGAGGGCTTGCCGGTCGGCCAGACTGTCAATTGATACTAGGTAGTAGGTCGCCTCGGGCGCGAGCGCGGCAATCGCCTCCGCACAGGCTTCTCCGTGGCTCCCTCTCGGGATGTAACCCTCGGCGAGTTGCGGATCCTGACCGCCCGCCCACACGACCTTTAGGTACTGCACCAGCCCTTCTGGCAGCGTCCGTCCCAGCCTGCCCGTGAACCCAGCGTCAAGGACAGCTATCTTCACTCCCTTCCCCCGCACACCGTTGTTGTGCAGCAGGTCCCCCCCCACCGCTTGCACTGCCTCGTTCATGCCTATGGCGTGGACGCCCGGGTAGAAGAAGGCGTCGTCATCCGGCATGAATGACAGCGCCGGCAGCACCGACTCCACCCATGGCAGAGCCTTCTCTTCCGGTCCAAGCGCGGCAAACGCCGTCAGCGGACCCTTCACCACGGTGAACTTGCCTGATGAAGCCACAAGGCTGAGTCCAAGAGCAGCGAGCTCCTCGACCTGCGCGGTGCCAATGCTCTGAGACGAGACAAGGACGTACTTCCGCTCTGGAACTACCTGTGGCGTAGGAGAGAGGACCTCGTAGTACTGAAGCTCAGCGTATGCCTCACCAGGCAGCCGCCCTCCCCCCGGAGCGCCCGAGGACGCTAGACCAAGAAGACAGCACAACGCAATCCCCGGCAAGGCCTTCGCTAGCTTCGTCGCCCTTCTTGCATCCATCCCTCCACCCCACGCTGATCGGATCTACCGTTGGTTTCCCGCGCTCCACTCTAGCTGGTTGGTTTCGGAAAGTCTACCAGGCCAGCTGCTATAGAAGAATCCTGGCCACCAATCTAGGGCCTTGCTCTAGTCGCTGACCGCGACCTCCAATCTCATTCTGCTGACCCTCGCCTGGGGGGGGGGGGGGGGGAAGCCCAAACTGCTGACCCGCAAAAGGAGAAGGTTATCGTTTGCGAGTTCGAATCCTCTTGCGCGTACCAGATGGACCGACTGGATGTCCGCGCATCTCGGAAGACATTGATTTGCGCTGACAAGCCATGATGATGGCATCGCAACCCGGAGCGTGTAGTAGCGCGCATTGCGGAATCGCAAGAACAGGGACGTTCTGGAGCCTAGGGGATTCGAACCCCTCACCTCTTGCATGCCATGCAAGCGCTCTCCCAACTGAGCTAAGGCCCCTTTATTCCCTTCTTCTTATCCCATTTGACGGTTCTTTTCAAGGAAGCAGCGTGATGAATCCGTTGGCGACAGGTTACTTTAAAACGATGCTCACCATCTTCTCGGGGATGGCGATCACCTTGATCAGATCTTTGCCTTTGAGCCGTTTAATGACCGGTTCGGCAGCCAATACCGCTTCTTTTAGGGCATCGGGATCGCGGGCCGTGTCGATGGAGACCGTCACGCGCGCACGCACCTTCCCGTTTATCTGCACCGGGATCTCGATCGACTCATCCTTAAGCGCGTCGACTTGGTAGGATGGCCACGGCTGCTCCAAGATCGCGTCGGGGTGTCCGATTCGCCGCCACATCTCCTCGCATACGAAAGGGACAAACGGCGAGAGGATAAGGATCAGCCCCTCGACGACTGCGCGCACGAGCGCGTCATCCCCCTCCTTCTCGAGGTAAGGGCTCAGCTCGTTGACGAGCTCCATGATCGATGAGACGGCCGTATTGAAGTTGAACCGGCCTTCGATGTCCTCGGTGACTTTTTTCACCGTGCGGTGGTAGCGCCGCCACAGGCGCTTTGCGTTCTCGTCAAGACGGTCTGCGTCGACGGTCTTGGACGCGGCGGCGATCCGATCGGCTTGCGAGAGGACAAGGGTCCAGACCCGGTTCAGGAAGCGGAACGCCCCACGGACTCCCTCGTTTGACCACTCGATGTCCCGATCCGGCGGCCCCATGAACAGGGTATACAGCCTCTCGGTGTCCGCCCCGTAGCGATCGATGATATCGGCGGGCATGACCACGTTCTTCTTCGACTTCGACATCTTGGCGAGGTAGTCCGTCGTTTCCACGAGCGCGCCACAGATGGGGCAGCGGTCACCGTCGATCTCATGCGGGTAGAGCCATCCGTGCTCGGGACAGCGGTAGGCCCTGTGGCAGACCATCCCTTGAGTGAACAGGCGCTTGAACGGCTCGTCGAAACTGAGGTAGCCCATATCGCAAAGCGCCTTGGTGACAAACCGCGAGTAGAGGAGGTGAAGGATGGCGTGCTCCACCCCACCTACATACTGATCAACGGGCAGCCAGCGATCAACGTCTTCCTTGATGAACGGTCCTTCCTCGTAGTGTGGTGAGATGAAACGCAGATAGTACCATGAGGAGTCGACAAAGGTGTCCATTGTGTCTGTGTCACGGGTGGCCTGTCCACCACAACGCGGGCAGGTCGTCTTCGCATAGCCGGGTATATCGGCTAGGCCCATCTTGCCGATGAACTGCACCTCAGGAAGGAGGACCGGCAGGTCCTCCTCAGGGACGGGGACGGCCCCGCATTTTTCACAATGGACGATCGGGATAGGCGCTCCCCAGTAGCGCTGACGGGAGATGAGCCAATCGTGAAGGTGATAATGGACAGCATGTTGGCCTTTTCCTGTCTCTTCTAGCCAGGTTGTCACCTTCTCTTTCGCCTCTTCCCCTGGGGTGCCGCTGAAGGGGCCTGAGTGGAGCATGGTGCCGTAGTCAGTGTGAAACAGCACATCGCGATAGAAATCCAGTTTATAGACCATTTCCATCAGCGTGCGCTTGTCTTTCACGTTGGGTTCTGAGGCCTGGCAGCGGGCAAGGATCACTTTATCTGCCTCTACCGAGTCAAGCGTCATCACCTCATCATCGAATATCCATGCAAAGCGTGCACCGACGACTTCGTTCCACCCACCGGGTAGCAGGTGTGCACGCATCAACTCGATGTA
>Ga0315533_1001893_pt1 | contig 15276 bp, 29 predicted proteins | sample SalMarSW160130MG_FD_203081 | JGI IMG/M metagenome (GOLD analysis project Ga0315533, IMG submission 203081) | Salt marsh sediment microbial communities from the Plum Island Ecosystem LTER, Massachusetts, United States - Salt Marsh Sediment SW1601-30 ...
GAAAGGAGGTAGATTGTACTATCGAATAAAAGAGGAAAGGTTCGAAACCTCGCTCATTGAGTTGCCGAAGGGGAGTAAGGTAGTTTCCGTCAGGTACGAATGTGAGAGACAAAGCACCGACACTACTTTCACGTTCCGTGACCCCGAGCATTGGATAGTTACCTACCTCGAGCCGGTCTCGGCGGGCAAAATAACGATAGAAAGGATGAAAGGAAAATGAATTTTAAGGAATGGAGAGAGGGGGTACAGGGGCTCCAGACCAAGCTGGAGCGGGGAACCCTTTATGATATCTCCGAAGTTATTGGCGTTGGCGGCACAACAATAGCTATTACTCTCGGGAAGAATGGACTAAAAGTGGGCATCGGGGATGTTGAAGATGTTCCGTATAATTCTCTTCGCCCCTACTATACCCCGAACAAAGAGGAATTTGGGGACATACTGGACGTCTTGACCGAGCGGGTTAAAGACGCTGTGGAGTCGACCGAAAGCCTCTTGACGGAGGTGGTGGCACCGGTTATCCCGGAGGCAGTGCTCAGCAGGATTAAGGGTTCCACCATGGGCGATGCCGATAATAAAGACTTGCTGGGGATGATGGTCGTGAAAGCCTGGGAAGAACTGAAAGCGATATTGGTAGAGTTTCCCACCCCGTTCCATGATTATAGCTTTGAATTCGAACCTATAAAAGATAAAGACTTCAGTATGTCTTATTTTGGAGGCTCGCACTATTACTTGTCCACCTGCGATTTCAGATTTGATACTGCCAACCCCTCCACAAATGTTAGGGACATAGAAACTTGCCTGAGTTTCCTGGCAAACCACGACAAGATTAAAAAGGAACTGGTAAAGTTCGGCGAGCGCTTGGGAGCTTTCTAATGCCGAACTGGTGCGAGAACACTTTAAGGGTCACGGGCGACCCGGGGTCTCTGGGCAAGTTCAAGAAACAGGCGGAAGGACCGAACGGACACCTCGATGCAAATAAGTTTATTCCGTATCCGGAAGAGTTCGCTCTTTTGGATAGTGTAGCAAAAGACCCCTTAACTTCTGAGGAAACAACCAGAGCTGTGATGATGGGATTAAAAGGGAAAGACCTGACCCGAGACGGTTACAATCAGGGAGGCTACGATTGGTGCATTCAGAACTGGGGAACCAAATGGAATTTTAGCGAGATAACTATTGAGGAAATATCTTCCCATATTTTAATCTACGAATTTCTAACCGCCTGGAGCCCACCGGAACCTCTGGTTATCAAAATGAGCCAGATGTTCCCGTCGCTCAAATTTGAATTGGAATATAGAGAGGAAGGCGTTGATTTTGAAGGTCTCCTCACAGCCGAAAACGGCATTTATAAGACCGAAACTTAAGGAAAGGAGGTAAACTGATGTCAAAAGAAACACTGGAAGTAATGGCCGGATTGACAGACACGCCCATAGAGGCGCGAGAGTTGGTCGATAAATGGCTCCTCGTTACCTATGACCTACCACACACGGAAGCTGGTGACAAGGCCAGGAGAACCTTTCTCCAGGCGGCCGCAGCGATTGGGGCAACCCGCCACACGGATTCCGTCTATTTGCTGCCGTGGACGCCCCAGGCCGAGCTCCTGGCTCTGCAGCTGGCCCGTATCGGTGAGGTAGTGCTCTGGACTTCCACTACTACTGAGGAGAGCGCCAGCGCAAAAGTGACCCGAGTCTATGACAAAGGACTCGAGCCTATTCTTGACGAGATAGCCGGCCGGATAGACCGTATCAATGAGCATAAGACCAAGCGACGCTATAAGAGAGCCAACAAGATGATTCCGAAGACTGAACGGCTGCTCGACCAGGTCGGCGGCGCCATTCAACGGCGTGGGTCCGCCCCACTGTACGCTTACTGGCAAATTCTCCAGAAGCGATTTGGCCTACTATAATAAGGGAGGTGAGAATTGAGAAAATGTCCTAGGTGTGGCGAGGAGACTTTCGTCTATTGTAGCTTAGGGCGATACCGAACCGGATACCGTTGCTCGGCTTGCGGTTTTGTCCATCAGAAGAAGCCGAGAGTAAATAAAACAAAAAGGAAGAACAGGAGGCGGTGACTCTTGAAAATTTCAAACTTAACCAAGACCGGAGTCAGCAACGCGATAGCAGAGAGGGTTCAAGGTATCGGCGGGTCGGGAGGCACCGATACCGATAAGTCGACTTTCACGCTGATAATTGAGCCTGACGATAGAGCGAAACGCTGGCTCCTGATATCCGTGGAAGAGGAGGTAGGGACAGCGGAGGACTTAGAATGATATGCAATAAGTGCCGACTTAATATGGGAAGAACTCTTGAAACAGACCGATTGCCCCTCAGGTCTTCCCGCTTTGGTAAGTGCGGGAGGTATCTCTACTTGAGAGTCTGTCCGTGTTGTGGTCATCGGAACATTAAAAGTTATCCGGGGAGGTGACATGAGCCACGATGATTTTATGGCCTACTCACTCCGAAAACTTTTCGAGCAAAATCCTCACGCAAAATTAGTGAACCACGATAACCCCGACTATCAAGAGGTGGTATTAGAGCTAGGAGAAGAAGGATGGAAAGGCAAATGGGTAGTACGGACAATTGGCCCTTGGGGTACCGATTATGTAGGGGATTCCTTCGAAGAGGCCCTGAAACATTTGAACGAGGGAACGAAAGGACTTGACTGATGAAAACACCGGAGTGCGATAAACTACTGGCGGTTCGCGATAAGTCCCTCTTACTGACTGAGTTCGTGGACTGGCTCAGGGAAAACGATTATGCTATCTTCCAGAAAAACCCGACCGTCGCGGAGGAGACGTTGGAAGCTCTCAAGGGAAAAGACCCAGAGGAACTTCTTACGGATACTGCCGGTGACCGATACCCAGAGTATATTCCATCCTTCAAACCTTTCGAGCAACTATTCGCGGACTTCTTTGACATTGATTTGAAGAAGGCCGAGGAAGAGCGCCGTGGTATGCTCGAGGAACTGAGGAAAGATGGTAGATGATTAAGAAGGGCTCCTGGGTCAAATATGTGACCGAGGACCCGCACTTGGAGGCGGTTGGTGTAGTTACGGATATTGAGTATCACAGCGAAATGGGGTATTCTCGTATAACCTTTGATGTGTTCTGCCAAACAAACAACGATCTACCATATGGCTGGGAGATAGGTGACTCTTGCCAATGTGCTCTCTCGAATTTAACCGAGATTACCCTTGCCGAAGCTACACTCTTTATTTTAAAGAACGGAGGTAAGAATGCCTAGAAAAAGGAAAGGATTAGGCCCACGAAGCCAAGAACTCATTGATACTCTGGCGGGAAAAGATACGGCGCCGTTCGTTAACCTTTACCCGCAGGAGACTTGGCACGGGGAGGCCACCATTTCCGGTAACCTCTACGGTTTGCTGGCCCTCCGGGACACTATCGATGCTCTCCTAAAAAATGCTGGTCAATCATCCGGAGTCTATCGTCCGCTTGAAATCTTCGCCTCTGACGGAGAAGGTTATAAGCTCTACATCAAATTAATGAGCAACTGGAACGACCAGTATCCGTACTATTCGAACCTTGAACAAGGAGGTCAAAATGGCTAAAATCTGTCCATTTTATCCGAGGGCGTGTGAGTGGGTGGGGACCTACCGCTGCACATCAGAATGCGAATTTCATCCGGACCACTACAATATAGAACCGGAGGTCCTGGAACAATTTAAAAAGGAGCCATGGTCGGTTTACTGTTTTACCTGCGGTAAGTTCCTTCACAGCCGAGGTGGCCACCCTGAAGACCATGTGATTGCCACCGGCATCGCTGAGTATCGAGAGAAGTTACCGGAATTTGTGCTGGAGAAGCTCGCGGGCCGGGCCGAAGAAACCGGTGATATGGATTGGTAAAGTAGCACTAAGTTGCACTAAAAAGGAGGTAAACTGTGGAGGGGAAACCGAAAGACCCCGTTGCGAAAGAAGTTATGGATAATCTTAGAGGACGACGACAGCCAGAACCAAAACTAAAGGTCGAATTAGAAGGTGCGAACACCACCGACACCAGATTTACTACTAAACTAAAACCGTATCCCGAAGGACCGCAGCAGGTTGTCCTCAAAATTTCGACATACGAAGAGTGGAGCCAGGAAGAACACGACTCTCTGGTCGTTCAGATTGAAATCGACCCCGAGACTAAACGAATAAGCATAAGGAGGTGACCTATGGGAGAAGAACTAGAACCTATCGATACGGAGAGATGCCAGGCCGAAATCAAGGAAGGGTCTTTTATGACTTTCGGCCCGCAGAAGCTGGTCAGGTGTGGGAGAAAACCCACCTGGATAGGCATCGAAGTACGAGACGGCGCGTTTTACGGGGCAATGTCGCTCTGTGATAAGTGCAAACAGGTCTGTGAAATACAGATGCCGACAGTCAAGTTCCAAAAAATAAAAGAGTAAAGGGAGATAGGATGGTGATAGTACAAAGTAAAGAGCTTGGAACAAACTGCTGGTCGGCGGCCAGGTTTTGCGGTGGCAGGTGCCCAAAAGTTATGACCTGTAAATATCCGGAAAAGGCGACTTGCAAAGCTGTCACCTCGGAAATCGAGTATCTGAATAACCGCTACGCTGTCGAGAGCGCCCAGCTGACCAAAAGGCACGAAACGGCTATACAAATTTTAGAGAAAGGCGAGGTATAATTATGGGAAGAACAAAAGGAGCCGTCAACAGAGGTGAGGTAAACCCTCCGCCCGAGAAACGGTCATTATATGACTGTCTGCACGCAAAGGTTGAGGGAGATCGCATCTTCTGCTTTAAGGGACATTGCCTGAATAAAGGAACAGAGAATAGCAAGCTGGTAATACCCGGATCTCTCAGTATCACTATGCTTATCCGGGGGCAGCCCCTGGAGATGGATGTCTGCCAGAATTGCCCCGACTTTGACCGGATGGATGGCGGGAAAGTTCAGCCGGAGGATCGTGGCTGGGCACACTTGCTACCCGAAGAAACGAAGCTTAAATCCCTGCATGGGAATCATCTTGACAAGAAAAGGAAAAAAGTGGTGGCACCAGGGGATTGACAAGCTCAGAGCAGTAGCCTAAAATACATAGGCTTAACCTATCAAAAACCTATGTGCAGGGAGGGCCGGGACCCCGACGGGTTTCATTCGCCTGTCTTGGCAGGTTCGACTCCTGCCCCTGCTACTATTAGGAAGTGTTATGAAGCGAAAAATCAAAGTTAATCCCCAGGCTCGTGTTGCCTACATTCCCAAGGACCTCGTTGACCAAGGCCTGTCCGGCGATGTGGATGGCTATGCCGACGCTGTTACATTGACGCTGGTGAAGCCCGGAACCCCGCTCGGAGACGTTGAGCGCAGTTTGAAGATTGTGCTCAAGGATATTCAATTCCGAAGAGAGAGGGAGGAACAGGAACATGGAGGAGAATCCGATCTCAAAGAAACTTCAGCCAAAGATAAACTTTCTCAAGAGCATGGGAACCAAGGAGGTTCTCCAGAAGATCCATCGTCTGGAAGATGAGCTGGACGCAGTTCTAAGAGAGGAAGCCAGCTTTAAGAACCTCAACCCAGGCTACTTGGCCGGCTACGGTACAGATTGTACCGAAGTAGACCGCCTGCTATCAGAACTTCACCTAAAAACACCCGAGACCGTGCCGGGAACCGAAAAGAAAATGACCGCCCCCGACAAAAGCGCGTGGCTCAATGTGCAGCGAGTAGAAAACGCAGATGTGGTAGCCGCCATCGCCCGGCAGCACGATGTCACATTCCAGTTGGATAATATCAAGATTAACGCTGAAATGGCCAAGAAGAGGCTTGAAGTCCAACGGGCCGTCCTGGCCTTGAAGACAGCGCAAATCCAATTTCTGACTTCGGATTAAATGCCCACCAAGCATAATCGACCGAAGAAGCGTTATAGGGAACGGCTGAAAGAAATCAAGAAAGTAGCGGAAGTAATGAACATTCTCGGCGGGAGTGGAATTCATTACCAGAGGGAAGCCGTGAAAGCGCTTCACAGAAAAATGCAGAGGAGAGGTGGTAAGTATAAATGAAGGCCATAAAAACAATTAAGGCTCTTCGCCAAGAAATAAGGGGGGTTAAGTCTGGTGTAGCGGGAGATACCGTCTTTTCAGCAAAGGCAATTTTTTTTATCGCCGAGCAGCAGGTGGAGATTGTTGAATTGCTCAAGGAATTAACCAGAATTCCCCCCAAAGTAAGAGCCAAAAGCAAAGTAAGAGCCAAAAGATGGTACGAGTTTTGGTGATTAGCCTGCCAGTGTGGGGGTAAACTATCGGTGTTATGCGAGGCCATTGTTTTGCCCGCTGTGAGGGGACGCCCTTATAGCACCCTGAAAACCGAACACCGAGCTGGCAGGCCGAGGGCAGGAGCAGAAAGGAGGTAACTTATGGCAGGAACGTATCGTAAAAAGACCTTACGTCGGATGCTCCCGGTTACCCGAGAACTCGCCCGCCTGACAGGCGAGGTAGCCAGTGTCCATAGACGGTTAAAAGGCCTCGTCGTAAAAGTTCAGGTTATGGAGCAAAAGGAAGCCGATAGACAGGCGGAAGCCACGGAAGTGCTAACCACACTTAAAGGCGATAATTAGAACGTTGTCCCATCACAAATACAGAGGAGTATGACTAGGTTGGTCAGGCCATTTGAGCTATATCAACTAGGTCCGCTGCTCAATCAGTTCTAAAGAAAGCTCCAGGTCTAAAAAACCCGAGTAGCTCCTGCCCCGGAATAGCGACGACGTAGGAGGTGAGAGGTGAAAAAGATAGTTAAGGTAGAGATAGGAGACCAGGAATTGACCGCTGAGATAGAGGATGGGGAGGTGACAGGATTTAGGTCTATCTCTATAGCTCACCTTAACGAAGATATTTTAGCTTGTGTCACTTACATTACGCTTATCGGTAATGCTATGACGAAAACAGGGAACAAGACCAAAAATAAAAAAGGAGGTAATCAATGAGCTACGACAGAGAAATGGATGGCTATGGCGCTGAAGACTTTGTCATCCCCGAAATCAAGCTTATCCAGGGCGTAGGAGGGGAAACGGCAAAAGCTGAAGGTGCCTTGCCCGGCAACTTCTATCTTGCAGTCACCGGAGAGATCATAAAGGAACCATTTGAAATCACTGTTATCGATATCCGCAAACAACGGACCTACTGGGGAAGAACTGAGATCGAAGATGAGCCACCGGTCTGTTCGAGTCTGGATGGGAAAACTAGCCAGAACGGGGACGCTTGTGCTAATTGCCCCTACGAAGCCAGGAATGACACACCGTGGTTGCTGACAACCGAAGAGCGGCGCAAGAAATGCCTACTCCACTACACAGTCTTAGCGATCAAGGACTCGATGCCGGTAATAATCCGCGCCGGGGGCATTAGCATTCAGTCCGTTCGTGAACTGTTGACCCAGCTCAGACTCAACAAAGAGCTTAAAGGCGAATATCATCGGGCCATAATCAAAGTCTCCAGCCTGAAAAAGAAAACGGCCGCGGGCGAAGCCTTTCAAATGCAATTGCGCGCCGTGAAACTTGTCGGTGACTCAGAGAAGGCAAAAGAATTGCTCGCCCTTAGCCAGCAATTCCTCGGCCTGGCCCTTCCTCCCGGAACCCCCGAAGAAGAACCGGCAGCTGCCCCAGCAGCCGAAGTGAAGGCTATCGAGACTCAGCCCGAAGTGAAGGCCGCCGAGAAACCAGCACCAGCGAAAACCGTCCCTGCGGCAGCAAAGGTGGAACCAGCGCCGGAGGAACAGCCGGGCCCACCCATAGATACTGATTTTTAAATAGTTTGGAGGGCGTGAAATGCCTCTTCTCGAAGACTTTTCCGGTCTATTTCGGGGGCGTGCAGACGCCTGGGGTAGCGTCGAAGGCAAGAGTAACAAAGAACAGGTAACCGAAGAGCATTATAAACTACACTTGGCGGGCAAAAGAAGCCTGGGGGTCTATCCTCTGCTCGACGATGGTCTTTGTTACTTCTTTGCGGTCGACTTAGACGATAACAACTTTGAAAAAGCACGGGGTATCCGTGATGGGATGTACAAGCTGAAAATCCCTACGTACATCGCTCAGTCTAAAAGTAAGGGATTCCACGTCTACGGTTTCTGCTCTGAGGGTGTTAAAGCGGCGGATATCAGGTGGGTGTTGTTCTCTGTCATGGAAACCCTGGACATTTCTGCCGAGGTTTTTCCGAAACAGGATAAATTAGACGAGTTAACCAAGTACGGGAATTACATTAACTTGCCTTGCTTCGGGGAAACGAGGCTTTTCCAAACTCGGGAGCAGAAACCTATCCCGACAGCGTCAGCGATAAAACGCATTAAACCTGTCACGGCCCTCTCGATTCTGGAAGCAAAAGCTAAGTTCCCGCCACCGCCGGCTCCTTATGCCTCTTTACCTGTCCCCCAAGTTAAGAAGAAAAAAGGGACAACTCACCCGCCTTGCATCGAGCATATACTAAAAGGGGTACCACAAGGCTGCCGTGACGAGGCCGCTTTCGCCCTGGCCCGGCATTATCTCGACCAGGGTTATTTGCCAGAAGAGACTTTCAACTTGCTCTTGGCCTGGGATACCCATAATCGGCCGCCGGTAGGTGATATGAGGATCCTGCAGGCAAAAGTCCAGTCGGCTCAAAAAGGCTACGCCTTCGGATGCGCGTCAATCCAAAACGATCCCCTGCTCAGCCAGTTCTGCCCGGGCGAGGCAAAATGTCCGTGGTTGGCTGAGCAGAATAAAGACAAGAAGAAGAAGGGGCTTCTGATTGAGCGCTCCTTTTTCGACACGGAGACTCTTCTCTACGAAGAGATTACCGACTTCAACGCCAGATACGAACAACTAAACCCCCGCTTCTTGGCATTTAATAAAGAGACCGGGGAGGTGACAACCGTAAATCAAATCGACGACCAGGGAGTGACCATAATGCCTGCCTTTGGCAACGAAGCAGTCCTGGGAGCCATCCTCTTCCCTACCGGTGCCGAATCTTTTGGGTCTCTCGAAAAGCTGGTAAGAGAGCTCAGGGAACACATTGTGCACTATGTCGACCTCTCGCCGATTGAAATCGAGCATTGTGCATGGTACATCATTATGACCTGGGGCTCTGACCAGCTTTTCACCGTCCCTTACCTGCGTTTCAGGGGCGATACCGGCTCTGGTAAGTCAAGATGTTTAGACGTTATCGGGAGGCTGTGCTATAAGCCTCTGGTGGTCTCTGGCGCCATAACCCCGGCACCTATCTACCGTATAATAAGGAAGTATGGCGGCACTGTTATTTTAGATGAAGCTGACTTCTCAAACAGCGGCGAAAAGGCCGAGGTAATTACCATCCTGAACTGCGGATTTGAAACAGGGCGCCCGGTGTTGCGATGTGTCAAAGACGAACCTGATACCTTTGATACGATGCCGAGCTTCGGCCCAAAATGCCTGGCGACCAGGTTTAACTTCAAAGATATTGCCCTGGAAGGCCGGTGCCTGACCATCTTCACCCAGGAAACAGACCGAGACGATATTCCCGCTATCCTGGGCAAAAGATTTAGGGCGGCCCAGATTGAATTACGGAAAAAGCTTCTCGCATACCGCTTCAACAATTACCCCAAGGTCGCGTTCGATGATATAGAGGTCGAAGATATTGATATGGGACATGTCGAACCGCGGCTCAAACAAACCGGCATTCCTCTGGCGCTGGCTCTCAAAAGAAACCCGGAGGCTCTGGATAAGTTTAAGACCTGGCTCCTCCAGCTAAGTACAGAGTTGATATCGGAGAGGTCAGATAGTCCCACCGGCAGAGTTGTGATAGCTCTTCTTCGGGCTGCCCAACAGATGGGAAAGGAGTACGTGACCCCGGGTGCCATTAAAAAGATTTGCGAGGACGAACTAAATATGGATATTAGCCCACAGCGGGTGGGTAAGATCCTCAGCTCCCTCCACATTGAGAGAAGAAGATACCGCCATGGCACTGTCGTTGAGCGCTGCATCGTCTGGGAGTTAAAAACAATCAGAAAGCTGGCCAAGAAATACTGCCCGGACTTCTCTGACTACGCTGACCTTTTTGAGCAACCGGCTCTGGGGGGAGGTAATGAAGAGTAAGAGGAAAATTGAAAGGGCAAGGTTAGTTGCTTGGCATCTAATTGAGGCGTCGGTAGAAAAAGGTTTTAACTCCGATGACTTCGAAATGGCTGTGTTTTCCCTGCTTTGGTGGATTTGTGCGGACAAAAATGATAAGGCAAGGCAGGCACTGCTGACCTTAACAAAATATAAAATTGAACATGAACTTCCCTTCCAATTCAAAAACTGGCCTAAAAGGAGGACCGATGAAAATTAGACTTTGCGACAGGCTAACCGGATGCGCCGCTGGCAGGAGAAACACGGCCTGATATGCCGAAGGAGAGGTAAATGGAAGATGAGAAACTGGAAAACCTTAAACAATTAGCCCATCTTTCAACCGGTGTCCACAAAGCGGTGATTTCTCTCCTGCTGGACAAGGGCATCTTCACCAAGAAAGAATTGAGGCTGAAGACCGAAGAATTGACCGGGTTAACCGAAAAGGAGGTTTTTGCTAATGAGGCTGAACCAACAGGCAACGCCTCCGCTGATATCAGCGCGGCATATGATTCGCTTACTAACGCCCGATTTAAGCTCGAGGCGGAAAAGGGGGGGTTGAATGGTGACTTGGCTATCAAGGCTTGCAGCGCTATCGATGCCATCATCAATTCCCTCAAAAAGATGTCTTTGGATTTGAAACATGCGGGATTCTAAAGAAGCGGAAAAGAGGATAAAGCTGGGCCGGACGCCGGGGATTAAACTCTATATCACTGACACGGAGTATGCCCTCAGCGGAATTCCCCGCCGGCCGCGGCTCCGGTACAAAATTCACTGTGCCTCGTGCGGTGAAATCTTCAAGACTTGGAACCGGGAAAGGGTAAAATGTCCCATTTGTGGGTATAGCGCGGAAATGTGGCTCTTGGAGCGAGAATATGCTGAAAGAAAGGTCGGATAATTCTGTGTACATGGTGAACATGTGTGTCGTTGTGAACACGTGGATCCCGGACTGGGCGTATTTTTTTTCCTCGAGGTTTTGGGCAAAATTAGCTTCTGTACCAAGTGTTCCAAGTAAACCGTCTGTTGCCAAGTGTACCAATGGGAAGGCCTTTTTTAGGAGTTGAAAAATCTTTCTTGTTGCCAAGTGTACCAACGGGGACGTTGTTTGTCGGGGTTATTCAATATTGTAAAGTAAAGGTTAAATGCTGTCTCACATGGCAACACATGGCAACAAACGGTTCCATCGGTACACTTGGCACAGAAGCTAAAAAGAGGCGGTTTTCAGGAAAATAAAAAAGAGGTGAGTCCAGGATCCACGTGTTCACAACGACACACATGTTCACCATGTACACAAACTAAAGAGGTGAAAAATGAGGGACAATCAAACGAGGGAAAACATTTTAAGAGACGAGGCCGTGCTAAATTTCTTAAGAGATAAGCCTTTCACTCCCATAAGAACGATAAGCGCTGCCTTAAAGGAGCTTTATGGCCCTTGGTGCGAATGGGCGCGTCATTGCCAGAAGATGGTTGTGGCCGGTCGACTTCAGGGCAAGAACGGGCAGTACCGCGAGATGCCTTCGTGGTCCGTCCGTCAGAATAATCTCAGGCCATCGGAGGCAGACCTGGGTGACCAGTGGAGAACCGTGGCATTCACTGATGAAAACTGCGCCGGTTGCCCTCATGCGAGTTGTGATAACGAAAACGAGATGACCTGCTCTTACCCTATCCCGGTCGTAGTAAAGAACGGTTATTGCTACCCCATGAACGTGGAGTTAGGAGACGTCGAGGCCACGCTCGAGCATTCACAGCACATGAGAGATGTTGCCGAGAAGATTGAGAATGACTGGAGGGCAAATCAGATAGTTGCTTCGAGAGTGAGAAATGACCCTGAAAATTAACAGATCCGTGAAACAGGCCGGGCCGTACGAAGTAGTATCTATATCCCAGGATGGCCAGGGTGTTCGTCTTGAGGTTTACCCTGCTTTCCCGGAATATAACATATCGGAGAAGCGCCGGCAGGAAAAGGATATCGACCCCTGTTGGAAGAAGGACCCCCGGTGGCCGATAAACCGGTATAAGGGCAGGGGCGGCGGCCCGGGTATCTTCACTGCGATTAGCCTGGCCCAAGAATTTGAAAAGTTCCTTAATCAATCATATACCCCGGAGCAGGTCGATGAGTGGAAGAAAACCAATGCCGAGGCCCTGAAGAAAGTACGAGACCAGGCTCAGAAAGCTTTCGAAAAAAGGATGGCCAAAGTAGAAAAGGAAATGGGATGATGAGAAAGTTAAAAGTATACGGTGGAGAATTATTTAACAAAAAGCATAAACAAGAACGGGTTGTTGTAGCAGTCCACAACCAAAAAGAATTAGCTCAATTGACAGGCTGCTCCCTGTATTACGTACGGGGTTGGTGGTGCGAAACAGGCAACGAAAAAGAGTTAAAAAAAGCGCTCGCCAGACCACATACACTAATCTGGATGGGAGGATTTTGATGAAAGAGATAGAAACATTTTGGTTCACGACACTCACTGGTACTGTCGGGATAGTCGTGGGGGAGGATGAACATACCGGTCAGAGGAAAGCCTATATGGGAGTTATCGTCGCAGGCCCCAGCGAGCAGGCCGATGTCGAGAGGATCAAGAGAGTAGGGTCACCGGTAACCCTCGGTATCATGAAAAATATTGTGGAGCGTCTGGAGGGGGGATGATTGCTTTCTCATGGGTTTTCATTATACTAACTGCTATTTGCTTAGCCGCTGGTATCGCAACTATCTTTTTAGGTAACAAAGCAGCTCGGTTAAGAAAAAAAGTGGTTAAAGGGGGGGGTATCGCAACTATCTTTTTAGGTAACAAAGCAGCTCGGTTAAGAAAAAAAGTGGTTAAAAAGGCTCAGGCTGAGTATATGGATAAGACTCTACCCTGCCCGGCTTGTTTTGGTCGCGGCCGCATAGCTCGGCCCGGCTGGAAGTTCGCAGATGACACACCTGAAAAAGAATTTATCGATGAAATGAAAGTCGTCAATATCCCGTACGTTATAAGAGAGGCCATGGATGAAGATAAAAAGCGATAGCCTGCCTGGACCTGTGGTCGGTCGGGTGGCAGAAAAAAATCTTCAAAGGAAAGGAGATAAACTATGAAAAAACTTTTTGGTATTGCTATGGCTCTGGCGCTTATTGCCAGCCTGGCCGTGGGCTCCGTAGCTCTGGCCGCTGACCCCACGGAGGTCATCGTAAACTGGGACGGCGGAGGTTCGGTAGGTGGGTCCGTAACAGCGGGCGACGATGCCTCGGCCAACTTCTACTCAGGGAGCAACTACCAGGTAGGCGAGTTTCACGCCGTAGACAACAACAATAATCCGTACGGCTATGGGGTAGACTCCTGCACCTTCTCCCTTGATACTTCCCTAAACGGCGGTGGTATGGCGTCTCTCCTTGTTGACAGAACCGATGCTAAGACCTCATACGGGGGCGCTGGGCAGCAATCTTACACTAGCGTTTTTACCTATGATGGCTGCGCTACCCTACAGAACAGGTCGAGCACCAACTACGCCAGTATGAAGGACTGCAACTACGGCTGGAACGCTAACGACCATATAACCGTTAGCGGCTCCTCTTACTACGAGCTTCAAAGGTATGTGGATAGCGGAGCGGGTAACTACGCCGAAATCAACGCTACCGGAGGCGGCGACGCCGACCTCGACTGTATGGGCTCTGAGGCGAGTGCCGGGCAGGTAAGGCTTGGTTTTGGTTGCGGTTGTTACACCAATGCGAACTTTACCGCTAACGGCGCAGGTACTATGGAGCTTTATGCCCAAGGCAATAACTCCACGACTACGGCGATGGCTCCTGGCATGACTGGTGCTACGAGTTTTGACTTCGTCGCGAGCTGGGTTGGTACCTTCAATATTCCTGACTACTCAACTACAGCTAACTAGACAGGTCGGGTGGCTTCTGTCTTTAGGATGGAGGCCACCCGACGGAGGGAGGTGAAAGATGAAACACTTTATTATACCATTAATAGTGTTGGTTTTGCTATTAACACCAACAGCAGCGTTAGCTGCTGATGGGGATGGAATGGAAGTCGATATAGACATCATAACCGGAGGAGACGCTGGAGTGGATGTTGATATTGACGCAGGTGGGGACGTAAGCCTGCTCATCAACGGAGAAATACCCAGGTTTGGTACGGCCGGCAGCGGTACCTCTCCAATGGGAGTTAGAAGACTGGTAAAAAACGTAATGGCTCCTTACCTGAACGATATTTGGCAAGGCATCTACTCTAACTCCGAAGGACTTGTTAAACTAATTCAGATAGTTGGGAATGACCATACCCATGAACTTGCCGAGCATGAGACCGATATCTACAATCAGTCGGTAGAGCTTGGGACGCACCTTGGCAGGATAGAGGGCCTGGAGGATATGGACGAGTATGTACTCGGCCGTCTGTCAAGCCTGGATGAGAATATTGGCGACGGGGACGCTGAGCTCCAGGAAAGGCTTGCCCAGTTGGAGGATGAATACAACAAAAGGCTGACCGTAATAATATTGTCGTTCTCCGCTGCGTTTGCTCTCCTTGCCATAGCTTTGGTAATTCTCTGGAAGCGGAGGCGGTAGGTTATTTGCCAGTGAAGCTACTGAGGAGGCCAAATTATTAAAGGAAGACGAGATATAAGCGGTACGGATACCAATTTTAACCATAAGAGACTTGATGTGAAAGAGGTCCATCTGAAGTGTTTGCCCGTAGATGTATTCATTCACACAAATGAGTATGTCTCACAGTATGGAGGTAGTCTCGTAAAAATAGGTTCCCATTTGAGCATTAGTATTTATTTTTGGAAATATACTCTATCGCTGCAATAGCTAATAGACAAGAAGAAGTAAACTATGGAAATACAAACACCCAGGAGTCTGAATTTACCCAAGAAATTTAAGTTCTGGCGCGACGGCCAGCTCGAGGCGATTGAGGCAATCACTCAATCGCAGAAGCCGGTGTTTCTGCTGGATAGTCCTACCGGCACCGGCAAGTCTATAATCGGAATTGGCTCGTACTCCAATATCGCCAAGATACAAGCCACTCTCGAGCAGCTTAAGGGCGGAGAAGAGAACCCGCGGTACCGCTGTGTCTACGTCACAAAAACCAAGCAGCTGCAGGATCAGATTCTTAAAGAGTTTCCCATGGCCAGGGCGGTAAAAGGCCGGAGAAACTATCCGTGTCTGCTCAGAGAGAACGATTTCCCGGACTTCACCGCGGAGGACTGTACACATAACGATAACCAGGATCCA
>Ga0315533_1001894_pt1 | contig 15273 bp, 13 predicted proteins | sample SalMarSW160130MG_FD_203081 | JGI IMG/M metagenome (GOLD analysis project Ga0315533, IMG submission 203081) | Salt marsh sediment microbial communities from the Plum Island Ecosystem LTER, Massachusetts, United States - Salt Marsh Sediment SW1601-30 ...
AGGCGACCCGAGCGCATTCCTTGACGGACTCGTCGACACTGCCTTTTGGGATGGGCTCATTGACTACCTGGCGAACTATTCGATCGATAGTGAAGTCGTGGCCAATATCGTGGTGCCCGCCATTCTGGACGTGCTGCACGCCGTGAGGACGCTTGTAGCCGATGCCGAGAGCTACAACTTGGAAGACTTCGAGGTAGCGAACGTTCAGCAGTATGCGGCCGACCTGGAGGACTATTTCGACACCTATGCTGCCGTCCATGGTGGCGACGCGCTCGCACTGATGCTGGCAGAGGCATGCGGAGGCGCCTGCGATTTCCTCGAGCTTGTGATCGTTTACATTGAGCCGCTGGTTCATGAACTGGCCGAGGAGTTCGATGTACTGGCGAGTGACCTCGAGACGGTTTCGAGGTACGACCTGGAGTGCGCTGACCTGGAGGCGCTCATGGGCGACCTCGCTGATTTCTTCGAGGGCTATCACACCTGGTACGATGACGTTTTGGCCGCGGTGTTGGGCGAGGTTTGCTGCGCGGGCGAGGTTGCGATGGGCCTGATTTGCGACCTGGCCGACGACCTCGATGCCGTCATTGTTGAACAGGCCCAAGGGGTGCTGGGCAGCTTCATGCCCTACGACATTCCGGACGTCGGCATCAACAGCGAATGGGACTGCGTTGCCTTCCAGGTTCAGGTTTGGGTTGATGAGATTGAATATTGGCTTCCGGTCATGATCCTTGCACGCGACCGCGGCCCGGTGTTTTGGGGGATGCTGCCGCTGCAAAGCGCCATCATTGCTGGCGAGTTCTATGGCGGGAAGGCTGACGCCAAGAGCGTGTCCGAAGTCGAGGGTGAAATTTATGACTCGGCGGGGTGCTCGCGCCACCCGGTTCGGGCGGCGGGCCGGGGCATCCGGTCGGGGCCGTGCTCGCCTTGAGCCTGAATTTCGGGGACGCCATACTCAATTCCCTGTCAAGGCATTTTCGATCTTGCCCGTGGGAATCGGGAGAGGGTTGTCCGATGAGTACGGGTCGTTTTCAAGTGATCCTCGAACAGGATGAAGATGGCAACTATGGCCGGAATGGTTTGAGGTTCACTTCGGGAATCTGCCGGTAATGCTTGGTATTGCCGGCGCAAAGCCGCTCCTGTCTTTCAGCGGCTGTCGCCGCGATCAGAGCGTCAATGGGCCCCAAACCTGGCTTCAAAGCATATTGCTCCATATATATGCAGGCCCTATGGCCGATGTCCTCGGAAAGCGGGATCGTCTCGAAATCGAGGAGAAAGCGGCGAATGGCCGCTCTTTCGCGTTTGTCTCGGGCGCCGTGGAAAAGCTCCATGCAAGAGACGATGGAGACGGCGCGGTTTTCATCATTCTCAATGGCCCGGGCGGCCTTCTCGTTGCCGCGCAACGTCCATATCAGAACATCGGTATCAAAGATCACCGAACCGACCATTTCGTGTTCGGCGGACATAATCGGCCGGATCGTCCATGTCCGAGCGGTCTTTCCACATGCCGAACGCGGGACCGTCTTTGAGGGACAGAGCGCGTTTCGCTTCCTTCTTGGGAACGATATACGCAATTTCCCGTCCGCGTTTGGACAGGGTTACTGTTTCATTCCGCTCAATGGCCTCAAGGATCTTCCCCGGATTTCGCCGTAGGTCCAGGAAGGTGGCTTTCATTGTCAGGCTTCTCCACTCTTGTGATCACTAGGAGTATGCACCTGGTTGCCGAGGAAAGTCAAGCATTTTTCTCTGTATGTGTCAAGTCAACACGGGGGCCTGTGTCATGAAAGGCGGGCCGACCGCTTGACTCAAACCGTCGGGCTACGGTATCGTAATGCTTGATATTACACGGTCGCTATGCGAGGGCGGCAGTCGCGTTTAGGCCGGTTCGAGGAGGCTGACAATCCATGGCGAGAGTCGAACTGAGATCGGTGGTGAAGATATACCCCGGTGGTATCGAAGCGGTCAAGGATGCGGACCTGGTTGTCAATGACAAAGAGTTCGTCGTGTTGGTCGGTCCCTCGGGGTGCGGCAAATCCACCACGTTGCGCATGATCGCCGGCCTGGAGGAGATCACGGAGGGAGAAATCTACATCGGGGATGCACTGGTCAACGATGTGCCGCCGAAGAATCGCGATATTGCCATGGTGTTCCAGAATTACGCCCTGTATCCCCACATGACCGTGGAAAAGAACATGGCGTTCGGGCTGATCCTGCGCAAGTATCCCAAGAAAGAAATCCAGCAGCGCGTGCACGATGCGGCGGAGATCCTGGGCATCATGGATTTGCTCAAGCGGAAGCCCAAGGCGCTTTCGGGCGGGCAGCGCCAGCGCGTGGCCGTGGGGCGCGCGATCGTGCGCCAGCCGAAGGTGTTCTTGTTCGACGAGCCACTGTCGAACCTCGACGCGAAGCTGCGCGTGCAGATGCGTGCCGAGATCAGCAAGCTGCACACCCGGCTCCAGTCGACGATGATCTATGTGACCCACGACCAGGTGGAAGCCATGACTATGGGCGATCGGATCGTGGTGATGTTGGACGGGATAATCCAGCAGGTGGCAACCCCGCTGACGTTGTACACGTCGCCGAGGAACAAGTTCGTGGCGGGGTTCATCGGAAGCCCCCCTATGAATATGCTCTCCGGCTCCACCGTCGCGGAGAACGGCGAGGTGCGCTTTCGCGATGACAACAAGGTCGTCAGCCTGCGGGTGGACCCAAAGCACCGGGACGCGCTCGACAGCTACCTGGGCAAGAAGGTCGTCTTCGGCATTCGCCCGGAAGATATGTACGACAGCGTCTCCCAAACGGCCGTGGACGGCAAGAGCATCACGGCCAACGTGGAAGTGGTCGAGCCGATGGGCGCCGAGCTGTATCTCTACCTCGAGCTGGGCGGGCAGACGGTGACAGCCCGCATCAAGAGCACCGAAGAACCCGAAGTCAACACGGCCTACGTGCTCGATATCGACATGGAGAAGGCCCATTTCTTCGACATCGACACAGAAGAGACCATTGTTTAGCTACGGGGGTTTCTAAGGAAACCATGGCGCGCTTTGGCGCGCCTTTTCCTTACTGGGACTTCCTGCGTCGGTAGGGTCACGCTCCTGCGTGACCGAAAAAGGCTGTCCAGGTCGAGCAGGAGCTCGACCCTACCTAACCAAAAGGTGTTCACGATGAGTGTGCTGGTCACCGGCGGCGCCGGTTATATTGGCAGTGTTGCAGTCGAGCGACTGATCGATGCGGGAGAGGCGGTGGTCGTGCTCGACAACCTGGTCACGGGGCATCGCCGGGCCGTGGCCGATGAGGCCGTGTTCGTCGAGGGAGACATTCGCGACGGCGTACTACTCGAGGACGTGCTCGCCGCGCACGCCGTCGACACCGTGATGCACTTCGCCGCGTTCAGCTTGGTGGGCGAGTCCTGCGCCGAGCCCCTCGAGTACTTCGAGAACAACGTCGCCGGGACGCACAGCGTGCTTAAGGCTATGGTGGCGGGAGGCGTGCGCCATTTTATCCTGAGCTCGACCGCGGCGGTCTACGGCGATCCCGATGCAGTGCCGATTACCGAAGACATGCCTACGCGCCCGCTGAATCCCTATGGCCTATCCAAGCGCGTGATCGAGCAAATGCTCGAGTGGCACCATCGGGCCTACGGCCTGCGCTACGTGTCGCTGCGCTATTTCAACGCCGCCGGCGCCTCGCAGAGCCGCGGCGAGTTCCATGATCCCGAAACGCACCTTATCCCGAACATCTTCATGGCGGTCGAGGGCGCCCGCGACTGCGTCACCGTGTTCGGCACGGACTACGACACGCCCGATGGCACCTGCGTGCGCGACTATATCCACGTCGAGGACCTGTCCGACGCCCATCTCGAGGTCATGGCGTACTTGCGCGGCGGTGGCTCTCCGGGTGTCTTCAATCTGGGCAATTCCACCGGGAATTCCGTGCGCGAGGTCATCGAGACGGTCAAGCGTGTCACAGGCGGCGACTTCACCGTGGTTTACGGCGACCCGCGCCCGGGCGACGCCGATAAACTGGTGGCCTCTTCCAAACGGGCTCGGCAAGTTCTGGGCTGGAAGCCCCAAAAAGGCGATCTCGATGTCATCGTTCACGATGCCTGGGCCTGGCGCCAGGCCCATCCAAAGGGCTACGGGGATTGATGGTTGTCAGTCGTCAGTTGTTAGTCGATAGCTGAATGGTGATAACTGACAACTGCAGGAGAGGAGCCGTGAGTATCGATCTCAGCCGGGCGAAGGCTGCGTTTGAAACCCACTTCGGGTTTGCCCCGGAGATTGCCGCGCGCGCACCGGGCCGCGTCAACATCATCGGCGAGCACACGGACTACAATCACGGATTCGTGCTGCCCATGGCCATCGAGCAGGAGACGGTCCTCCTTGCCCGGAAACGCTCTGACCGCCTGCTCAACGCCTTTGCGGCCAACCTCGACCGGACCGCCCAGGCGGCACTCGATAACCGCGCGCGCAACGCCGATGAGCCCTGGCTCGACTACATCATCGGCGTGGCCGATGAATTGGCCAAACTGGGCAAGCCACTGGCCGGGGCGGACCTCATGATTATCGGCGATGTGCCCATCGCATGCGGACTGAGCAGTTCGGCCAGCCTCGAGATGGCTGCGCTAACCCTGTTCGAGGCGCTGGGCGGGTTCGAGCTTGCCGGCGCCGAGGCCCCCAAGCTCGGGCGGCGCGTGGAAAACGATTTTCTCGGCCTGAGCACGGGCATTATGGACCAGTTTATCGCCCGCATGGGCAAGGCGGACCGTGCCTTATTCCTGGACTGCCGCTCGTACGAGTACGAGCTGGTGCCCGTCGCGTTCCCCGAGGCGACCTTCGTCATCGCCAACACCTGTGTGGCGCGAGGGCTGGCCTCGTCGAAATACAACGAGCGCGTGGCCGAATGCGCCGAGGCCGTGCGCCGCATGGGCGAAAAGCTCGGCAAGACCGGTACGCATTTGCGCGATTTCAACATCAACGACCTCGAGACGTGCAGGGACGCCCTGCCGGAAAATGTGTTCCGCCGGGCACGGCACGTAATCACCGAGAATGCCCGCACGAAGGCGGCGTGCCGCGCCATGCGCCATGTGGACGTCCGGGCGCTTGGCGAGCTCATGTGCGCCTCCGACGCCAGCCTACGCGAGGACTACGAAGTCACCTGCGAGCAGTTGGACGTGATGACCGACATCGCCCGGAACTCGCCCGGCTGCTTCGGCGCCCGCATGACCGGCGCCGGATTCGGCGGATGCACCATCAACCTGGTCGACTCCGCCCGCGTCGAGGCCTTTGCCGACCACCTTCTGGCCCAGTACAAACGGCGCGTCGGGCTCGAAGGCGAAGTCATTGTCTCCGCTCCCGCACAGGGCGCCGGCCGCGTCACTATTTGACCGGAAATGTCACAGGCCACACGTAAGTCCTTGATGCTAAATACCCCATTTCGTAAGTTCGGTTACGTATTTTTTGACAGGATTCACATGATTTGCAAGATTCTGTTCCTCTATCTCAAGAATCTTGTCAATCCTGTCAAAGAGGTTTCTCCTCTTGCACGCAGAGGACCCGTGTGGCCAGTTTGTGCAGGTCGAGCGTGTTCGTTGGCGCGTCTGGAAGGCGCGCGGCCGTCGCGGGGTCCCACCATTCCTTCTTACCCTGGGCCGCCACGGCCAGCTCACATTTGATAGGCTCTCGGCCCTCGTTGGCGAAGAAGTAGAAGTCCGTGTCGCCGTTGCGGAGGTGGATGTAGCGGAGGTCCGGGTCCGCCGGCGTCAGGACCACGTCTGGCGGGACGATGGCGTCGAGCGCCTGGGCCAACGCCGGGGCGTCCGACACCACGGTCGCGACGCCTGCGACCGGCTCGCGGTAGGCGATGACCTTGCCAGCTTCGAGCAGGGGCTTAAGGGCGCCTATGACCTCCGGTGTGACATATTCGGCGCCGTCGACGATCAGCGCCTTGTAACGCATGTCGCGGATGGCGATCCCATCGGCGGTCACCGTGCATGCAGTCGTCAGCGTGTTCGTATCGAGGTAGTTGAAATCGTGCTGCGTCTCGAACAGGGCGCGGGCGGCGGTCCAGGGCAGCGAGGTGGGCGAACCGAGGATCGCGAAATGACAGACGTGCCTGCCCTGCGCCAACAGCCAACAGAGCCGCCGACAGTAATCGGCGTACACATTGTAGTCGTCCCACCAAACGTTGCCTGGTCCCACGTCTGGCGGCCGTTCATCGCGGCGCTTGTCGCGCATGGAATAGTAGAATGCGTGTGGTGAAAGCATGTTCACGCCTCGGACCAGCAGCCAGTTCGTCACGTAGATCATTTCATCGTACGTGAACTCCCACCCGTAGGCCCCGAAACACTCGTTGAGGTTCCGCGCCCGACCGTGGTGGCGCTGGGCCGACGAACTGCACTTGCCCATGGTCGATTGGTCGCCCTCGAGCGACTCGATTTGATAGGGCTCGATATAGCGCCAGACGATGTCTTGGCCGGGAATGTGGAAATACTTCAACGTGCCGATGTCGTCCGGGCCGGCAGGGTGGCCTGTGAGCGCTACGCCGTGTTCCTTGCACCATTCACTGTAAGGCGCATAGTAGGCCTGCTCGAGGCGGGCGTTGACCGCGCGGTAAAAGTCTGCCCGATAGCGGGCAGCCTCAGTGTGATCCTTGTCCCACAGCGCGGCGAGATGCGGGCGGAAATCGTAGCCGAGGCAGTCCTCGAGAAACCGCTCGAACCCCCACGTCCAGGGCTGGACGTTTCGGCGATGACCCCGGCCCAATAAGCTCGGCTCGTCGGTAAAAATGGCCATGATCGTCTTGCCGAAATGTTCCTTGAGCGCATCGTAATACCGGTCGTGCACGAGATGGAGAAAACATGCCGTTGACTCCGGGTTCAAGAGATCGGCCGATGGAGGCGCACCAGGTTCGCCGTCGTCCTGGCCGTAATGCACGCCGCGGATGGTGCCGCCGGATAAGCGATTGACATACATCCACTGGGCGTCCTCTGCGATGAGTTCCCACCCCTCTCTGATATTGCCCTTCTTCCGGCGCTGGACGCAGCGCGTGGCAAAACGCGGATTCGCCGCGACCACCTGTCCAGAGCATGAACCCGATGGATACATGCCCTCATCGTACAGAATCACGTACATGCCCTTCTCGGCGGCGTAGTCTACGCACACCTTCACAAAATGCAGCCAGGCCTCCGACATGAACCCGATGCTCTCCGGCAGTCCGATGCGCGCGTGCGGCACGAACCCGTACACGCCGTGCGCCTCGAAGTCGTCGATCTGCCGTTTCAGTTCCTCTTCCGACAGGTCGTCGTTCAAGAACCAGAATGGTATTAGCGTGTACTCACGCGGCGGATTTACGAACGTGTCGAACAGTTCCATGGCCTTCTTCACTGATCAGCGCCCGTAGCGGCAAGCCCGCCTTCGGCGGGCAAGTCCCGTGACAAGTATTCTCGCGTGCGGGTATTATAGGCCTTGGCGAGCTGAACATTGACAACAAGTTGTCGACATAACCGTTCATGGGTAAACTCAGCGAGGAAGCGATCTCACAGACGCAATTCCTTAGTGTTAAACGAGATTGCTTCGCTTCGCTCGCAATGACGCGGCGAGATGCTTTGCTTTACGAGAGGTTCGGCCTAGCCGGTCACCCGGCCGTCGGTCCGCGAATTCTCATCCGGCACGTCTATAAATTTAACGTCAATCCACTTGCGGACCGAGTTGATCAGTCGCACAGACTCCGCGCGGCGCACATCGGCCTTGGTCAGGGGCGCCTCGTGGATTTGGCCCTCAGCAATCACATGGGCCCGCATCGTCCCCGCCAGGAGGCCCGAACAAACGGGCGGTGTGAGGGATTTGCCGTCGATTTCGAGCACCACATTCGCGCGCGTGCTCTCAGTGATTTCCCCGCGGCGGTTCCATAGCAGCACATCGTCGCAGTCCGGCCGGGAAGCCATTGCCTCCTCGTAGAGGGCGCGGTGCGTCGTCTTGTGATACAAGAACGGGTCGTTTTCGTCCACCGGTTCCCGCGCAAAACCTATACGCATACGCCTCGCGGGCGCCGCCGGCTCGGCATCGACCTTCACGGCGCCGCTGCGCCCGACGCGAAGACGGACCTTGTACCGGCCGGGTTGCCCTACAAACGCCGCCGCCTTGTCCAACAGCGCCCGCCGGACGGCATCGAGGTCCAGGTCGAAGCCGAAGTACTCCGCACTATCCCGCAGCCGGTCCAGATGATTCTCGAGGAGAAAGTATTGGCCGTCAAATAACAACGACTCGAGCAAATCGAATCGCGGCGGACGGACCGCCAGCAGCGCCGCCTTCACGCGGCACTCTTCGTACTCACCCGCCGCGCTCGAACCCCAGGTGATGCCACCTCCCACATGGTAGTGTGCGGACCCTGTTTCCGTGTCAACCGTGACCGTCCGGATGGCAACGTTGAACTCGGCGCGGCGGCCCGGTGACCACCACCCCACAGTGCCACAGTAGACGCCACGCGGGAAAGGTTCAAGCCCGCGTATGATCTCCATGGTACGGACCTTGGGAGCACCCGTCACCGAGCCGGACGGGAAAAGCGCCGCCAAGATCGCCGGCACGGCAACGTGGGTCCGCGCCGTGATGGTTGAGGTCATTTGCCAAACCGTCTCATACCGTTCGACATCGAACAAGCTGGCAACAGCCACTGAACCCGTTTCGGCGATCCGCCCCATGTCGTTGCGGAGCAAGTCGACGATCATGACGTTTTCGGCGCGGTCTTTTTCCGACGCGGCCAGTTCGGCGGCCAAACGCCGGTCTTCCTCGGGCCAGCGTCCACGCGGCCGGGTACCTTTCATGGGCCTCGCCTCGAGAGTGTCACCATCCAACCGAAAGAGGAGTTCTGGCGACGCGGACAACACGCAGAAGCGGCCCGTGTGGACAAAGGCGCAGTAATCGGCCTGCTGGGCTTGGCAAAGCTGCCTGAACCACTGCAGAGGATCGCCGCGAAACGTCCCGCGCAACGGGAATGTGTAGTTGACCTGGTAAGTCTCGCCGGCAGCGATAAGTCCACGAATGCGCGCAATGGCAGTATGGTATTCCTCTTCGGTTACCATGGCCTTCCATGGCCCTACTTCGAGCCCTTCGGCCTGTGAGGCGCGGTGTGGGCAGGCTTCCTTCGTGCGATATAGCCCGAACCACAGCAGCGGGAAGTCGCCGGGCGCATGGACCGCCAGGGCGGCATCGAAAACGGGGGCCGCCTCATACGCGAGAAACCCCGCCCCGTGCAGCCCACGCTCCACGGCCGATTCGACGTGCGCCAATGACGGCAGCACCTCCTCGAGCCTGAAAGCGCACACGGTCTCCACCGGGTCCCGAAATGCGATTTCTCCAGCCCGGGATACGAACCGGACGTCGCGCATTTCACGCGCGTTATTCACACTGTGATCCCCGTCCAGATTACTCAGGCCGCCAGGCCCGATTCCCACAACACGAACCCCAGGCCCCATTATAGCCGAATCGCAAGCGTTCAGTTGGAAGCGGGGAGTAGGGAACTCGCCTGGGAGCCCAATGAGAAACAAGGCTTTTCACTACAAAACCACAAGAAAATGGACAATCCCTGCTCGCGTCACCGGCCCGCCGACCGGCTCATCGGTTGAAGCGTCCATGCTTTATGCCATGGTTATCGTTTGGTGAGACCGATTATCTCGTCAGCAACCTGGTCTACACAAGCGCGCAACTCCTCGAGCGCACCCTCGTTTTCGATGACCCAATCGGCCAAGGGCACTTTCGTTTCGGGCGGGGTCTGGGCGGCGATACGTTGCTGAGCCCGTTCGGGCGTGATGTCGCAGGCCTCGACGAGCCGGCGGCGCCGTATCTCGGGTGAACACGTCACCACGATCAGCCCATCGAGCCAGGCATCACGCTTGCCACCCTCTGCCAGTAGCGCCGCGTCGATGATCGCGACTTTGCGGCCCTGCCGTGCCAACGCGGCGCACTGCTCGGCGATCGCTCTCGTCAGAAGCGGATGGACGACAGCATTCAATCGGCGGCGGGCCTCCCGCTCCGCAAAGACGATGTCGCCCAGCTTGGCGCGGTCGATCCGGCCATTGGTCAGGATGCCATGCCCGAAGGCCTCGATCACGGCATCCACCGCGGCGCCGCCGGGCTCGAGCAGGGAATGTCCCACCTTATCAGCGTCAATGACGGGGATGCCCCGCTTGGCGAAGTGCTTTGCCACTTCCGATTTGCCGCTGCCCGTGCCGCCCGTCAGTCCATAAATGCGCATGATACCTACCTGGATAATAGAGGCACGGGCATCCTGCACATGCGGTCACACGTGCGAGACGCCCGCCCTGCCAATATCGCTCGAGTCCAGTGTAACACGATGCTGCGCCCAATATGTAGGCACCATCGCCTGCAAGGGCATCCGGCGCTTGACATTCTCCCAAGAGCCACCTGAAAATGGGGCAAGAAGATTGCCGCCAATACAGGGCGAGGACAATGGACGGGGAATCGCTCATACACCGGCCTTCCGGCCGCGACGATGGTTACCCGATATCGAGCGTCGACCCATTTTACCGGGGCACACAGATGCTCCGGTTGGGGGCAGTCGGCGGGTTGGGCTCGCAGCCGCTGATCCGCGGCTTGGCGGCCCGGAGCAATGTCTCACTCGAAGAAGGTTCTCCCGGCCCACTGGCCGCGCGGTTCGAGGCGGAGCAATTTGATTGTGCGCTGTTGCCGGTGATGGACTGCGTGCGCCAACCATTATGTCGCCTGATTCCCGGCCTCGGCCTGTGCAGCCGCGGGGAAACCCGGACGGAGCTCCTTTTCGCCGAGGTCGAGCCGGCAAAGATGCGGCGCGTCGCGGTCGATCCGCACGCAGGGGGCACCGTCGACCTGGCTCGGGTGATCTTTGGCGAGACCTTTGATGCAACTCCGGATTTTATCCCGCTTGAACCCGAGGCGTTCGATCCGGATGCCGTCGACGGCCTGCTCGTCAGCGGCGACTCCGCCTGGACCCGCCCGAATCCCTACGCCATGCAGTTCGACCTGGGCACGCTTTGGAATGACCTGACGGGGCTTCCACTGGCGCGGATGATGTGGATCGGCCGGTTTTGTGCGCCCTTCCCGCAACTGCGCCTGCTACTGTCTCGCGCGTTTCAAAAAGGCATGGCCGAACTCGACTCGATCGTGGCCGAGGCCGCTCACACGCGCGCCATCGACGCCGACGTGGCTGGCGACTACTTCAAACACGCCGTGTACTACACCGCCGGTGAGAAGGAAATCGAGGGGATTCGCGTGTTTGCCCGCTTGGCGGCGAAGTATGGCCTGTGTGCCCCTGAAGCCACCTTCGAGTTGTGCTAACACAGTTAGAGCCTCTAGCAGAAAGACACATTCTCCTTGTGGCATGGGCATCTTGCCCATGGAATCACGGGCTGGAAGCCCGTGCCACCGGGGTTCTGTTAGAGCCTCTTAGATTTCCTCGTACAGGTCCGCGACGGACCGTCGCGGACCCAATTCCTTAGTCATAATGATGGCGTCTTCATTGGTTTTTTGGTAGTAGGCCTTGTGGAATCCCGTCGCCTTAAACCCCAGGCTCTCGTAAAGCACGCGGGCGGGGTAGTTGGTTCCGCGCACCTCGAGCATGACCTGGCGCGCGTCTGCATCCGCGGCCACCCGCAGCAAGTGCATCACGAGCCGCCGGCCTAACCCACGCCGGCGATACTGGTGGCGCACCGTGACGCTGGTGATGTGCACCTCGTCAAGTACCAGCCAGAACCCCCCATAGCCAACCAGGACATCGTCGAGGAAGGCCACACAAAAATAGGACTCGGGACTGCGAATCTCGCGGCGGAACATGCCGAGCGTCCACGGCTCGGGATAGGCCTCGGGTTCAATTGCCAGCACCTCTTCAAGGTGCTCTTCCCTGAGGTCTACGAACTCGATCATGGCCGCCTTGGAAACACTCATAGTTGCTGGGCTTTCGTAGCGTTGGCCCTGGCGCGGTTCTCCTCCGCCTGGGCCTTGCGCAAGTACACCGGCGCCACGCGGGCGGGGTCCGTGCAGGTACCATGCTCCAAGAGCATAAGACCTTCCATCGCGACCGCCGACGCCCGTGGCATCGAGCACAGTTCGTCCACAAAGTCCGCCCACGGCACGGAGGTTTCAATACGCTCACGATAGCGCACAGCGCCGTCGCCGAGCAAAAGGATGTCATCCTCAATGCCGCCGATGAGGTCCTCGACAGCACAGACCTGGTCAGGGGTCATTCGGGTGCGCCGACCTTGCACAAACCGATACACAGCCCCAAACACCTCACCCATTTTCGCGTCAAGCAACGGGCACACCAGACTATCCCGAAACGCTCCCAGCCGTGTCATCGCGTCCAGTGTCGGCACGGCAACCAAGGGCAAGCCCGCGCCTAACGCCAGCCCCTTCCAGGTGGCTGCACCGATGCGCAGCCCGGTAAACGACCCCGGCCCGATCGAAATCGCCAGCGCATCGAGGCCTTTTAGATCGAGACCCGCTTGACCCAATACCCAATCCACTGTGGCCAGAAGCCGTTCGGAATGCGCCCGGCCGCATGCGACGCTGGTCTCGGCCAGAATGTGTTCGCCGTCGCACACCGCCACCGTATTAACCGCGGTGCTGGTGTCCGCTGCCAGAATCTTCATCATCGCCGAATGATAGCCTTCCCGCCGCCTCGGATCAATCTTCTGCCAACCGCCCAGTGCGGCTTTTTGTATCTTTTGTGGCCCTCAATCATGCGCAAAACCGATGTGCGAAGCTGAGCGATTTGTGCCAGCGCAGTCACAGGTGTGTTGTGAGAAGGCCTGTTAAGTTGAAAAGTTAACCATTAAATGGTTGAAATTCAACTATGCTTCAGCGGATTTTGACCGCCAATTCTAGAGATTGATAGTTGAAAATCAATCATCAAGTGGTTATAATTCAACCATGATTCCGCGAAACATAACAGTCAATCTTCTCGAGGCACTCTCCGATAGTCCTGTGGTCTTGCTGAATGGGGCCAGACAAACCGGGAAAAGCACCCTGGTGCAATCGCTCGCGGACCACGGCTATCCGGCCCGCTATGTGACACTGGATGAGGCCACCGCACTGGCCGCCGCAACGAGCGCCCCGGCGGGTTTCCTTGCGGGCCTGGATGGGCCGATCATTCTGGACGAGGTCCAACGCGCGCCCGAACTGTTTCTAGCGATTAAGGCAGAGGTGGACCGGTCCCGCCGGGCAGGGCGGTTCCTGTTGACGGGTTCTGCCAATATATTGCTACTGCCGAACCTTTCGGAATCACTGGCGGGGCGAATGGAGATTCTCACCCTTTGGCCGTTCTCGCAAGGCGAACTGGCATCGCTCAAGGAGAACTTCGTGGATGCCGCTTTCGCCGAATCATCCCTTGGGCCTGCTCCGGAAGCCCTGGACAAATCCGAACTGTTTCGCCGCGTGCTGACCGGCGGATTTCCGGAAGTGGTTGCACGGGCATCACCAGCGCGTCGAGGAGCATGGTTCAGGTCCTACGTTACCACCATGCTACAGCGTGATGTGCGGGACCTGGCGAACGTTGAACATCTGACCACTCTGCCGCGCCTGTTGGCCCTGCTGGCGGGGCGTGCCACCTCGCTGTTGAACTACTCCGAACTCTCACGGAGCCTGGCCTTGCCCCAAAGCACGCTCAAACGTTACATGGCCCTGCTGGAAACGACCTTTCTCATCCAGCCTCTGCCGCCTTGGTCTGCGAATCTGGGAAAGCGCCTTGTCAAGTCGCCCAAGGTCGTGCTCTGCGACACGGGTTTAATGGCGCACCTGCTAGGACTGAGCCCTCAGCGACTCGACGTGCAACCGGTTCTGAGCGGCCCGTTGCTGGAGAACTTCGCCGTAATGGAACTGCGGAAACAGGCCACATGGAGCGAAACGCAGCCGCAGGTGTTTCACTTCCGCACCCAAACCGGCCAGGAAGTTGACATCATCCTCGAGGACGCTGCAGGCCATGTGGTGGGCATCGAGATCAAAGCCGCATCGAGCATTGTCGCCAAGGATTTCGCCAGTCTCCAGTTCCTGAGCGAGTCGCTCGGCAAGCGATTTGTGAAGGGCATCGCACTTTACACGGGCCGGGAGAGCGTTCCCTTCGCACCCAACCTTCATGCCCTGCCCATCAGCGCCTTATGGACGGCATAAACGAGTGGGCGGGCGTGTGCGTCAGCTTACGAGGACGGCGATGCGGACCATGAAGTTGCCCAGGGCGGCGCCGTACTCGGGGGAACCCTCGACGGCGAGCATGCCCTTGACCATGGCCTGGACCATGTCGACGGAGTTTGAGAGGATGGCCAGTGCGGCGTCGACGCTGGCGAACTTCATGTGGACGAAGGGTTTGCGGCGTGTGTAGTAACCGCGCCCGGCTTTGGACTTTCCGGCTTTGATCTTGAGATAGGCGGCGATGCCCTCTGGCTCGCAGGACCACTGGTAGATGCGCTCGGGCTGTTTCGAGGTCCATTTGACCATGTCGGGATCGCCGGCCTTATTGAGTTGGCTGAGGGCGGTCGAGACCATGTAGAGGGTCATCTTGACCTTCAGTTTGGCCTGTTCGGGCGTCTTGGGTTTGGCGTCGGGCATTAGGAGCTTCAGGCCCATCAAGAGGCCCATGACCTTCACGAACAGCCCGAAATGGCTGAACATCCCTTTGACCCTCGGAAGAACGGGTTTCCCGGCGAACATGGCGTTCATCTTGGCCACGCTTGAGAACCGGAGCGTGATGTCGGGGTTCTCGGCCATGCCGGGAACCACCTCGAAGGCCCCATCGTCAAATTTGAAGTAGGTGGCGACGTCTTCCGGGTCATTCTTGGCCAGAATCTGGATTTTTGCCGTGACGCCCTGGAATTTCCTGCTAAATTTCGGGTTGTCCTCGAGCATTACCTTGATGACCGGGAATACGGCCCGGAAGAAAATCCGCGCTGCGAGCAATTCCTGTTCGGTAGCCATAGCCTGTAGCCCCAAGTCTTTAGAGGCTCTAACAGAACCCCGGTGGCACGGGCTTCCAGCCCGTGATTCCATGGGCAAGATGCCCATGCCACAAGAAGAATGTGTCTTTCTGTTAGAGGCTCTTAGGCGAACCAGTTCTTATCAGTGGATGATCATCTTCTTACAGCACCATTTATTGGCAGGACGACTGTAAGGCATCGTTTTACCGATGGTCCTGCCAGGCCATTTAGCTTAGACTTCGTCTTCCCAGTCTTCGGCCTCTTCAAACTCGCGACCCATGGTCTCGCGGACCTTCTCGAGGATGCCGTCGGTATCGATC
>Ga0315533_1001899_pt1 | contig 15238 bp, 14 predicted proteins | sample SalMarSW160130MG_FD_203081 | JGI IMG/M metagenome (GOLD analysis project Ga0315533, IMG submission 203081) | Salt marsh sediment microbial communities from the Plum Island Ecosystem LTER, Massachusetts, United States - Salt Marsh Sediment SW1601-30 ...
ATCGATACCGCAGGCTTGAGAGATAAGGCGAAACCAAAAGAAAATGTTGAATATTACAGTACATTAAGAACTTTTGAAGCGGTACATAATTCAGATATAGTGTTATTGATATTGGACGCTACTCAAGGAGTAAGCATGCAAGATAAAAAAATGGCAAATTATATCCAAAATGAAAGAAAAGCCTGTATTGTAATATTAAATAAATTTGATTTAATCAAAGATGATATAGATAAAGAATTGTTTATTGATGAGATAAGATATGAATTATCTTTTCTAAAAAACTCTCCCGTGATAATGACTTCTGCTATAACAGGATATAATATTAATAAAATTATTTCAAAAATTAAAGAAGTTGCTTTGCAATATAGTAAAAAAATACCTACTCCGGCATTGAATGCTTTTATAAGAGAAATTATTTCTAAAAATCCCCCAAAATATGTAAGGGGGAATACCTTAAAAATTAGATATGCTACTCAAATGGGGATAAAACCACCTAAATTTCTATTATTTGTAAATAATCCTAAATTAATGTATGCTTCTTATCAGAGATATTTAGAAAATAAATTTTATGAAACATTTGGGTTTGAAGGCTCACCTGTAGTTATCAATTTAGCGAAAAAAAAGGAGGAAAGGAAATAGCATGAAGGTTGTTTTAATTATTACAATCTGTTATCTTTTAGGTTCCGTACCTTTTGGCTATATTGTGGGTAAACTGTTTAAAAAAATAGATATAAGAGAATTTGGAAGTGGAAATATAGGTGCAACCAATGCTCTTAGGATATTGGGACCTCCATTAGCTTCTTTTGTAGTAATTGGCGATATTGGTAAAGGCATTTTCTCTATCTATTTAGTACAATATTTTAATATTGATAGTTCATTAATATTAGCTATTGCAGGGTTAGCAGTAATATGTGGTCATGACTGGTCTTTATTTCTCGGATTTAAGGGTGGTAAAGGTATAGCTACTACATTTGGAGTTGTATTTGCTCTCAATCCAACGATATCTCTTTTAGCATTAATAGTTGGGGGGGTTGTTGTAATAACAACAAGATATGTCTCCTTAGCTTCCATTTTCGCTATAATTTCTATTTTTATTTTTACAATATTATTTAAACAACCTTATGAATATATTATATTCAGTGCGATAATTTTAGTTTTAGGTATTTTTAAACATAAAGATAATATTGAAAGATTAAAATCAAAGAAAGAAAGAAAAATCGGAGAAAAGATCAAAATCGAAAAATGAAATTAACAGAGGAAATATGTCCAAAGTAATAATCAGCGATACGCAAAAAAATGAAATATCTGAAATAATAAAAAATGTTTTTGAGATATTTGGGGTAAAAGATAAGGTAAAAGATAAAAAAGTTTTAGTGAAGCCAAATCTATTAGGATCATTCCCTCCGGAGAGAGGAGTAACTACTGACCCAAGAGTAATATCTGCAATTGTTCAGGAATTAAAAAGGTGTAGACCTAAAAAAATAATAGTGGGAGATAATTCCGGGAGTATTCATTTTGACCCCTTAAAAATCGCAAAAATTACCGGAATATTAGATGCTTCTGACGGTTGTTATAGTAATATTGCCAGGGAAATAGTCGAAGTAAAGGTAGAGTCAGAATTTATTGAAGAATTATTTATTTCCAAGATAGTTAAAGAAGCAGATTATGTCATTAATGTTCCAAAATTCAAGACCCACATGTTAACTACTATTACCGGTGCCATAAAAAACATGTTTGGGATTATTCCGGGAGGGAAGAAGGCACAATTACACACTGTTTCTCGATCAATTAGAGGATTTGCGGAACTTTTAGTAGATATTTATCAAATAAGGGTCCCTGATTTAAATATTATGGATGCTATAATCGGTATGGAAGGAATAGGTCCTACTAATGGGAAAACACGAGTTATAAATAAAATAATAAGCAGTGAGAATGGTGTTTCTCTTGATTCTGTTATGGCTGCCATGATGGGGCTCAAACCTACTACAATTGAATTATTACAGGTTGCCAAAGAAAGAAATTTAGGGGAGACAGATATCTCCAATATAATTATTGATGGAGAATTAGAAGTAATTTCGGGGTATAAAACGCCAAACAACGGTTTATTACAAAAAATAGTAAAAACAGTTGTCCCTCATATTTTTAATTTTAATAAAGTTATACCAATTGTAGATCATAATAAATGTAAAATATGCAAAAAATGTATTGAAGTTTGCCCTGTTTCTGCAATGAATTTAACTAATAAATTTCCGGAAGCGGATAGAAAGAAATGCATTTCTTGCTTTTGCTGTGATGAACATTGCCCTTATGGCGCAATAATATTACCTTCATGGCAGCAAAACATTTTTAATCGATTAAAAGGAAAATAATAACAAAAAAATTTAGAAGGAATAAAAAATGACAAAATATCTGGTGATAGTTGAATCACCAACCAAAGAAAAAACCTTAAAAAAAATATTGGGTAGGGATTATACTATCAAATCAAGCAAGGGGCATTTAATAGATTTGCCTAAAACAAAATTAGGAATAGATATTGAAAATGACTTTAAGCCAGAATATGTGGTTATTCCTAAACAAAGAAGTGCATTGAAAGAATTAGAAGAAAGCGTTAAAGGTAAAGAGAAAGTATTTTTAGCTACTGACCCGGATAGAGAAGGTGAAGCAATTGCCTGGCATATTGCTCAAAAATTAAATGTTAAGGATGCAAAAAGCAGAGTTAGTTTTAACGAAATAACTGAAAAAGCTGTATCTCAGTCCATTAGAAATCCGAGAGAAGTTAACCTTAATATGGTTAACTCACAAAAAGCCAGGAGATTATTGGATAGATTAGTAGGTTATAAGGTTAGTCCATTATTATGGAAAAAGATTGGCAAAAAACTAAGTGCAGGAAGGGTGCAATCTGTAACATTACGCTTAATATGCGAAAGAGAAGAAGAGATAGCTAAATTTAAAATAGAAGAATATTGGATAATAAATGCCTTGTTTAAAAAAATAGAAGATGAAAAAGCAGAGCCTTTTGAGGCAAAACTTTTCTCGATAAATTCTAAAAAAGCAACTATTAATACCAAAGAAGAAGCCAAAAAAATTTGTGAAGAAGCAAAAAATCAGGATATCTATATAAAAAGTATAAACAAAAAGAAAGAATTTAGAAATCCCTATCCATCATTTACTACCAGCACCTTACAGCAAGAAGCGTATAATAAATTGAATTTTCCCATTAAAAAAACTATGTTCATAGCTCAACAATTATATGAGGGTATCACCTTGGGCAATAAAGGAAATATAGGTTTAATTACCTATATGCGCACTGACTCTATAAGAGTATCTGATGAAGCGAAGAATGAAGCGAAAAAATATATTGAAGAACACTATGGTAAAGTTTTTGCCGAATTATCTCAAAATTTAAAAATAGGAAAAAATAAAATAAAAAATGTAAAGATTCAGGATGCTCATGAATCTATCAGGCCTACCTATGTATTTAATCATCCGGAATCAATCAAAAAATATCTAACTAATGACCAATATAAATTATATAATTTAATCTGGCAAAGATTTGTAGCGAGCAGGATGAAAGCTGCTTATCTGGAAAAAATTACTATAGATATAGAAGCAGGAAGGTATATCTTTAGAACTTCCGGTTATCGGATACTATTTAAGGGATATATGATTCTATATGGCCAAAATAATCAGGATTTAGATAAAATCCCCAATCTTGAAGAAAAAGATAAGCTTAAGTTGTTAAAAATTAAGGCAAATCAATCTTTCACCAAACCTCTTCCCAGATACACAGAAGCCAGCCTGGTAAAAAGATTAGAAAAAGAGGGAATAGGACGACCCAGTACATACGTACCGACTATAAGTACCTTACAATATCGTACATATGTGGAAAAAGTAAATAAAAAATTTAAACCTACAGAATTGGGGAAAACTGTAAACTCTTTTTTAATCCAATATTTTTCCGATATTGTAAATGTTGCTTTTACTGCAAAAATGGAAAAGCAGCTCGATGAAATCGAATCTGATAAAAAAAAGTGGAAAAATGTTTTAGATAAATTTTATAAGGCATTTTCCAAGGATTTAGAAAAAGGAAATCAGGCGCAAAAAATTGAAATGCCAAAAGTATTCAGCGATGAAATATGTGATAAATGTGGCAGTAAAATGTTAATAAAAAATGGACGTTTTGGTAAATTTTTGGCTTGTTCGAGGTTCCCCAAATGTAAAAATACAAAACCCTTTTTAGATAAAATTGGTATATCCTGTCCCGAGGAGGGTTGTTCGGGAGAGATTATTAGAAAAAAGACCAAAAAGGGGAGGACATTCTACGGATGCAGCAATTATCCAAAATGTTCTTTCGTAACCTGGAATAAGCCGATTAATAAAAGATGCCCACAATGTAACTCTATTTTAGTAATAAGTAATAATAAGAAAAGCGGACTTTATTTTAAGTGCAGTAATTCTGATTGTGATTATAAAGAATTTAAAAAAGAGGATAAATCATAATTTAAAATAGCACCTGGAATTTAAATAGTAATTTATTTCGAGAAAGAGAGTAAGGCTCCTCAAAAAAAAGAAAAAAGGAGGAGTGTTTAAATTTGAAGGAACACATAAATTCGTATATTTCTTTTCTAAAGAATGAAAAAAATTATTCCAGCAATACTATTATTTCTTATAAAAGCGATTTATTACAGTTGTTAAATTACTTAAAGGATTATAAAATAATAAAGAGAAATAATATACAATATATTAACCGCAGCATCATGCGAAAATATATTGTATATTTAAAGAAATGTGATTATTCGGTAAGAAGTATTTGCAGAAAAATATCTACAACCCGTTCTTTCTTTAAATTTCTATCAAGAGAAGATATAGTAGATATTAATCCGACTATCAACCTAATAACACCTAAAATAGGCAAGAAGTTACCTTCTTTTTTATACTTAGAAGAAATTAATAAACTTATTGAAACGCCGCCTGAGCATACAATATTTGGAATCAGAGACAGGGCAATCCTTGAATTGCTTTATGGCACCGGTATGAGGGTTGGAGAACTAGTGAATTTGAATATCCATGATATAGACCTATATGAGAAAATTGTGAGAGTATTTGGAAAGGGTTCAAAAGAAAGAATTCTCCCTTTGGGAAATCCGGGCATAAAGGCAGTACAAGAATATTTAACCGGTAGAAATATATTTAGAAAAAATATATCTATAAATAAAAATGACCCAGATGCATTATTTTTAAATCGTTTTGGAGGAAGATTATCAGCAAGAAGCATACGAAGAATTATAATTAAATACATGAAAATAGCTGGTTTAAATAAAAAGATAAGTCCACATGTTTTAAGACATTCATTTGCTACCCACCTGTTAGGAGGTGGGGCGGACTTACGTTCTGTTCAGGAACTTTTAGGGCATGAGAGCTTATCTACTACTCAAATATATACTCATATTACTAAAGAAAGATTAAAAGCAATTTATAAAAAATCTCACCCCAGGTCTTAATATTAAAAGTTTAAAGGAGATGAAATAAAAAATGTTTAAAGGAACTACAATTTTAGCTATAAAACATAAAGGCGAAGTAGCTATTTCTGGTGATGGCCAGATAAGTATGGGAAATACTATTATGAAAAATAATACGAAAAAAATACGAAAACTTTATAATGATAAAGTACTTACCGGATTTGCCGGAGCAAGCGCAGATGCCATGACTCTATTTGAAAAATTTGAAAAGAAAATTGAGGAACTTCATGGAAATTTACCTAAAGCGGTTATTTCTTTGGCTAAAGAGTGGCGAACCGATAAAATATTAAGAAAATTGGAAGCGATATTAATTGTTGCGGATAAAAAGCATATATTTATAGTTTCCGGAACTGGTGATATAATAGAACCGGATAATAATATTGCTGCTATCGGATCAGGTGGTCCTTATGCATTGTCGGCAGCAGAGGCTTTGGTTAAGTATTCGAATTTATCTGCTCACGAAATAGCTTTAGAATCATTAAAGATTGCTGCTTCAATTTGTATCTATACTAATGATAAAATATCAGTAGAAAAATTATAATAAAAAGGAGGAACCACAATTGATTAACGACCTGATCCCTTCACAAATTGTTTCAGAACTTAATAAATATATAATTGGGCAAGATAATGCTAAAAAAGCAGTTGCTATAGCTTTACGAAATAGAATTAGGAGACAAAAATTACCACCGGAATTGATAGATGAGGTGACCCCAAAAAATATTATAATGATTGGGCCTACAGGAGTTGGAAAAACAGAAATCGTTAGAAGATTATCAAAATTAGTTAAGGCCCCTTTTGTAAAAGTTGAAGCAACAAAATTTACCGAAGTAGGTTATGTAGGAAGAGATGTGGAATCTATAATTAGAGATTTAACAGAAGTAGGTGTTCAATTGGTTCGTAAAGAATGGGCCATTAAGGTAGAAGATAAAGCTAAACAATTGGTCGAAGAAAAAATAATAGATTATTTATTCCCTGTATCAAAAAAAAGAAAAGAACAAAAGACAAATTTATTAGATGGTTCACTTTATTCTGGAATTGAAGAAGAAAAGAAAGAATCTTTTGATGTTTCAACAAAAAAAGATGAAAGAGAAGAGAGATTTGAAAGGACTAGAAAAAAGTTTAAAGATAAGTTAGAAAAAGGTGAGTTGGAAAACAGACTAATTGAAATCGAAGTTGAGGAAAAGATTCAATCTACAGTAGAAGTTTTTTCTAATTCAGGGATAGAAGGAATGGGAGTCAATTTTAAAGACATTCTGGGCAGAATGTTCCCCCAAAAAAGAAAAAAACAAAAAATTACAATTGCAGAGGCTCGTAAAATATTACTCTATACTGAAACTCAAAAGTTGATAGATATGGAGGAAGTAATTCGAGCTGCTATTGATAGGGTGGAAAATTTAGGGATTGTTTTTATTGATGAAATCGATAAAATTGCAAGGCAGGAAAAATCATACGGACCAGATGTATCCAGAGGAGGAGTTCAAAGAGATATATTACCAATTATTGAGGGTTCAACAGTTATGACTAAACATGGAGCAGTAAAGACCGACCATGTTTTATTTATAGCTGCCGGTGCTTTTACCACTTCAAAACCTTCTGATTTAATACCTGAATTACAAGGACGTTTTCCTATTAGGGTTGAATTAAATATTTTAAATAAAGAAGATTTAAAAAGAATATTAACTGAACCCTGTAATTCATTAATAAAACAATACACCGCCTTACTTGCTACCGAAGGTTTGAAGATTGAAATTGCAGATGACGCTATTGACGAGATTGCTGAAACTTCTTTTTTGGTGAACGAGCAGACAGAAAATATTGGTGCAAGAAGACTGTATACTGTTTTAGAAAAATTATTGGAAGATATTTCTTTTAACGCTCCCAGTTTCAAAAAGAAGCAATTTACTATTGATAAAAAATATGTTAAGAAAAAATTACAAAGTATTGTCAAAAATGAAGATTTAAGCAGGTATATTTTATAATTGACCAATTGCCCAATTGACCGATTGGCCAATTAAATTAGCCGTTAGTGAACAAAACTAGCGTATAGCGTACAGCGTTTAGCGTATAGTTAGGAAAGAAGAAAGAAGACAGCAGACAGAAAAAAATAAAAACAATAGCTAAAAAATATATTCTTCTTTCTTTAATTTTAAGTTTTAAGTTTTGGCTTTACATTTTTCGCTTTTAATTTTTCGTTTTATTACTATACGCTATACGCTCTACGCTATATTAATTTTCTTGATTTAGAAAAAAAACTGTGTTATACTATCTTTGATTTTATGCACATATTATCTATAATTATAGCGACTTATGACAATTTTGGAATCATAAGAAAAAATAATAAAAATATAAATAAAAAAATTTAAATTGGAGGATAGCAGATGAGTGTAATTTCAATGAAACAATTACTAGAAGCAGGTGTACATTTTGGCCATCAAATGCGCCGATGGGATCCTAGAATGAAACCTTATATTTTTACAGATAGAAATAATATATATATCATAGACCTTCAACAGACTGTAAAATTAGTCCAGGTGGCCTATGATTTTGTAAGAGAAATATCTAGTAATGGTGGTAATATGCTTTTTGTAGGAACTAAAAAACAAGCCCAGGAATCGATTAAAAATGAGGCTGAGAGATGTGGTATGTTTTATATAAATTATAGATGGTTGGGCGGAACATTGACTAATTTCAGTACCATTAGAAAAAGGGTGAAAAGGCTTTGTGAATTGGAGGAAATGGAAGATAATAAAATGTTTGAAGTTCTTCCTAAAAAAGAAGTAATAAGCTTAAAGAGAGAAAAAGAGAAACTTAAAAAAGTATTAACCGGAATAAAAGATATGCAGAAACTTCCAGATGCTATATTCATAGCTGACCCAAAAAAAGAGAAGATTGCAGTTGCTGAAGCCATTAAACTTTCTATTCCTATTGTAGCCATTGTGGATACAAATTGTAACCCGGAAGAAATTGATTATGTGATTCCAGGGAATGATGATGCAATAAGAGCAGTAAAATTAATTTCTTCAGTTATGGCTGATGCAGTTATTGAAGGAAAGAAGTCAGTCATTGAAAAAGAGGTTGAAATGGTCAGTTAAAACACAAAATATCAATTTAAACGAAGCAAGGAGATAAGAATGAACATTAGTGCCCAGATGGTTAAAGAATTACGAACTAAGACAAGTGCCGGAATGATGGATTGCAAGAAAGCTTTAAAAGCTACTGAGGGAGAAATAGAAAAAGCAATTGAATATTTACGTAAAAAGGGAATGGACACAGCTTCATCTAAACTTAACAGGCAAGCGTTAAACGGAATGGTAGGATCCTACATTCATCTCTATGGCAAAATTGGGGTTTTAGTTGAGATAAATTGTGAAACAGATTTTGTTGCTAATACCGAGGAGTTTAAAGAATTTGTGAAAAATATTGCCATGCAAATTGCAGCCTCAAATCCTAAATTTATTACCAGGGAAGAAGTTCCCAACGGTCTAATTGAAAAGGAAAAAGAAATATTTTATGCGCAAGTTGAAAAATCAGGAAAACCTGCCCCGATTATTGAAAAAATTGTGGAAGGTAAATTGGTAAAATATTTCAAGGAAAACTGTTTAAAGGAGCAAATATTCATTAAGGATAATAGCAAGAATATTAATCAGTTGTTATTAGAGTTAATTGCTAAATTAGGTGAAAATATTGTAATTAAAAGATTTGCAAGATTTCAACTTGGCGAGGAAATCTAAAAACAGTATATAGTATATAGTATGTAGTAAAGAGATAAGAAGATAGAAATAAGAAAATATACGCTATACTTTATATAGGTTTTGAATTTTAAATTATGATTTTGCACTTTTCGCTTTAAGTTTTTAATTTAATAAAGAGATTGCCACGCTCTGATAAATCAGAGCTAGCAATGACAGAAATCTTAATAAAATGATAACTGATTTTTTTTACTCGATAATCGATACGCAATACTGAGTTCCTATACGCTAAACGCTGTACGCTCTACGCTAGTTTAATATGCCGAAGGATAAAAAATATGAGAAAGCCTGTATATAAAAGAATTCTCCTAAAACTTGGTGGTGAATCACTATGCGGAGAAAAAGGCTATGGTATTGACACCCAAAAGATTAATTTTATTGCTAAAGAAATTGCCGAGATAAAAGAGTTGGGAGTGCAAACAGCGGTAGTGATTGGAGGAGGTAATATCTTTAGAGGTCAAGAAGGAAGCGAAAAAGGTATAAATCGGGTTTCGGCTGATTATATGGGTATGTTGGCAACTGTAATAAATGCTTTAGCACTTCAAGATTCTTTAGAAAAATTAAATGTTGAAACAAGAGTACAGACTGCAATTGAGATGAAAGCAATTGCTGAACCATATATCAGAAGAAGAGCTATTAGACATTTAGAAAAAAACAGAATAGTAATTTTAGCTGCTGGAACGGGGAATCCCTACTTTACTACAGATACTGCTGCCGCCCTAAGAGCGATAGAACTAAATTCACAAGCAATTCTTAAAGCTACAAAAGTTGATGGTATATATGAATCTGATCCATTAAAAAACACAAAAGCAGTGAAATTTAGAAATCTAGGTTTTCTCGAGTTTTTGAATAAAGGTTTAAAGGTTATGGATGCAACCTCTATTTCGTTGTGCATGGAAAATAATATTCCGGTAATCGTTTTTAATTTTAATACTGTTGGAAATATCAGAAGAGTTGTATTTGGTGAAAAAATTGGAACAATAGTGAAGGGAGAATAAATATGCTGCCTCATTTATTAAATGAAACAAGGGTTAAAATGGAAAAGACAATTACAGCATTAAGAGATGAATTTGCTCACATAAGAACAGGAAGGGCTTCTTCAAACTTAGTAGACCGTCTAAAAATATCCTATTACGGTATATTAACTCCTCTTAAACAAATAGCGAATATATCTATTCCAGAAGCAAATTTAATAGTTATTCAGCCCTGGGATAAAAATTGTATTTCTGAAATTGAAAAAGCTATATGGAAATCTGATTTAGGATTAGCCCCATCGATAGATGGTAATATTATTCGACTTACAGTGCCACCACTAAACGAGGAAAGACGAAAAGAATTGGTAAAACTGGTAAAGAAAGAAGCCGAAAATGGGAAAATAGGCATAAGAAACATAAGAAGAGAAGCAAATGATTTAATAAAAAAAGATGAGAAAGAAGGTAATGCTTCAGAAGACGAATGTAAAAAGCATCAAAATAAAATTCAAGAGCTAACGGATGAGTATGTGGAAAATATTGATAAATTATTGGAACTTAAAGAAAAAGAAATTATGGAAGTATAGAAAATATTTTATAATAAATAAAAATAAAGGAGATTTTAAATGGCTCATAAAATTACTGATGAATGCATTAAATGCGGTATCTGTGTTGATGAATGTCCTGTAGAAGCAATTTCTGAAGGAGATGAAACTTATATAATTGATAAAGATAAGTGCACAGATTGTGGAGCTTGTGTCGATGTTTGTCCAAATGAAGCAATAATAAAGGAATAATAAATAATAAAACCCCCTTCTCATTTTAATCTATATTAAACTATTTTGTATTGATATAATTTTAAGGGGGGTTTTTTATAGGTGATGATTATTAGAAATTTTAAGATTAATAGAAATGAATTATTTGATAAAGATAAATTACCTCAACACCTTGCAATAATAATGGATGGAAATGGGCGATGGGCAGAGAGAAGGGGATTACCTCGAAGTGCAGGGCATAGAGAAGGCGCAAAAGCAGTTAGAAGAGTAATAACTAACTGCTTAGATTTTAACATTCCTATATTAACCATTTTTGCGTTTTCTACGGAAAATTGGAAACGTCCAAAGAAGGAAATAATCTATCTAGTAAAATTATTCGAAAGAGTTTTGAGCAGAGAAAAAGCAAACTTAGTTAAAAATAATATAAAGATAAATTTTATAGGAAGATTAGATAACCTGCCTAACTCGCTTATTGAAAAAATGAAAGAATTGCATGAATCTACCAAGAGGAATAATAAACTTATTTTAAATATTGCTATTAACTATAGTGGAAGAACCGAAATTGTTGATGCACTAAAATCTATATTACTAAAAATAGATAATAAAAAATTAAGCATTGAAGAAATTAATGAAAATACTATTAGAGATAATTTGTATACCCACAATCTTCCTGATCCCGATCTACTGATTAGAACAGCGGGCGAAATGAGAATTAGTAATTTTATGCTTTGGCAGATTGCTTACACAGAACTTTGGGTAACTCCTGTTTTTTGGCCTGACTTCGACGAAAATAATTTAGTAGAAGCAATAAGAAATTTCCAAAAAAGAGTGAGAAAATATGGAGGAAAAGTATAATAATTTTATAAAGAGAACTGCAACAACTATTATAGGGGTTTTTTTAGCTTTTTTAACAATATTTTGGGAAGTATTCCCTTTTTTTATTGTTATTATAATAATAGCTTTATTGGGGTTAAGGGAATTATACAGCATAGCTGGTAAACAAGGATATAAACCATCATACATATTAGGCACCATACTAATATTATACTTCATTTTTATATCAGTATATGATGTTTATAGCTTGAATTTTTATATTGAAAATATAATTATTACTTTTTTTATTATACTATCTTTTATTATACAACTGTTCAAAAAAGATTATTCTAAGGTATTAGCCGAGATATCCATTACAATTTTTGGGAGCATTTATTTAGGATATTTGTTATCCTTTATGATAAAAATAAAGGACCTACCCAATGGAAATTATTATCTTATTTCCCTGTTAATCGTTACTTGGGTCAATGATATTGGAGCTTATCTTATCGGTACTAAATTTGGTAAAAATAAAATATTCCCCAAAATAAGTCCCAAAAAAACTATTGAAGGATCAATTGGGGGGATTATATTTAGTATTGCTGCTACATTTGCCTTAAAAAATTGGTTAAATTTAAATTTTAATGAATTAATTTCACTCGGTTTGATTATAGCAATAATAGCACAAATTGGTGATCTATTTGAATCAGTATTGAAAAGAGGTTCGGGAGTTAAAGATTCAGGGACTTTAATCCCTGGTCAGGGGGGTATGTTAGACTGTCTTGATAGTCTAATATTTACAGCTCCCGTGTTTTATTATTATATAATTTTGTTAAATTTGCACTAAGAAAATATTTTTGAAAGTAAGGGATTTAATTGTGAAGAAAAAAATAGTTATATTAGGTTCAACGGGTTCGATAGGACAACAAAGTTTAGAAGTTATAAAACAATATTCAAATGAATTTGAAGTAGTGGGTCTGAGCGGTTGGGAAGATACAAAATTGCTTAAGGAGCAGATAAGTTTTTATAAACCTAAAATAGCAGTAGTTAAAAATGAAATTATTGCCAGGAATTTGAAAAAGAATTTAGATAAACAAAATAATATTGAAATATTATGTGGGACTAACGGATTAATAAATATAGCAACCTTAGAAGAAGCTGATATTATTGTAGTTGCTATCACCGGGATAGCATCTCTTATACCTACTTTTGAAGCAGTGAAAAGAGGAAAAAAAATCGCTTTAGCCAGCAAAGAAGCAATGGTAGTAGGTGGCGAATTATTAGTGAGGGAAGCAATATCTAAAAATGCAAAAATTATACCAATAGATAGTGAACATAGTGCAATTTTACAATGTTTAAAGAATGAGAAAAAAGATTGTGTTGAAAAAATTATACTGACGGCATCTGGGGGCGCGCTCTATAATTTTACCGAAGCTGCTCTAAAAAATGTAACAGTTGAGGACGCGCTGAATCACCCAACCTGGAAAATGGGGAAAAAGGTTACTATTGATTCAGCTACCTTGATGAATAAAGGATTAGAAGTAATTGAAGCAAAGTGGTTTTTTAATATACCGGCTAATAAGATAGAAATAGTAATCCACCCTCAAAGTTATGTGCACTCGATGGTTCAATTTACAGACGGTACTATTTTAGCTCAAATAGGTGAACACAATATGAAGATTCCCATTCAGTACGCTTTATTTTATCCTAATAGAACTATTAATAACTTTCCACGCCTAGAATTAACCAAAATAGGTCAATTAACTTTTAAAAAACCATATTTTAGCAAATTCCCTTGTATTAAACTTGCCTATCAGGCATTAGAGATTGGAGGAACAATGCCTGCAGTATTAAATGGTGCAAACGAAATTGCAGTTGATGCTTTTTTAAATAATCAAATAGGTTTTTTAGCAATTCCTCAAATTATTCAAGACACAATGAAAGAGCATAAAGCAAAGCATAATCCTAATATTAAAGATATTTTAGATGCTGACTACTGGGCCAGGGAAAGAGCTTTAAATTTCTGTATGAATATAAAAAACAGTAATAAGTAATAAGTAATGAGTAATAAGTTTAAAATTCAGAAATCATAGAAATTGTTACCTGGTTAATTGGTCAATTATTTATTTTGTATTTTATACTAACGACTATTCACTATTCACTAACGACTAATTTAACTGGCCAACTGGTAAACCGGGTAACCGAGCGACAAACTAGCTATATAACCAAATGTATACGCTAAACGCTATACGCTATGCGCTATATAGGTTTGGTGCTTTGAATTATGGCTTTTCGCCTTTAACTTTATTACTATACGCTAAACGCTGTACGCTCTACGCTAATCTTTTTAATTAACGACTAATTTATTTTGGAGTAAAAAATGATAACTATAATTGCCTTTATATTCGTTTTTAGTATATTAATATTTTTTCATGAATTCGGTCATTTTATTGCCGCAAAAGCATCCGGAGTAAGAGTATATAAATTTTCCTTTGGTTTCGGACCAAGAATAACAGGATTTACAAAAAATCAAACAGAATATGTAATCTGCTTAATCCCTCTAGGTGGTTATATAAAAATGGCTGGGGAAATGGGGCAGGAAGATGTTAAAAAAACATCAGAAGAAGAAGTGCCCCAAGAACAAAGGTTTGATAAGAAATCATTAGGGATCAGATCACTAATAGTGGCCTTAGGACCTTTTATGAATATTGCAACTGCAGTAGTTATATTTAGTCTTATATTTTTTGTAAATGGAATTCCGGTAGTTACTAATTATGTGTCAACAGTTAATGAAAGTGGTCCTGCCGAACAAGCCGGCGTACTTTCCGGGGATAAGATTATTGCAATCAACTCAATAAAAATGGAAGACCCCAATAAAATTGCGAATACTATAAATAAAAGTTCAGGAGAAGAATTACAAATAACCCTGGATAGGGGAGGGGAAATCATTGATGTTTTTGTAATTCCGGAATACGATGATGATTATAAAAAAGGGCTAATTGGAATTACGTTTGAAGTATCTGTCGAAAAGATTAATATATTTTCTGCATTTTCAAAAGGAATAATTACAACTTGGAATATTATCAAATTAATTTTTACTAACATAATAGAAATGATTACCGGAAAGATTCCCTTGGAAATAGCAGGTCCTTTGGGTATAGCACAAATGACTGGAGAAGCAGCAAAATTAGGTTTCTTAAACTTATTATATTTTACCGCAATTTTAAGTATATTTATAGGATTATTTAATCTTCTTCCTATACCCATTTTAGATGGAGGGCATATAATAATTTTAGTTATAGAAAAATTAAGGGGCAAACCCTTAGAAGCTGAAAAAATAAACTTTATGTATTTAATCGGAATATCTCTTATGATAATTATTTTTGTAATTGCCACTTATAAGGATATTT
>Ga0315533_1001901_pt1 | contig 15236 bp, 14 predicted proteins | sample SalMarSW160130MG_FD_203081 | JGI IMG/M metagenome (GOLD analysis project Ga0315533, IMG submission 203081) | Salt marsh sediment microbial communities from the Plum Island Ecosystem LTER, Massachusetts, United States - Salt Marsh Sediment SW1601-30 ...
CAACAGCGTCTTAGAGTTGCTGCTGAGCATGAGGGAGAGGCTAAAAAGATTATCGTTATTAAAGAAGCCGAAGCTGATGCAAGGAGTAAGGAGTTGTCTGGTGAGGGTATTGCCAAGCAGAGGATAGCGATCGTTGCTGGACTTAGAGAATCAGTTAAAGATGCCAGTGATGCACTTGGGGTTAATGCAGAGGGTGTAATGACATTGGTTCTTATGACGCAGTATTATGACATGCTTACTGATGTTGGGAAGAATTCTCGGACTAACACAATAATGCTTCCTCACACTCCTGGTGCAGTTGGTGAACTTCGAGAACAGATTATAGCATCTATTGAGACTGGTAAGGTTGCTGGTGCAACTGAAGATAGAAAAGTGTAGGAGCAAATTAGTAGAAAGAGTATGGGGATAGATTATGGTGAGTCTGATGGTGGTTATGTCCCGCTCTTACCAAGAACGTGCTCTACCTACTGAGCTATGTGGGTCTCCTGCGCTTTATAATGGAGGGGGTAGGATTCGAACCTACGCAGCCCTTACGGGCGGCAGATTTACAGTCTGCTCCGATTAACCACTCCGGCACCCCTCCCCGATATAATCTTATCACGAAGTATCTGAAAAACCTAGCCCGAGGGGGGATTCGAACCCACCAACCTACCGATTACAAGTCGGTTGCGCTACCATTGTGCTACTCGGGCAACTTCTAGCTACAATTTTGGCTCAATAGTATAGATAAGGGGGAATTCTCTGTCAACTAAGAGACAATTGGAGGCAATCTCTTGTTGCATTATTCAAATGAATCATGCTACATTATACCAGTTTTACTAACTACCATCATCTTAAAATTGTAAGCATGATAGATAACGCTTTATTAAAACAATTGCTGGAAGCAGGTGCTCACTTTGGTCACCACACCAGTTACTGGCATCCCAAGGCGAAGAAATATATTTTTACCCAGCGCAATAGTATCCACATCATCGATTTGGAGCAGACAGTTACCATGTTAGAAAAGGCCTGTACCTTTGTCCAAGATTTAGCAGCTCGAGGGCAAAGCATTCTTCTTGTCGGCACCAAAAAACAGGCTCAGCAGACCGTAGAAGAAGAGGCTGTGAGGTGCGGTATGAGCTATGTTAATCAAAGATGGCTGGGTGGTATGTTAACTAACTTCACCGTCATACAAGCTCGGATCGACCACTTAGTTCGTTTAGAGAATAAAAGAGACAAAGGTGAGCTTGACTTCTTGCCCAAAAAAGAACGGGTGAAGATAGAAAAGGAAATTTTCCACCTAAATACTCAAATGGGGGGGTTTAAGGAAATGACTACCCTTCCTAGAGCCCTCTTCATCACTGATCCTATTAAGGATAAGATTGCCTTCGCTGAAGCTAAAAATTTGGGCATCCCCGTGATTGCTATTGTGGATACTAATTGTAATCCCGATGGCATCGATTATCCTATTCCTGCTAATGATGACGCTGTTAAGGCGATTAGATTAATTTGTAGTAAAATAGCCGATGCCATAATTGAAGGTAAAGCTGAAGCGTTTTCTGGAGAGGCGGGAGTTACTAAATTAGCTGCTGAAGAAGAGCGTGAAGAAGCCGTTGAAATTCTAGGTTCTTATACCTTTGAGCCAGAGGGGCCAGAGGAGTCGGAGAAGCCAGGTGAACCAGAGGAGCCAAAGGGGACAGAAGGAGAAATTGCATCTACATGAAAATACCAGTTGAAGTAGTAAAGGAGTTAAGAAACAGAACTAATGCCGGCATAGGTGACTGTAATAAGGCCCTGCTAGAGGTAGGGGGCGATATAGAAAGGGCAATTGAATTCTTGAAAGAGCGTGGGGCAGCAATTGCTGAAAAGAAGAAGGATGTAGCCACAACCGAAGGCATAATCGAAGCTTATATTCATCATACCAAGCGCGTAGGAGCATTAGTGGAGCTAAATTGTGAAACTGATTTTGTGGCTCACACCGATGAATTTAAAGAACTTGCTCACGACTTAGCCATGCAGATAGCTGCTACTTCCCCGCAATTTCTCACTAGTGAAGAGATGCCACCAGAAGCAGAAGCAGAAGCAGAAACAGAAACAGAACCCCAGGCAGCTTGCCTTCTTAGCCAGCCCTTTATTAAAGAACCTGACAAGACGGTACAGGAAATTATTGCTGAAACAATTGCTAAAGTAGGTGAGAACATAAAAGTACGCAGATTTGCTAGGTTCGAGCTTGGTGTTGAGCACTAAGCCATGTTGGCTGAATTACTCACTGAACTGAACTCCAGAATGCAGAAGGCCATAGATGGCTTAGCTAAAGAATTAGCTGCCATCCGTGCCGGGCGTGCCAGTCCAGCTTTGCTTGACAACATCATGGTTGACTATCAGGGCACGTCTACCCCGCTCTATCAACTTGCTACCATATCTATACCCGAGGCTAATTTAATCATTATCCAACCCTGGGATCGCACATCATTGCGTGACATTGAGAGAGCCATTCTCACAGCCAACATCGGCCTTAACCCTGCGAATGATGGCAATGTAATTCGGGTGGTCATCCCGCCTCTTAGTGAAGAGCGGCGCAAAGAGTTGGTCAAGCTAGTATCTAGGAAGGTGGAGGAGCGGCGGATTGCCATACGCAATATAAGGAGAGATGGCATTGAGAAACTAAAAGAGATGGAGAAGAATAAAGAAATATCGGAAGATGAACTCAAAAACAATGCTAAGAAAATCGACCAGCTTACAGAGGCTTGCGTGGGTAGGGTAAGTGAACTGGGACAGAGCAAGGAAAAGGAGATACGGGAAATATAATTCGCCGTATCAATATCCAGAAAAAAGGCTCCACTAACTACTAGAGATGTTTGATAGCATTCAGTTGTCATCTTTCAGTCCTTCGCTATTCGTTCTTCTGCCCCTAAACCCTTCACTACCGCTCAGTGTGACATATCAGACATGACGCTGGTCTGATGAAACCCATTTATGAGGATTAGACACCAGCAAGCCTATAGCCGCTTAAAAGCTGTTAAAATAGACCTATGCTCAAGCACAGAGTTATTACCGGCGCTGTGGGCGTGCCCCTCGTTATTCTTGCCATCTGGTTTGGTGACCCCTGGCCTTGGTTTACTCTTCTCATAGCCGCAGCGGCATTAGCCGGCACCTATGAGTTCTACCACATGGTCAACTTTGACAGGCGAGAGCCTTTGATTTATTTGGGTTTACTATGGACGCTGGCACTCGTCTTAAGCCCTCATTACAGGAACCCTGATGTTTTACCCATAATTATTACCGCCACTATGTTGATTTCCTTAATTTGCCTGCTATACCGCCCATCAAGAGAAATGGCATTCCGCAACTGGGCATGGACAATAGTGGGTGCTCTCTATGTGGGTTGGATGCTCAGTTATTGGCTGAATTTGCGCGGTCTAGAGGATGGTCGAAATTGGGTTTACCTGGCCATGCTGACTACATTTGCCAACGATACAGGCGCTTTTTTTATTGGAAGGGCAAGGGGTAAACATAAGCTGGCTCCTAGAATAAGCGCAGCTAAAACTCGGGAAGGAGCGATAGGAGGCTTAATATGCGCCATCCTGGGCGCTGTGGTAATAGCGACGTTTCTTAAGCTGATTTCTCTTAAGCTGGGGGCTCCTTTTACTTTTAAATACTGGCAAATTATACTCCTCGGCATTCTCGTTGGCCTCTTTGCTCAGCTTGGCGATTTGGTTGAATCCTTGCTCAAGCGTAATATGGGAGTGAAAGAATCAGGCAATTTGCTACCAGGGCATGGTGGTATCCTTGACCGCTTCGATAGCCTCATCTTTGTCGGGGCGGTGGTATACTATTATGTAATATGGGTGGTGTGAAAAAAATAGCTATTCTGGGCTCGACAGGCTCCATTGGTCGGCAGGCTTTGGATGTAGTCCGTGCCCTACCTGACGAATTAAAGGTAGTAGCTCTGACAGGGCACAAAAATCTTGAGCTTCTGGAAAGACAAATCAGTGAATTTCAGCCCAAGATGTTCTGTGCCTCGGCTAAACCTGATATTAGTTACGGCGGGGAATTTTTGTCCGTAGAAGAAATAGCCAGCCATCCCGAGGTCGACTTCGTTATTGTAGCCACTGCGGGTAAGGCAGGACTAAGCCCTACTCTGGCAGCTTTAAAGGCAGGCAAGACGGTTGCCCTGGCCAACAAAGAGGTATTGGTGATGGCCGGTGAAATTATTGTTCGTGAAGCCAGCCTCCACCAAGCTCAAATTCTGCCTATTGATAGTGAGCATAGTGCCATCTGGCAATGTTTGCAGAGGGAAGAAAATAAACCGCGGAGGCTTTTTCTCACTGCCTCCGGTGGGCCTTTTTATCACTATTCACAGTCACAATTGGCTGAGGTAACTCCGGAGCAAGCTCTTCAGCACCCCGTATGGAAGATGGGAAGGAAGGTAACCATAGACTCAGCAACCCTTATGAATAAAGGGTTGGAGGTCATTGAAGCTCATTGGCTTTTCTCTTTCCCCTTTGATAGCATTGAAATATTAATTCATCCCCAGTCTATCGTTCATTCCATGGTGGAGTTTATGGATGGTTCCCTGAAAGCTCAGCTTAGCTGGCCTGATATGAAGTTACCCATTCAATATGCCCTTTCTTATCCCCGGAGATGGCTTAATCCAGAACTACCCCGCCTTGATTGGAATAAAATCAGCTCTCTGAACTTTGAGCCTGTGGACTATAATAAATTTCCCTGTCTCAAACTGGCAATGGATGCTGGCAAATCAGGAGGAACTTATCCGGCAGTACTTTGCGCCGCAGATGAGGTGGCTGTAGAGCTTTTTCTCAGTCATAGAATAGGTTTTACCGATATAGCCAAAATTGTGCAAAAAACGCTTGAGCAACATCGGAACACCAGTCAGCCATCTTTGGAAGAAATACTGGCCGCTGACGCCTGGGCAAGGGAATACGCTGCACGCTTTTCCCCTGGCCACTACAATGAGCCTGAGCGACAAGGCAATCTTGGGATGGAGAGATAAGAGATGAGCATTGCCGTAATCATTATCATTTGCATCGTAGCTCTATTCGTGGCAATTTATCTTCACGAATTGGGGCACTTCATGGCTGCTAGGCGTGCCGGGGTGAAGGTGGAGGAGTTCGGCATAGGCATGCCCCCACGACTTTTTGGTATTAAACGAGGCGAGACAATATACTCAGTTAATGCTATACCTGTGGGAGCCTTTGTTAAAGCTGCTGGAGAAAATGACCCCACAGTACCCCGAGGTCTGGCTGGCAAAGGACCTTGGACCAGGTTAGGAATCTATGTTGCAGGTCCACTGGTCAACATCTTTCTGGCCTTTATTCTCCTCAGTGCTTTCCTGGCGCTACCCTATTCGGTCATTGCCGGCGACGGACTCATGGTGCATTCTGTAGCAGAGAATTCTCCTGCAAAAGAAGCGGGCATCGAGCCCGGGGATATGATTCTGGAAGTGGAGGGGCAACCTGTTCGTAGGTGGGGGGACATGCAAGAGATAGTGAATTCAGTCGAAGAAGAGACAGAAATAACTTTGCGTCTGCTGAGGAATGGGCAAGTAGAAGAAATCACCTTGAAGCCGGAACTCGATCCAAAATCGCAACGACGAATAATTGGTGTCTTGCTTTGCTGGAATATGGTGAGTCGAGTGGAGCAAGACTCGCCAGCTTATGAAGCTGGTATGAGAGCTGGAGATACCATTCTGAGCATCAATGAACAGGGTGTATACAATGATGAGAGTATGTCTATTGTCCTGCGCTCCGTCGAGGAAGGGGAAGGACTAAAGCTGGTTTTGCTCCCCAATGCCGAGACAGAGGAGACAGAGGAAATCTCTCTGATTCATGACGGCTCCGAAACCCTGCCCGGCGTAGAGCTGCGATGGGTAGATGGGGCTCATATCGAACAAGAGCGACTTCCTGTGTGGATGGCAGTCTATGGAGGGGCTAACTTCATCGTCCGTATGCCTGTTCTCATAATAGAGGCTATCCCTCTAATCATAGAATCTCCCGATATGGCACTGGTAGGACCAATAGGTGCTGTTCAGTTAACGGTGGAGGTGGTGCACTCATCTGGAGTCAGCAACATACTATTTATGGCCAGTATAATTAGCCTGGGTCTTGGCATATTCAATCTCCTTCCCATCCCTCCCTTGGATGGAGGAGGCATGTTAGTGGCATTCATTGAAGGCATTAGACATGGAAAACGTCTTTCCCCTCAGGCAATGCGCTTGGCCTACACTATCGGCACTACGTTTCTAATCGCACTTATGGTTTTAGTAACCTTTAGCGATATCTGGCGTCTAATTAGCGGTGGGGGTTTCGGGCTATGACACGCCGAACCTCCAAACCATTGAGAATTGGCAAGGTAACCGTTGGCGGTGATGCCCCCATCGTGGTGCAGTCTATGACCAAGACCGATACCCGTGACATTCCGTCTACTATAAACCAGATTAAAGAGTTAGAGGATTGCGGCTGTGAAATTGTGCGAGTGGCAGTCCCCAACAAGGAAGCGGCGGAAAGCATCACAGCGATAAAAAAGAGCGTTGCACTACCTATTATTGCTGATATACATTTTGACTACCGCCTGGCTTTGGCTACGCTACAATCCGGTGTTGACGGGCTCCGCCTCAATCCCGGCAACCTAGGAGACAAAGAACAGATTGCCAGGGTGGTAGCTGCTGCTAAAGAACGAGAGGTGCCTATCCGTATTGGAGTGAATGCTGGCAGTTTACCTCCCAATTTTCAGCCCGATGCTCCACCGGTTGAGCGCATGGTCAACCTGGCCCTGGAGCAGATAAGGCTTATGGAAAGCCTGGACTTCGATTTACTCAAGGTCTCCCTTAAAGCCTTTGATGTTCCCACCACCATTCAAGCCTATCAAATGATTGCCGATAAAATGCCCTATCCTTTGCATTTAGGCATCACAGAGGCCGGCCTTCCCCGGACTGGAGCCATACGGAGCGCTATAGGCATTGGCATACTTCTCTATCAAGGGATTGGGGACACCATACGCGTTTCTCTTAGTGCTCCCCCCTGTGAGGAGGTATTTGTGGCTTACGAAATTCTTAAAAGCCTGGGGCTTCGCCAGCGGGGTCCAACTTTAGTGAGCTGCCCTTCCTGCGGCCGGGCTGAAGTTGATATCATTGCCCTGGCTGAGGCAGTGAGCAAGCGTCTGGAAAAAATAAGCAAACCTATTAAAGTGGCAGTTATGGGCTGCGTAGTCAATGGCCCTGGCGAGGCTAAAGATGCTGATGTCGGCATCGCCTGCGGCAAGGGGAAGGGTGCTATATTTCGGAAGGGGGAGGTAGTAGGCACAGCGAGTGAGGATAATCTATTAAGAGCCTTAATGGCAGAAGTTGAGAGGGTGTGACAGGGATTTAACAACCTACTTTGAAATCTGTGGCAAAGGTAATACCATGTGGTGATATCAAGCTGAGAAACAATCAGTAACATCAAATCATGCAGGAGGTGAATTAATGAGAAGCAAAATGTCGTTAGTCTTCTTAGCTTTCATATTAGCGTTATTACCTTTATTTGCTGCCTGTGCACCAGAAGAGACAGCACCGACACTCACTGAAGTAGGTAAAAACGCTGCCATAGATCAAATCAAGGCATATCCAGACGTCTTGGACGCTGCCATTGCACAGGACGGATATGACCTTTCTCTTGCTATCATCGTTCCTGCAGCTACCTCGGAGGCACGAGCCAAGGAACTTGGTGAAGCTTTCGTGCGTTTAGTTAAAACCCTTGGGCTTTTGGACTCAGGTAAGAGCGAGCCAGCTCCAGGCAAGGAGATTGGGGAAGGTATCTTTGACTACCTAATCACTGTTGCTTCCCCAGACCAGACAATAATTGTCCAAGGGGCTAAAGTCAGATACGCTACCCACATAACTTGGTAACCTGAAGTCAATTGAAAATAGAAAAGACGGTAAAAGCAAGCATGTGAGAGGCAGGCAATGAGCGAAAAGGAAACAAGATATTGGGGTATACGGTTAGGGCGAGGCGGAAAATTTGTAGAGCACGCAAGGAAAGGTAAATATATAGCCATAGGTTGGAATGAGTTGGGAAACCTAGAATGGCTTGCAAATAAGCAAAGAAGCTGGGGTGAAGTTCGAGACCAGTTTACTAAGAGATACAAAGATACTTATAAAGGCGCTGAAATTCAGATTGGTCAAGGCTTTGGGCAAGTAGTGAAATTTGTAAGGGAGATGAAAGAAGGTGACATAGTTGTAGTTCCTGATATGGCGAAAGGAAAGGCTCTCATGGGAAGAGTAATCGGCTCTTATGAGTATAAAGACGATTGGGCAGATGGTTGCCCATATTTGCAGCGCAGGAATGTGGAATGGATTAAGGAAGTTAAAAAGGATACCATTCCCATAAAGCTTAAGACAAGCCTCGGCTGTTTGCTTACAGTTTTCAGCCTTGACCACCGCAAACAGGAAATAATGTCGCTTGTCATACCTCCACCTGGGGGAGAACCGCCGGTAACAGTGCAAGGTAATGAGCTAGCCAAAGTTATTATTAGCAGGTTATTCAATTTGGCCCCAGAGAAGTTTGAGCACTTTGTAACGCACTTACTAACTTTGGTTGGCTTTGAAGCTACAGCAACACAATATACAGGTGATAGAGGGGTAGATGTTATTGGAACATTAAATCCAGAAGGACTTGCGAATATTACCCTCAAAGCTCAGGTGAAGCGGACCAGCGGGCATATTAGCAACCAAGACATATTAAAGTTGAGAGGGACCTTAGGCGTAGACGAACACGGGGTTCTTATTACTACAGGGGGCTTTACTAAGCAAGCCCAGGCTGAAGCTGAAGCCGAAGGGAAAAAGCCAATCGCTCTCATAGACGGAGGAACACTGATCGACCTCATCCTTACACATTATGACGAATTGGATGAAGAATATAAGGAACTTCTTCAGCTAAGTAAAAGAGAGGTGCCACTGAGGGAGCGTTTCTATACATTAAAGGGGAGATAAAAACAAGCGAAAATGCGTTTTTCTAAACTTTTTGGTAAGACATTACGACAGGCGCCCGCTGAAGCAGAAAGTGTAAGCCATCAGTTATTGCTCAGAGCGGGCATGATTGCCCAGGAGGCTGCCGGAATTTATTCTTACCTGCCTCTGGGGTGGCGGGTGCTCAAAAAGATAGAAAATGTAATCAGAGAAGAAATGGACAAGGCTGGCGGGCAGGAATTAATGCTGCCTGTGTTGCAGCCTTTTGAATTGTGGCAGCAGTCAGGCAGGTACGCTTCCTTTGGCAAATCCTTATTCACTTTGACTGACCGTAAAGAACACATACTGGCTCTGGGACCCACTCACGAAGAAGTTATTACCGACCTTGTCCATCGCTACGTGCAAAGCTACCGGGAGCTTCCTTTGCTCCTATATCAAATACAGACCAAGCTTCGCGATGAGCCCCGACCTCGCGGTGGCTTGTTGAGAGTCCGCGAGTTCATCATGAAGGACCTTTACAGCTTTGATGCCGACGAGGCTGGCCTGGATGAAAGTTACCAGAAGATGAGCCAGGCTTACAGTAATATCTATGCCCGCCTTTGCTTATCAACATTAACGGTAGAGGCTGATAGCGGTGCCATAGGAGGCAAGGATTCTCACGAGTTCATGGTTCTCACTGAAGGCGGTGAAGACGAGGTTATTTATTGCTCCAGTTGTGGCTACGCCGCCAATGCAGAGAAAGCTCAATTTGTGAAAACCGTTGAACCTGTCATTCCAGTGAGCCAAAGCCCTGAGAGTAGCGAAGGGGAAATGAAGAATCTCCTTTCCTTGGAGGAGATAGCCACGCCAAGGGCAGAAACCATAGAGGAGGTGGCTGGTTTTGTGGGCGTGCCGACAAGTCAAACGCTTAAATCAGTGTTTTATTATGCCGACGGAGAATTTATCTTCGTTATCATTCGGGGCGATCTGGAGGTCAATGAAACGAAGTTAAGAAATGCTCTGAAGTGCTTTGAGCTTCGCTTGGCTACAGAAGGCGAGGTAAATGAATCTGGACTTGTGCCTGGTTTTGCCTCACCCATAGGTGTAAAGGGAGTCAAAGTCGTGGCTGATGATTCCATAACCTCAGGCTCGAGCTTCATTGTTGGTGCTAATAAACCAGGGTACCACCTCAGGAATGCCAATTACCCCAGGGATTTTCAGGTTGATCTTATGGCTGATATCGCCCTGGCTCGGTCTGGAGATAGTTGCCCCAAGTGTCGAGGTGAATTATCCTCGGCTCGGGGCATCGAGGTGGGGCATGTATTTAAGCTGGGCACCTTCATCAGTGAGAGATTCGGAGCATCTTTCTTGGATAATGATGGCAAATCCCGACCCATTGTCATGGGATGCTATGGCATCGGACTGGGGCGATTGCTGGCAGCTATAGTAGAACAAAGCCACGATGATAAAGGTATCATCTGGCCGCTCTCCGTAGCTCCTTATCAAGTCTATCTTTGCCCTCTGAATTTGGAAAAGTCGGCAGTCCTCCCTACGGCAGAAAAGATTTACCAGGAATTACAAAAAGAAGGCATTGAAGTGCTTTTTGACGACCGTGACGACTCTCCCGGCGTTAAATTCAACGATGCCGACCTTCTGGGAATACCACTGCGATTGACCTTGTCCCCACGCACATTACAAAGCCAGAGCGTAGAGGCAAAATGGCGCACGGAGAAAGAAACCCAGTTTTTGCCTTTGGATAATTTGGCGGTACAGGTGAAGAAGCTTCTAGATGAGGCCGTGAGCTCTCAACTTTAATCGACTTTAGCTCACTACTATAGTCAAGCAGCAAGGCACATCAAAATGCCCAAAGGTAAAGCAAGCTATAGCTAGATATAAATATAGGTTTTTGCCTTTCCCCGGCTAGCTCAGTCCCGCAAAGTAGCGCCCAGTTCTTGATTTAGCCTAGCGAGCATCTGTTCTTGAGTTTGGTCAACTTCCTCATCGGTCAAGGTATGGCTGGGCGACTGGTAGACAATCCTTATGGCAAAAGATTTCTTGCCATCGGGTATTTGCTTGCCTCGATAAAGGTCAAAGAGAGTTGTCTGCGTTACTAGCGGAAAGCTTTGGATTATGTTCTCCACTGTTCGGTAGCTAACTTGCTCATCCACTACTAAAGCGATGTCCCGGGTTACGCTGGGAAACCGTGGGATAGGTTGGTATTCCTTTATCCCGGTAATCTTGGCCAGCAGTTTCTCCAGGTCAATCTCTATAAGGCAAATAGTGTTAGAAAGCTCAAAGGTTTGTGCTACCCTGGGATGTACGTCTCCTACAATACCTACTTTGTCATCTTCAACGATTATGTTAGCCCCTCTTCCTGGGAATAGAATTTCATCATCTCCAATATCAAAACTCGCTTTCAGCCCCAACTGGTTCAGGAGATTTTCCACCATCCCCTTAGCATCAAAGAAATCGAGCGGCTCCTTATCAGCTTGCCAGGATAATTCTGCCCTTGAGCCACTGAGCACAGCACACAGCATCTCTCTTTCCTGGGGTAGCTCTCTCTCTCCTTGAGATTGCTTCGCTCCCGCCTGCCAAGCCTTGGCGGGCAGGTCGCTCGCAATGACGGGAGGGTGCTGAGGCAAGAATACCTTGCCGATTTCAAAGAGTCTTATGCCTGCCTGCCCAAACTTTTGGTTATGTGACAATGTGGATAGAAGACCGGCCCGTAAACTGGTACGCAGGTATTCCTGTTCTCTCGTCATCGGGTTAGCTACCTTTAACGGCGGGATTTTCAACTCAAGCTTTGGGGAAAGCTTCTGCAACTTCTCCAGGCTGACCAAAGAATAAGTTAATATCTCCTGAAAGCCAAAGCCAGCCAGAATATTACGTAACCTCTCCTTGAGATTGCTTTGCCGGGCTGATGGTGACAATTTTGATTTTTGTTGAGGCAAAGGAGAACCAAGCCTGGTGATAGGAATCTTTTCATAACCGATGATGCGAACTACCTCCTCTACAAGGTCAGCAGAGCATTTAATGTCGCTGCGCCAGTAAGGCACAGACACCGAAATCTGCGAGCCTGAATTGCTCTCTTGGCATTCAAAGCCCAGGGCTTTTAATACCTTAAGAATTCCATCAATGTTGATCTTCAAGCCTGAAAGACGCTCCACCTCACGGGTCGTAAGCAATATGAGTTTCGGTTCTGATTTTCCGGCATAAACATCGATTATACCCTTGGCTGCTCTGCCACTGGCTAGCTCCAGTAGCAATTGAGTTGCCCGTCTCAATGGCAGTAGCGGAAGCTCACTATTGAGTCCTTTATCGAAACGAATCGACGCCTCGCTCTGAACTCGAAGATGATTACAGCCTCGACGAATGGCAGCCTGGTTAAAATTCGCCGACTCCAAGAGGATAGTGTCGGCTTTGTCGGTAACTTCGGAAGCCAGACCACCCATGATTCCAGCAACAGCAACAGCTTCTTCCTTATCGGCAATAACCAATATATCTGGGTTAAGAGTGCGTTCTGAGCCATCGAGGGTAGTTATAGTTTCACCATCTCCGGCCCTGCGAACGATAATTTGTCTGCCCTTAAGATTATGATAATCAAAGGCATGCAGGGGCTGACCATATTCCAGCATCACGTAATTAGTAACGTCAACCACGTTGTTAATGGGACGCATTCCGCAGCTATTTAGACGCTGCTGTAGCCAGCTTGGGGAAGGGGCTATCTTGATTCCGGTAATCAGACTAGCACAGTACCTGGGACATAGGTCTGGCTCGACTATGTCAACGGAGGCGAAGGAGTCTACCGACTTTTCTAATTCTCCGTAGTGAATTGGGGATAAACGGAGTGGTTCACCAGTCAGGGCAGCAATCTCGCGGGCAATGCCAATTACAGATAAGCAATCCGGGCGGTTAGGTGTTACATCCAAGTCAAAAATCACATCGCCTAGATAAGCACTGAGAGGTGCACCTATGGGTGCCTCAGGTGACAATACCAAAATTCCTTCGTGACTATCGGAAATCCCCAGCTCCTTCTCTGAGCAGACCATGCCCTCGGAAACCACGCCACGAATTTTAGCCGGCTTTAGCAGTATAGATTCTTCAGTGTGAGCATCTATAAGCCGGGCTCCTATATGGGCAAAAGGCACTCTCTGACCAAGTCCGATATTTGGGGCACCACAAACCGTGGTGACTTGCTCAGTGCCGAGCTCAATTGTGGCTAGCTTAAGGCGGTCAGCATTAGGATGGGGATTTAATGCTATCACTTCCCCTATCACTACATTATCCCAGGCACCACCTATAGTCTGTATGCTTTTGCCCTCCAGGCCAGACATGGTTAGCTTCTCAGCTAGTTCTGCAGGAGCGAGTTTTATGTCAACATAATCCCTGAGCCATTTGAGGGAAACCTTCATATTGTCACCTTAAAATTTAGAACTGCCTCAAAAATCTGAGGTCATTGCTATAAAAGAGGCGGATGTCGTCAATACCATAGCGCAGCATAGGGATACGCTCAACTCCCAACCCGAAGGCAAAACCAGTGTAAAGCTCGGGGTCGATATCGACCCGTGCCAGTACATCTGGATGCACCATCCCCGCACCTAGTATTTCAATCCAGCCGCTGTAACCACACAGCCGGCAGCCAGCTCCATCGCAAGCTGAACATCCGATGGCTACCTCCACCCCGGGTTCCACAAAAGGAAAGTAATCGCAGCGGAAGCGCACTTTCCTTTCTTCACCAAAAAGGCAGCGGCAAAAGTCAAACAAAGTGCCCTTTAAATCAGCCAGGGTGATGCCCTTATCCACAGCCAAACCTTCAACTTGATAAAACATAGATTCGTGAGTAGCGTCAGTGGCTTCATATCTATAAACTCGCCCCGGTACTATGACCCTTATTGGTGGACGTTCCCTCTCCATCAACCTAATCTGCATTGGGGAAGTGTGCGTGCGCAAAAGTCTGGCTTTCTCCCCCATGCCTGCATCTATCCATAGGGTAGCAAACATATCTCGAGCCGGATGATGTTGAGGAATATTCAAGGCTTCAAAGTTGTAGTAATCCCATTCCACATCGGGTCCCTCAATTACTTGAAAGCCCATGTTTTTGAAAACATCACAAATTTCGTTGAGTATTTGAGTGGTGGGGTGAAGTCGCCCTGTCGGGGAAGGCCGACCAGGCAGGGTAACATCTAATCTTTGGGATTCCAGAGGAGAGGTCAAAAGGGCTTCCTGTAGTAATTTCCCCTTCTCTTCTAAGCTTGACTCTAAAGCTATCTTGATTTCGTTAGCCTGGGCACCCACTTTTCGTCGTTTTTCCAGGGGCAAGGCGGCCAAGGAACGTAGCATTTCAGTTAAACTGCTTTTCTTACCCAGGTGGCGAACACGCCACAACTCCAGTTCCCGAGGATTGTCAACTTTGTTTAACTCCTCGAGAGCTTGTGCATGAAGGTCTTTGAGTTGTTCCAGCATTGACTACCAAGTGATGTTGTGATGTTATCCTTGTTCAAAATTCCTGAAATTTTCAGGCATAATGTCATTACAAGCGGGGTGAGTTAGTCTCAGTTACCGAGGAGACTAATGTAGCAAAACCTTCAGGATCTTTGACTGCCATCTCAGCTAACATCTTGCGGTTGATTTCTACATTTGATTTTTTTAACTCGGCTATAAACTGACTGTAAGTAAGTCCTTTAGCCCGTGCCGCAGCATTAATGCGGGTAATCCATAGCTTTCTGAAGTCGCCTTTCCGCTCACGACGATGACGATAGGAATAATCTAAGGCATGAAGCATGGACTCATGAGCCGTCCTATAAAGATTATGTCTGGCCGCTCGGTGTCCCTTGGTCAGCTCAAGCACCTTTTTATGTCGTCTGTGGGTAACTTTTCCACTTCTGGCTCGTGGCAAGTTCTTCCTCCTTTAATCCTTGGGCGTTATCCTTTTTCTTTAGCAACAAAATAAACTACTTTCCCTCCCTACACTATTTGTAGGGTAAAAGCCTCCTTACTCTCTTCTTATCCGCTGAGGAGGTCATGACCATTTCATCGTAGAGGCGCTTAGTTCTAGGAGCCTTTTTTCGCCTCAAATGACTCTTGCCGCATTTAGTGCGCATCAGCTTGCCGCTACCTGTTATATGAAAACGACTCCTTGCCCCTTTATGGGTTTTAAGTTTTGGCATCTGTTCCTGTCTCCTTAGCTTTCTTCTGGGGAACTGGGGATAAGACCAAGGCTATACTTCTCTCGGCATTACCGGAGCTACTTACCACGGCTAATTCCTTGGAGGCTTCAGCTACTTTACGCAGCACATTCCAACCTAGTTCAGGA
>Ga0315533_1001902_pt1 | contig 15232 bp, 10 predicted proteins | sample SalMarSW160130MG_FD_203081 | JGI IMG/M metagenome (GOLD analysis project Ga0315533, IMG submission 203081) | Salt marsh sediment microbial communities from the Plum Island Ecosystem LTER, Massachusetts, United States - Salt Marsh Sediment SW1601-30 ...
CCTTTTCAAAAAACTCTGGTCTCATTGAAACTCTTACAGCTTTTTTTGTTTTTAAATCAACTAATACAATGGCATTCTTCCCATAATTTAATTTTTTTGCTATTCCTTTTCCATAAGTGCAACCTGTTGCAGCCATTACTCCGTCTAAAAAGCACGCAGCAGCATGTACAGGTCCGTTTTCACAAAGAAGATATAACTCTTTGTTACTGGCTTTTTCAACTCCAAGTTTTTTCATTGCGGTTAGACCTGCCCGATAACCGATAGGCATTGCAGGACATTTGTGGCCGTGAAATTCGAATGCCCATTCTGGTATTTCAACTTTTATATTTTCCATATCATTATTATTAGTCATTTCGGGAATTCCCGAAATATTAAGTTAAATTTTTTTACTTCTTGAAAAATTTAGCGAACAACAGCTTTGCTTCTTCCCAATTCTCAGGATTGATACAATACCGTATATATGGCGGGTTTATTTCACCCTGAATCAATCCAGCGTTTTTAAGTTCTTTCAGGTGCTCTGAAAGTGTTGAACGAGCAATGGGAAGTATCTCAGCCATATCACCGCTATAACAGCATTTATTGAGATTATTTGCCAGATATTCAAGAATAAAAACACGTGTCGGATTTGAAAGTGCTTTCCCATATCGTGCTATCTTTTCCTGATTATCTGTAATTGGTTTTTGCTTCTTAGCCATAAAAAAATCATTTCGGGATTTTCCGAAACAAAAATATACTATCATTGTGATATTACCTAATAAATGATATTTTATTTTTGGAAGTTCAAGTCATTAATAAATTACAAGATTTGGCTGATTTTGAATAAAACTACTTTCAAGATATTAAAAATGGATTGTCCTTCTGAAGAGCAGATTATTCGGATTCGGTAATAAAGATTTTAATAAATTCGTAAAACGTTTCAGAGTTTCCTTTGTGCTGTTATAAATATGATTACAGATAATGACATCTTAATATGAACATTATTGAAACAATAAAAAAACGGAAATCATGCAGGACATTTAATCAGGCTGAATTAAAAACTGCCGATAAGAGAGACCTCGAAAGTTACATTTCTGAAAATAGTAAAGGATTAGAAAATGAGGTTATAAATTTCCGAATCATCGAAAAGAAGTATGCTGAAAATCAAATGATACTATCGTATGGAATGATTAAAGGATACAATACTTTTATTTTGGGGACGTCAAAATCTTCAATCGATTCAAGAGTGAATTATGGATACCTTATGGAAAAGGTAGTATTAAAAGCCACTGAAATGAACATTTCAACATGTTGGGTGGGTTACTTTGACGATACTTACTTTAATGAAGTATCCATAGAAAAAGGTTTTGAAATACCAAGTATAGTAACTATCGGATATTCTGAAGATAGAAAGTCATATCTGGATAAATATATAAGGTTATCGGTTAGTGCTTCAAAAAGGCAGGGTTGGGGAAAAATGTTTTTTAAATACAAAATGAGAACATCTCTAACCACTGAGTATGTAAAGAGATATTCTGATTCGTTAGAGATGGTAAGATTAGCCCCATCATCTGGAAATACTCAACCTTGGAGAGTATTTTTTGATAATATGGTAAATGAATTTCACTTTTTTAAAAAGCCAATAAGCAAAAGGTATGAGTTAAGGGGATTACATGATATTGACATGGGTATTGCATTAACTCATTTCGAATTAACATCTTTACAAAATGGTTTATCAGGTAGTTGGGATAGGCACCCAAAAGAGAATATTAACTCAATTGATGACCTGCAATATATTATAACTTGGAAATGTGAATAAAAATCACAAACTCCAAACAACGGCTCATACATAATTCTGGTTTCAGAGGATTTGCAAGTTAAGTCCTCGCAGGTACGTTTCGTTATGTTGTTTTTAGGCAGGATAATTGACTATAATAGCGAGGCATCAAATCCCTTAGTACGAGGAAACGCAGCGAGACAATTTAAAGCGGTGTCGCCTCTTCTTTTACCTAAAGATTTTATTATCTCAAGACATGGTCTTGCTATATTTTACTCCCTACCTGATTATAAACTTTTGACAAATATCATTGAGAAGAAACAATTGTCCCCTGATGATAATTTGGAAGATTTTATTAATGCCCCACTGATTTATAGAGGTTAATTTAATGTCCGATTATTTAATACTTGAAAACAGAGGAGGCTTCACTTCTCTTTAGGGCTCTTTAATGCAGTGTTATTATTTGGGGGAGGGTTATTTTGTAATAACACAAGACATATCTTATAATTATTTATATGTCAAATAGAACAATAAAGTATTTATTATCAGTTAATTAAATTCTTGGCAAAAAAAGAATTATTTACAATTGGGGAAATTTTGCATTATTATGTCAAACAAAATAGGTCGCCCTTAAGTTTGATTCCCATAAATCTTAATATTCCTTATTCATAATCAAATAATTAGGTTTTTTAGTAAATTTGATAATATCCGAATTTGCTATAAAAGCTGGAGATAAATGAGATATAATTCACCGTTCCTCCAGGATGGGCCAGGTCAGTCAACTGCAAAAGCCGGACGCCTTGACCACATTTGGCCGGTCAGATTACAATTAACATATATAACAATATAACACGCATTTAACTTCGGCGTTAGTGGTCAATATTATCCGGCTAACTATGGTCAAAGCAACTGGCTTTTCCACTGTAGCTTAAAGCACCATAGGAAAGAGCCCGCTCGCAGGACAGATCAATCAGGGCTGTGTCGTACTGTTTTTCAAGACTTAATATGCACTGAAGGATCAGATTGCTGAATTTGTAGAATATTATAATAACCACCGATACCATGAGTCATTGAATAACGTAAATCCTGCAGATGTCTATTTTGGAAGAGACCAGGAGATCTTTGCCAGGAGAGAAGATATTAGGCAACGTACTTTACTGAAAAGGAAATTGGATTATGAAGTGCAAAAAACAACTTTGATTTAATGAAAGTATCTCTTAATTTTATATTGATTGGATTCCAGATTTTGCTGACGATAAACACTTGTAACTAACTTATTATCAATGAGATACAAAACGAAGGATTGCAGTCCCATCTTCCACCCGAAAAGAAAAGAGGGTGTCTCAAAAGGGCACCCTTTTTTATTATCCCTTTCCAAGTCTTTTATACTTAAAGTATCCAAAAAATGATATTGCTAAAAGAAGTATAACGATAATATAGATAAATGCCGGAACCGGTACCGGATCACCTCCTGCATATGAATGCAGCCCTGACAGGTAATAATTCACCCCAAAGTAGGTCATTAGCACTGATGAGAAAGCAAACAGAGAGAGTAAATTAAATGTGTAAATATCCTTAAAAGCCGGGATGAGCCGTGAGTGTGTGACGAGTGTGTATACAATGATTGTAATAAGCGACCATGTCTCCTTGGGATCCCAGCCCCAGTACCTTCCCCATGACTCATTTGCCCAGATAGCTCCCAGGAATGTTCCGATGGTCAGAAAATATAATCCGAGTGTCAGCGTCTTGAAATTAATAACTGTCAGCTCATCGATAGTACCTGAGATCCTTATACGATTACTGTTGTTTGTGAGTAACAGCAGGATCAGGTTTAAAAGACCCAGGATTGCTCCCAGTCCGAGAAATCCATAACTCCCCGTAATTACCGAGACATGAAGTGTTAACCAGTAAGACTGGAGAACCGGAACCAGATTGGTAATCTCGGGATCCATAAAACTAAGGTGAGCTACCATTAAGGTTAATCCTGCAAGTATTGATGTGGCTGAAAGGGTAAAAGCCGATCTGCGGCTGAAAATAAATCCTGCCAGCAGTGTCACCCATGAAATGAATATCATCGATTCATAACCATTACTCAAAGGCGAGTGTCCGGAAATAAACCATCTCAAAGCCAGTGCAAAAGTGTGCAAAAGGAAACCTGCAGAAAGAATCCAGCCAAGGATCCTTACAAAGCGTAATAAATTATTCTTCCCTCCTATTACGCTTATCATCAATATTATAAGCATAATCAGACCGGTTGTTGCATAAAGGGGAAATAACCGTTCGAATATTCCAAGTTTATAATAAAGTATCTCTGCCCTTATTTTAAGATCTGATGGTAACTGATAACCGGCAAATCTTTCCTGGTAACCACTCACCGATTCCGCCAGCTTACGTGTCGTAGTAATATCATTTTTCTGCAATGCCCCTGCAATAAATGGCATAATATTATGCAGATAGAGTGAATCTTCACTGTTTATAGCATTTTTAAGTGCCTCCTCAGGGATACCCCAGTTCCTGGATCCATCTTTCAGAGGGACAATTTTTAAAAAATCACCTCTATAGATCATGTAAATGATATTAACTCTTTCATCTACTTTCATGATCTCTTTATCCATCTTGTTTCTTTGACCGGGTGGTTTTAAATAGGCTCTATTAACATCTTCAGATAATCTATAACTGCTCCTTGTTATATCAACCAGATCTGTAAAAGAGGCCATATTGCCATTTAAGTCAAGCTTTTTCTGCAATTCTTTATTTGACACCCTGATCAACTGAACATCCTGCCAGCTGGCAAAATCGAGATAAAGCCCCAGGAATACCTGCATTGATGAGTAACCTTCAAACCTGTTCTCCCTTGACACTTTTCGAAGTATATCACTGCTTAGTGTTGATAATGGCTCTGTCCTCCCCTTCTGATCCTGGACAAGTACTTTGCCAAATTCTTCAGCACTTTCCCTGCCGGGGGCCAGCTTCTGGCCATATAATCCCTTAAAACCCGAAACAAACAGAAACAGAAAAACTGCCATAATTCCTTTGCGTAACGCTGAATTCCAGGATGTAGCCCTTATGGAGCGAAATGATGAGCTTTTAATTATTAGCGATAGAATTATAAACAGGAAGAGTGATGCATAACCGGTATAAGTAATAATCATACCTGCCGGATCATGGTTAACTGAAAGTATTGTCCCCTGCTCATCCTGGTCGTATGATGACTGGTAAAATCGAAATCCCCTGTACTTAAGAATGTTATTCATAAAAATAACAAAAGGTTTTTCATAGTTATTTGCTTTGTCAAGTACAGTAACATCGCTTTTGTAACCTGAAGGACTCTCCGAACCCGGATAACGTTCAAGAATAAAATCATTAAGTCTGATGCTGAAGGGGAGTGTTATTTCTTGTGATCCCCAGGTTATTTTGAATTCCAGGTTATCCATCCAGCCAATTCCTTTCGAAATATTTTCCGATTGCCGGTTCCACAGAATGATGTTTTCCGATGTATCAACGGAATTAAGACTGAATATTAATGCGTTCTGCCCGGTATTTTGCTGATCCGGATTCACAGCGACCGGTTCGATTATGCCGGCTTGCGATATGGCACGCGGAACAATCCTTATATCCTTTACAGTAAAGATTTTCATGGGCTCCAGAGCTATTCTCCTGCGCGGGTCTTGTACCCGATTTTCCTCCCGGTCAATCATTCTCATCTGCCCCATCTCAAAATCTGAACTGATAAAGAAATTACCGGAATCGATCTCTATCCTGATATCTGTTTTTTCCGGACTTTCAAATCCGATGGAAATATTATGTATTGTTCTTAACTCTCCCCTCTTAAGTACTACTGTTGCCCCCTGTGTCATTTCCTGAGTAACAAGTAAAGTAACTACCGGTTCACCTTCAGGATCGTTTGTAACAGACTCAATAGCATTAGGTATTACTGCTGAAAGCATCAGCTTATATTCTTTTTCTTCAGCCATTATCTTATGCCTGAATCTGCCTGCAAAAGAGTATTTCTCAGAATGTTCACTGATAATTAAGCCATTATCATCTGTAACTGAGCAACTTATGTATTGGTCATTGGAATGGCAGAGGTTGACTGTTTCTCCTTCCCTTATATGAATTGTCCCTTCCCAACCGAAATATCTTGTTATTCCGGCTCCGATGATCATCAGTATGAATGAAAGATGAAAAAGTACAACTGGTATTTTAGATCTCCTGAATAATTTATTCTTTATCAGCTGCCCTGTAAGATTCAAAGCCAGAAGGACCAGGATCAGCTCAAACCACCTTGTATCATAAATCAAACTTCGGGATGCCGATGAGCCGAAGTCGTTTTCGATAAAGGTAGCCGCTGCCATTGCAACTGCAAATACAACAAAGAGGATACCCATGAAAACGGGTGAAAAAAGAAACTTAGCAATCTTCATCCTATAGGATTATTGACTATTTTTTGAAATTTATACCATGATTAAATTAATTCCTTCGTGATGCACTTTGTGTACTTTGTGGTTAAGAAAAGAATTAAACCACGAAGTATCACAAAGGTATACTCAAAGAACACAAAGGAGTACTGATACAATGTCAAATTTATGGTATTATTGATGATGTCTGAAGTCTATTTTTTAAAGGTTCTCATGTAATTGACTATATGCCAGATATTCTCGTCGGATACTATGCCCTCATACTTTGGCATTTCTCCCCTGCCGAATTTTGTTTTATAGAAGTGTTCGCCGTCTGTCTGATCCTGGTACCAGGCTCCTGAAAAATCACCGCAAAAGTCCTTGAGAGTCCTGGCTTTAACACCGTCACCCAGGCCTGATCTCCCATGACAGGACGCACAGTACTTAACATAGAGAGTCATACCTGCCTTAATGCTGGTCTCACTTTCAGGAACAGGGTTTTCTATAGTCTTATATTCATCAGGTACAGGCCATGGCTTTACCTGCTGCTGGGCATTTAAATTAAATAAATTCAGCGCTGACAGTAAAATAATAAATGATCCGGTAAATAGCGATCTTAGAATCTTCATATCACAAATTCTGGTTTATCGGTTTATTACAATTTTCATGCAATTTAATGATCTATCATTCATCACCTCCGTAAAACCCGGTTATTATTCCGCGGAAAAGAGATGTGGGTTTTGGTCCAACAGTACAGGAATAAATATGAATGACTAAAAACAGCGAAATTAATAATCCCAGGATAATATGCAGAACATCAATAACGATATATGTGCCCTGTCCAAATAACTTTATAAGGGTCATATCAGGTATCATTAAAACTAAACCTGATATAATCAGCAGAGGTAGTGCAAAATACATAATGAGCAGATATGTCACTTTCTGCAGAGGATTAAATTTATTATCAACAGTTACCGGAAACGGTTGTTTTTCATGCCTGAATATTCCCCATAAGAAATATTTCAGTTGTTTCCCCATATCTGAAAAGAGATTTCTCTCGTTTATTCTGTAATACTTACCATTTCCTGAAACGGCATTACCGATAACAAACCCCAGATAACTGATAGTAAGGACTATAGCAGCAATATTGTGCCACCTTGAAGCACCTGCAAATGCTGCCATCAGTAAAGGATTTTCGCTGCCGGCATATTGCATTACTGCTCCTGTTACAATAAGAATAACAATTAAAATTGCATTTAAAAGATGCCATAATCTGACCCAGACAGGATATAAATACATCTCTTCTTCCTTTTTGTTTATTTTCTGATAATCCTTATTAAGATATGTATCCCGATTATTGCCAGCAGCGCAGTAAAGATTTTAAGGCTCAAGTTATCAATTAATCTATATCTGTTCGGCCCAATAATTTTTATTCCGCTTAAACCAGCTTCATTAATTAATGATTCTGCACTTTCAAAATTCGAATAATTCCTTAACAGGGATGACATAGCAACAGGTTTATCGGAATGACATTCCATACATTCTCTCACTGCATTATCCGAAGATACAATATAATGGGGAACAAGTATGTTTCTTCCCAATGTCGCATGACACTCAACACATCTGACACTTTTAAAATGTACTTTTTGTCGGGGAAGCCATTTATGAATCCGTTTAAAATTAACCATATCGTGATCTGAAAAAAGCTCAAAGGTTTTCCTATTGGAATGGCAATTCAGACATATTGAATTATCATATGTAACTATCTCTGTGAGACTTTTACTGATTCGTGCCACAAGCCTGTAACTATGGGGATCATGGCAATTCCAGCAAGTAAATCCTTTCTCTTCAAGCCCGTAATGAACACTCTTTCTGTATTCATATTCAATCTCTTCAAATTTAAATTTTGCATAAGCGGGATCGCCTCCATGACAATCAAGACAGTGAAAATGCAACTCGGACTTCAACTCTTCCGGATGAGGATAAGTGCCAAAATCATGTGAGTGGCAGTCAGTACAGATGAAGCTTTTATGATTCGATTCATAAAATTGTTGTTTGCCAAGGATCATCCAGGGAAGCATCAAGCCTCTTTTCTGCTGGCCCGAGACTTCATCAGTATATTCAAATCTCTTCAATGAATGACATTTAAAACAACCTTCATTAGCTTCAGCAAAAGGAGAGACATAGCTACTCGTATCCTGCTGGAAAAGATCATTTTTCCTTATAGATCCATATGAACTTACGGATCCGCATGAAGAATAAACGGCAAGGAGGGAAAAGACCGGTAATAGCGATCTTAATTTTAATAATATCATATTCAGAACCTGTAAGAATTGTCCTCAATCAGTTTATCAGCTATCCTTCTCCTGGCTTCTTTTACATTTATTCCTTTTACCCTTGTCAGGTTATCTATTACTTTGACTACCTGTGCATTATCTTCATCGGAATCAAATGAAAAGACTGCATCACAGGCTGATTTCCTGATAATTTCAGCTGTATCATAGATATTAACATCAAGAATATCCTTATATACAGTGATATCATCTTTTATTGTTTCAAGCCTGGCCACCCTTAGTGACAGAGATTCTGAAACATAGGTTTCCATCATCATATCAGCTATGTTGTTCAGTATTTCCTGCTCATAGATAAGCTTCCTTTCAAATTTCTTTACTGCGCCATGTATACAGATCAGGATCACCTTCTTAAAATTGCTTATATATCTTGATTTTTCATCAAAATATTGTTCTTCATGCACTTCCCCTGAAGTAATTTTATCTAATTCATTAAAGAGTGCCTCAGCCTTACCATAAAGATCGAAATCTCCTTTCATTGCCCTTTTCATTGCTGTATCAACAACAAGAAGCCGGTTTATTTCGTTTGTTCCCTCGAATATCCTGTTAATTCTTGAATCGCGGTAACCTCGTTCCACATCCATTTCCTGGGAATATCCCATTCCTCCATATATCTGCACTGCCTCATCAACTACAAAGTCAAGCATTTCCGATCCGAAAACTTTCAGTATTGCTGCTTCAACAGCATAATGACTTATGGCTTCAATTGTTGCACGGCCTTTGTCACCGGTTTCGGATTTGAGTATATCTATTAAATCATCGATTTCCTTACTTACCCTATAGACTGCTGATTCTGTGGAAAATAGTTTTATAACTTGTTCGGCAAGTTTATGTTTTATTGCACCGAAAGTAGAAATCAGGACGCCAAACTGTTTTCGTTCATTAGCATATTTCACCGAGTCGGAAATTGCTTTTTTTGCTGCACCCAGAACACTGGCACCAAGTTTTATCCGTCCCATGTGAAGTATATTCAGGGCAATCCTGAAACCCTCTCCCCTCTTACCCAGAAGATTTTCGACCGGTACTTTCACATCGTTGAAGTATATTTGTGCAGTTGAAGATCCTTTTATCCCCATTTTATGTTCATCAGGTCCTATCACGACACCCGGGTATTTACTCTCCACTATAAAAGCACTGAGAACCCTGTCATTTTCGATTTTTGCAAAGACTATAAGTGTATCAGCATATCCTGCATTGGTGGTCCACATTTTCTGGCCGTTAAGGATATAATATTTACCATCTTCAGAAAGTACCGCATTTGTTTTACCTGCATTGGCATCACTTCCGGCACCCGGTTCAGTCAGGCAGTATGATCCAAGGTATTCAGCGACAGCAAGTTTTGGTACATAATGTTGCCGCTGGTAATCGTTTCCATAATAGACAATAGGAAGTGTACCGATTCCACTATGTGCCATGTATGCAACAGAGAATGAATAACCGGCTCCTGTTGTTTCGGCAACAAGCATTTGAGTAACGAAAGATTGTCCGAATCCACCGAATTCTTCCGGTACCGGAATTCCAGTTAATCCAAGCTCACCCGATTTCTTAAGCAACTGTTTCATGAGTTCCCTGTCGCCTTTTTCAAGATCTGCCATAACAGGATAAACTTCAGCTTCCAGAAAATCGCGACATGACTGGGCGATCATCATTTGTTCCTCATTGAATTCTTCAGGTATGAAGATATCTTTGGCATCAGTTTCACTAACCAAAAATTCACCGCTTTTCAGGACTTTTTTGTTTTCCATTACTGTAATTTATTTTGTTTCTTAATTTTCAATTTAATATCTATAAACCTAAAGATTGCACCACTAATTCCGCAACATCCAGGTTTTTTACATCCTCTTCCCTGTTCTTATACTTCAGTCCGTCTGTAAGCATTGTCATGCAAAAAGGGCAGGCAGTAGCAATAATCTCAGCACCTGTTTTAAGAGCATCTTCAGTTCTTTCAATAAAAACTTCCCTGTTACCTTTTTCAGCTTCCTTAAACATCTGTGCTCCGCCAGCTCCACAACATAATGCAAATCTTTTGTTTCTATCCATTTCCACAAAGTCGGCAGTAAGTCTTTTCAGAATTGAGCGCGGCTCTTCATAGATATTATTCCCTCTGCCAAGATAACAAGGATCGTGATAAGTAATTGTTACATCTTTAAATGATCCGGTATCAAGTTTCAATTTCCCCTCTGCAATATACTTATTAAGGAACTGTAAGTAACTTATTACTTCATATCTGCCTTCAAGATCGGGATATTCATTCTTAAAAATATTGTAGCAGTGCGGGCAGATAGCGATGATTTTAGTGACACCATATTTTTTAAAAGTCGCGATTACCTGAAGGGCCTGCATTTGATACAGCATTTCGTTGCCGGCACGGCGGGCAGGATCACCAGTACATGTCTCCTCCTTTCCAAGAACCGCATAACTCACTTTAAGATAAGTAAGAATTTTAGTAAAAGCCCTCACTACTTTTTTGTATCTGTCGTCGAAAGCGCCTGCACAGCCTACCCAGAAGAGGTATTCAGGTCTTTCTCCTTTTGCAAAGAGGTCGGACATTACAGGTACTTCGATTCTTTGAGTTGCCATTTTATTTTATGTTATTATTTAACTCTGGAAGAAGGTTGGGCAGGGGGTTAATGCACAACAATTTCCAGGTCTTTGGACCATAATAACCGGTCTTCCTTGGAATATTGCCAGGGAGCTCCATTATTTTCGATATTTGAAAAGATCGCATTCAGCTCTGCGGGTGCTGCAGCTTTTTCCATTACAAGGTACCTGCGCATTTCAATTATCATTGCTACGGGATTAATGTTGAGTGGACATTCGATAGTACAGGCATTGCATGTTGTGCAGGCCCATAACTCTTCCGCCGTTACAACATCAAGTAATGACTTGTCATCGGTGAATTCAATCCCATGTTTCCTTACATTTTTGCCAATATATTCGAGCCTGTCGCGTATATCCATCACGATCTTCCTTGGTGATAACTTTTTACCGGTAATGTTAGCAGGACAACTCGAAGTGCATCTGCCGCATTCGGTGCAGGTATATGCTTCCATCAGGACTTTCCATGAGAAGTCCCTGCAATCCCGGGAACCAAACTGCCCAATTTCTTCATCTCCCCCTGCTACATTATTTTCAATATACCCTGAAAGCATCATTTTTACTTCCTTTGTAATTGAAGGCATATGATCCATCTTCCCCTGCGGATCAAGCCTGGAATAATAGACATTCGGAAATGAGAGAAAAACATGAAAGTGTTTTGAATAAGGAATATAATTGAGGAATGCCAGCACACCAATAATGTGAAACCACCAGCAAAATCTTTCCATGAAAACAAGTGTTCCATTTGAGAATCCTGAAAACAATGGCTGTATTAATCCGCTGAGAAAAAAATATCCAACATTTGCATAATGGGTACCATGACGCATCTGAAGAATCCCATCGCTTGCATTCATGACAAGAATTGCGCTCATAAGGAAAAGTTCTGTGACAAGGATTATATTGGCATCCGAACGGGGCCATAATTTCATCTCACTGCTCCAGAACCTCTTGATCCTGATAATATTCCTCCTTGAAAGGAATACAATGCATCCGATTATAACTGCAATTCCAAAGATTTCAAAAGAGGAAATCAATACCGGATACAAACCTCCTGTAAAAGAAAAAAACCTGTGTGTCCCGAATATCCCGTCAATAAGGATCTCAAGCATTTCGATATTCACTATGATAAATCCGACATATACGAAAATATGCATAATTGCAGCTACGGGACGTGTTACCATTTTTGATTGGCCGATAGCAACTTTCGCCATTAACTTCCATCTTCGAAGCTTATTGTCATTAATTTTAAGTGGTTTCCCAAGTTTTATTTCCCGGGAGATGGTCCTTACCTTGAAGTAAAATAATCCGGCAGCAAAAAAAAGTATCAAAATAAAAACCAGGTTGGGGATCATATCAAGTTCTTTTCGGATTAAATGAATTAGCCTGTTTTTCGGGGATAAATCAGGATTTCATCTCCCTTACCGCTTCAATCAATTTCGGCAGCACCTTGAATGCATCTCCGACGATTCCGTACTCTGCAGCCTCAAATATGGGGGCATCCTTATCAGTATTTATAGCAACAATACATTTAGATGCGCTAATCCCTGCCAGATGCTGTATTGCGCCGGAAATACCAACTGCAATATACAGGTTGGGAGCAATTATCTTGCCTGTCTGACCAGTATGCTCGCCTATTGGTCTCCACCCTTCATCAGCTACCGGACGGGAGCAGGCAGTAGCGGCACCAAGAAATCCTGCAAGCTCTTCAATAGGGCCCCAGTTGTCAGGTGATTTCATCCCTCTTCCACCTGATACGACAATCTCCGCATCTGTCAGTAATATCTTCCCTGTCTGTTTCTGAACATCTTTTACTTCAGTTTTAACTGAAGAACTATCAACAGTAACATTCATGTTCTCAATTGAAGAGTTATTAGCTGTTTCATTAAGAACGAACGAGTTTTGAGCCAGGGTAAGTATCTTAATATCTGATTTTATCACAACATGTGCATATGCATTTCCTGAAAAGGTCTTTTTATAAACAGTGAAGGGACTTGTTTTAAGAGGCAGTTTGTTTACACCTGATCCTACTCCGGCCTTCAGTCTTACCGATAACCTCGGGGCTATCGCTTTCCCTGTGTTATTATTTGAGATTATTATTACCGATGCATTTTCTTTCAGTGCGATATCAGAAATCACATATGAATAAGCCTGACTGTCGAGTGTTGCAAGCAATTCATTATCAACATTTATGATCTTCTCTGCTCCGTAATTTCCAAGTTTTTTAAGTTCTGAGTCATCAATTTTACCGATTGAGAGAGCTGTTACAGAGGTATTGATCATTTTTGCTACCCCTGATGCATAAGAGACAAGTTCAAAGGTGAGTTTCTTAAATTTCCCGTCCCAATTTTCTGTATATACTAATACTGACATATTTTTAATGTATTATTTATTATTTATGATCAAATTATTTTTGCCTCATTCTGAAGCAGGTCGATAAGTTGTCCGGGATTTTCTGCATCAATGAATTTACAGGCTGCCCGCATAGGCGGTTTCTCCAAAACAGTAATTTCTGTAAGCGGCTCAAAAGGAAGGGGTTCAAACAGCTTTAGGGGTTTTGTCCTTGCCATCATAATTCCTCTCATAGCTGCTATACGGGGTTCTTTGGCAATTCCCTTCTGGACTATTGCCATGAATGGCACCGATATTGAAATAACCTCTTTCCCTCCATCTATTTCCCTGGTAATTATCGGATTACCGTCATCAATGGTGATACCTGAAACCGCTGAAACAGAAGGGATATTGAGGAATTCTGCTATCATTCCTCCCACCAGGGAACCGTTATAATCACTTGATTCTATTCCGCACATGATTATATCAAACTGTTCTTTTTTAATAACTTCAGCTAATTGGGCGGCAACATAATAGGCATCTGAAGATTCAGAATTTATCCTGATAGCTTCATCAGCGCCAATTGCCAGCGCTTTTCTTATTGTTGGCTCTGATGTTGCCGGACCCACATGGGCTACAGTAACAGATTTAATCCCATTTGACGGATCATCCTTTAGTTCCAGGGCACGGGTAAGTGACAGCTCATCCCATGGATTTATAACCCACTGAATACCAGTCGAGTCAATAGAGGTATCACCCTCATTGAATTTGATCTTTGTTGTTGTATCAGGCACATTGCTAATGCATACCAGTATCTTCATCAGGGCTGATTTATAATCTTTAATTAATATTCAATTCATTTTTAAAAATCACAGGATCAGTCAGTCTGACCTGAGGCGGCAAATATAACAAAATATGGTTTAGTTACAAATCACCAGTGTTCCATTTTATAAACATGTTCGAAATAACAATTTAAGTTATCTGTTTAAATTACTGATTATTGTATATTGGAAATCATAATAAATCAGATCCTGTTCGAAATATCCATGTCGTTGAGATGATCGTAAAAAAAAGATCTTCCGGGAAGTTTTTCAAAGAATTCTAAATTATATAGTATAAATTCGAGGCTCCGGAATCAATAAATAACCGGTAAATGTTTTGAAGGATAGTATAAGAACATATGCAGGTGTCATTCTGGCAATGATCTTCTGGTCGTTCTCTTTTATCTGGTTCAAAATTGCCAATGAAATATACCTTCCTCTGACAATTGTCTTTATCAGACTTGTTATTGCTGTGTTGCTCCTCACCATATTTCTTTTTTTTACAGGAGGCTTCATGAAAATAAAGAAAACTGACAGAAAGTTTTTCTTTATTCTGGCACTGTTCGAACCATTTTTCTATTTCCTTGGCGAAAGTCACGGACTTACTTATGTTTCAGCTACCGTTGGATCTGTTATCATTTCAACAATACCGGTAATTGCAGCGCTGGGTGCATGGATTTTTTACAGGGAAAAGCTTAGAATAATCAATTATGCAGGTATTATCCTGTCATTTATCGGGGTGATAATATTTATCCTCAACAGGGATGGAACCATCTCATTCAGTATTAAAGGATTATCATTATTACTCCTGGCTGTAATATCAGCAGTTGGTTTTAATCTCACATTGAGCAGGCTTGTAGGTACCTACAGCCCGGCTTTCATTGTGACAGTGCAGAACATTATTGGAGTGGTGCTCTTCCTGCCTGTTTTCCTGATTACCGATCTTCGTCAGTTCATTAATACCGTGTTTGTTGCTAAAAGTTT
>Ga0315533_1001903_pt1 | contig 15230 bp, 13 predicted proteins | sample SalMarSW160130MG_FD_203081 | JGI IMG/M metagenome (GOLD analysis project Ga0315533, IMG submission 203081) | Salt marsh sediment microbial communities from the Plum Island Ecosystem LTER, Massachusetts, United States - Salt Marsh Sediment SW1601-30 ...
GGGAATACTCGAATAGGGCCGAGACTATCCCCGTCGGGTCTATCAGTTCAGTGGCCCATATTTCGATGTCACCGTACACATTGGCGCCGTCCTCAGGCTCTATTATATACGGTTCTATGTCAACCGATCGACTGCTTAGTGAACTGTCGTTCGATTCGGGCGAGACCTCAGCACAGGTGCTACCTATCAGATCCGCCACGTCTGTACCCTCATCAGCAACGGGAACGGTCAGCACGCTGCCCGTGTGGGCTGCTGCTGGTGCCGCCATTGCCAAAGCCAGACATAGCGCTACAAGGGGTATTAATATTGGCGATAGCAATCTGTTCATCATTTCCTCCTTGGTTTAGTTACTTAGATGTGTTTGGCCAACGTTGGGATGCCTACAGACAAAGCCTCGCTTCGACTCTCGTTGTGCAGTTTCCCGTGACGCTACTAAGAGTGAGTCGCTGACCTATCAGGCCAGCGAACGATTCCTAAACCCAATCGAGGAGGGTCCATGACCTAACACGCAGATCCCTATAAGAGAGGGAACGAATTTACAGAAAACTGGATATATCCGCCTTTACACAGTATTAGCTATCGGTGGCTCCTTCTGTTCCCCGCTTCTTGTTCCAAATCGCCAGTGACACACCACCAAGCACTATCAGCGCCCCTGCCGCCATAATCCATGGCATCATAAGTCCAAGCTTGTCTGTTGGCAGTGTGGTCCCGCCAACGGAGGGAGGCGGTGTAACTGTAACTGTGGGCGTGGGTGTCGGAGTGGGTGTGGGCGTTGGTGTAGGCGTAGGTGTTGGCGTAGGGGTTGGTGTGGGAGTTGGTGTAGGCGTAGGGGTAGGCGTGGGCTCTACTGATATATCGAGGGTAAAGTACAGGTCATCATAGAATGTATTAATGTAGACCGAGCATACCCGATAGCCTTTCAGTGTGTAGACGGCTGATACAGCACCTTCAGGAACAGCACCGCCGATGGAGAACTCAGCATAGGCATGCGGTATATTGATCGGGTCGCATTCACAGCACGGGTTCTCTACCGCACCTGTCCAATTACCGCCCTCCGGGTCCGCGGGTTCCAACTCGAAGGTTCCCAGGCTTCCTCCTCCACCATCGAAGAACTCAATGACAAGACCGCCGCAGTCGTAGTACCCGGGGTCACCACTGGTGGGCCAACCTGGCTCCCAGTACTTCTCAGTCTGCACCCAGCCGCCAGCCTGGAAGGTATTTGGAGCGCCACCATGGCCCGTCAGGTCAATGGTCTGATTCAACCATGCTACAAGAACCCCCCCATTGGGTCCCATGGTGAAGAACCAGTCGTCTGTATTTGGGTATACCCAACCACAGGACTCTTGAATTGACTGTAAGGCAGCCGGAAAACCGCTGAGTATCCAACCCGACGTATCCCCAGTCTCGGCGTCGGGGTTAACCAGCAGGTTGCCCGTGGGGTCTGCTGCCACCGGCAACGCCATGGGCAGAGCCAGGCCAAGCGCTAGGAGGAGTGCCAACATTGGGAATAACGCTTTCTTCATTTTCTTCACCGCTTTCTACTAAACATATTGCTTTAGCCCGGCTACATGGGCCGATTTCAGCGATCCGGGGCTCGTTCTATTCCGAACTTCCTATTATAAATCGCCAGTGACACACCACCAAGCACTATCAGTGCTCCTGCCGCTATAATCCAGGGCATCACCAGCCCAAGCTTGTCCGTTGGGAATATGGTGCCACCTACGGGAGGCTGAACCAACTCGCACGCATCACCTATGCCGTCCCCATCAGAGTCAGCCTGGTCTGGGTTAGGAACGTCGGGGCAGTTGTCGTTGCAGTTTGGTATGCCATCATTGTCGGTGTCGGTATCTGGAATACCGCAGCCACACTCCCCAGGTGCGGTCTTGTTGGGGTCATTGGGACAACCGTCGATGCAGTCGGGCGTCCCGTCGCTATCGGTGTCTGTATCCGGTACGCTGCAGCCACACACCCCAGGCTCGGTCTTGTTCGGGTCGGTGGGACATCCGTCGATGCAGTCGGCTGTGCCGTCACCATCGCTATCCGTATCGGGATTGCCGCAACCACACTGCCCTGGCTCTGTCTTGTCCGGGTCGGTGGGACATCCGTCGATGCAGTCGGCTGTGCCGTCACCATCGCTATCCGTATCGGGATTGCCACAACCGCACTGCCCCGGCGCGGTCTTGTTGGGGTCGTTAGGGCAGTTGTCCATTTCGTCGGGCTCCCCATCCTTGTCGGTGTCCAGTTGTAGCAGGACTACGCGATCCTCGTAGTCTCTGTCCCCAAGATTCTCGAGGTCCTCGAACGCGACGATATATCCCCCTCCCGGATTGGGGTTCTCGTAGACCCAGGCATGGTCGCACTCGTCACCGTTCAATTCGGTCTCGGTATAGTATGGCGTGCAGTTCTCTGGAGTCTGCTCTGTGCATTCAGTGCTGCTGCCGGCTAGTATGTACACACCCCAGTCCTCAGCAGGCTCCGCGTACGCCTGTTCACCGTCCGAAACATTACCCCAAGGGAAGATTAAGTGCGTATCCGTATCGTTCCCGGCTGTATACCATCCTACGGGGTTCAAGTAGGCGTGCTCGCCGTCAAGAATGGTGAAGAGATAGATGCCAGGGTCGAATGTCTCCTTCCAATCAAGCTCATCAGTTGTTACATTTAGCGCGTATCCATTGTCGTCAAACCATTGCTGGAGTCCCTCACCATCCGCCTTCACCGGGCCCGACACAGGCGCCAATACCAGCGCCAAGGATACTATCAGCGCTGTCACCACAACCAAAGAAAACATCAACCTTTTCTTCATTAAACTATCACCATCCTTCACTATCTCTCCCCCGGCACAAGCCACCTGCGCCTGTTTCACCGAGATCGAGACGACAATAATAGAAGTCAGCCATACTTCCACCAAGCAGCACGGCTGACTATCTTGACATACAGTCGACTTTATGTTATGTTAGGAATGTATGCGGGTGCTGCGTGCGCCTGATGCCACGGCCCCGGTGAGTCACCACCTCACGCGGGGTCATTTTATATTCAAATAACAGCTACTTACTCCGTTCCACCTCCAAAAACAATAAAAACCGACCTTGCGGTCGGTTTCGCTACTGGCTCCACGGAACCCAAGCAACCATATCCAGGCTCCGCTTCCTTGCCCCCGCTTTACACAGACTAGCTAGAACCTATTTTGATGAGTGCTCTCGGCACTTTGATTGGGATCTAGCGACTAACACTGGATCACTATTAATATGGCCACCCTTAGAGCCAATTGTTGGCGTGCAACTTACTAATTGCTGTTATCTCTATCTCAGAAACTACGAATCTAACAAAAACGGATTATAACACAGCTATCAAATTCTGTCAATACCACCTGGGCTGCCCATTTTAGCTATGTAGTGCGAGGCTTTAGCCTCGCCATGAAAAGCGACCCTAAAGGGTCGCGCTACATCCCGCCACGGTTGTCATTGCGAGAGGAGCCAGAGGCGAAGCGAAGCAATCCCAGTGGTGCGGCGTCTGATAGGCTACGACCGTTACAGCTCCCGAGAGGCCTTAGACGAACTGAATCGCCTGTATGGTCTCCTCCGTCTCTACATCAACTTCTTTCAGCCAACAATGAAACTGGTAACCAAGACGAGGCGTGGGGCTAAGGTACATAAGGTCTACGACACGGCACAAACGCCGTACCAACGGCTACTTGAGGCTTGTGTACTTACCGAGGCTAAGTAACAGGAGTTGGCAGCAATCTACCATGGTCTCAATCCTGTTTCACTACTCAGGCAGGTCAACGAGAACCTGTAGCGCCTATGGGGGCTGGCAGAACGCCCTCGCTCGCAAAGCAATGCCAGAAATCACGACAGTTCGGTAACCCGTACTTATGATGCAGCGATGACTGTTCGGTAACCGTTTCTATTGACGCAATACGGGAGATTGAAGATGTCAACCAGAAGCTGTAGAATGGGAAAGGTTCTCAAGGAAGAACCCAAAAGGTTTGTCTTTGAGCAGCTTGGGAAACCGCCGGTCGTGAGTTCGATTCCGACCGCTGGCTGTATCGTAAGGAGGAATAGTGAGCAAACTTGTGGAGAAACTGCATCAAACCTCTCGAGGCTCCACCCAGCCTCTAGGTTTCAAAGGAGCGGCGGCTGTGTCTTCACAGAAAAGTTCTCCTATGGTGCTTATCGCGGTCCTTCCTGAAGGGGACGCCAGTGCTGCCGCCGACGGCAAGGGGAACGCTGATGCTGTGCTGGTGAAGGAGGCAGATAGCCAAGTACTAGCTGCCCTGGGACAGATCCCCTGGGGGGCATCCCTTGAAAAGGGGACTGAGAAGGAACTCAACCACTTCAAGGAAATGGGATGCGATTTTTTGGTTTTCGATCCAGCCATAGCGCCGCTAGCATTGCTTGGGGATGATGAGCTGGGCAAGATCGTGGAGGTAGAGGCCTCTCTAGGTGATGGCATGATAAGGGCTATCGACAAGCTGTCCGTAGACGCTGTGCTTATCGGCGGCGATAGTGAGCTTTCGGTGCACCGGCTGATGGTTTGCCAGCATGTAGCAAATCTGGTGCGCAAACCTCTGCTTGCGCTAACACCTCTCGATACAACCAAAGAGGCTCTCGAGGAGTTCCAGGAAGCAGGTGTTGTGGGGGTGGTGGTGAAATTGGGTGGAGGTGGTAAGAAGGGGCTCTCGCAATTAAGGCAGACCATTGATTCGCTCCCCCCTACGAGGAGGAGAAGGAAGGAAAGGGTGGAGGCCTTGCTCCCTTACCCCGGGCAGGAAGCCCAGGTGGAAGAGGAGGATTTCGAATGAGGTTGCTTGCCTATCCATCTATCAAAGTCTTGATTAGCTGAAGCTCATCCCTGAGCAGCCTGGGCATAAGGAAATGCTGCCTGATATGTTCTTTGCCCTCTTTGCCTAATTCCTCGGCGATGCTGGGGTGCTCCATGAGGTAAGTTACCTTTTCAGCGCACTCCTCTACGCTGGTGACCAGATAGTCTTCTAGGCCGCCTGGCATTTGCATAGGGATGCCTCCGGTATTTCCAGCAACTACAGCGGTTCCTTTCCACAGAGACTCGGCGACCACCAGGCCAAAACCCTCCTTAATGGATTTTTGAATCACCACTACGCTGGCCGTCTGGAAAGCATTTACCTCCATATTGCCGACACCGGTGAGGTTGGAGAAGATGTGGATGTCAGGGTCCTTTTCTGCCTCCTCATTGACTGCGGCATAAATATCCCAGGCCTCAGGGTCATCGCCGGCGAAGGAGGTAACAAGGGCCAGTTGGAGGCCAGGGACCTTCTCCTTTGCCAGGTGGTAGGCCTCCATTACTCCAAAGGGGTCTTTCCAGGGGTCGAATCGTGAAATCTGGGCAGCAAGGGGTCGTCTTTTATCGATACCAAGGTTATCAAGCATCTCCCGCCACAGCGTGGAGGGAAGGGGCATGTTTTTAGTGTTGATAGGGTCGATGGCAGGAGGTATGAAAGCTAGCTTCGGGACTTTGAGGTCAGCAGGGGCAAACCTCTCTATAGTAAAGACGGCGGCGTCATACTCCTCAACAAATGGGCGCAGGAATTGCCACGTGGCGTCATCCGGCTCCGAGCTATCGATATGGCAGCGCCAAATCCACTTGGCATTAGGAATATCGCAGAAATGGCGCAGTGCCGCTGGTTGGGGGTCATTGATGATAAAAACATCGTAGTCTGGATCTAGCTCATTTGCATTTGTGAGGTTATTGGATTTGTAGGCTGTCTGGGTTGCTTCCATTTTAATGAGAGGGTATGCCTGCCCTTGAAGAGCGTTGTGCAGCGACTTAGTGATGGTGAAGAAACGTTGGTCACCCCTAATAACCTGCCAGTCGGCGCTAATCCCCAAACCCCGCATCAGGGGAACGTTAGAGGAAAGGAGCTCTGCCACCCCTCCCCCAAAAGGGGTGGAGTTGATGTGGCACAGCCGTAACCCCTTCAGGGCATCGGCCAAGTTCTCAACCTCGTCCATCAACTCGCTGCTTACAAGCATCCGATACTTATCGATATTCTTCACACCAAGAGAGACCTTTTGTAACACTGCAACGCCTCCTTTTCTTACTCCAACCGCCTCAGGCGAGGGTAAAAGATGCCCAACGCTAGAACGAATAGAGCGACGATTGCGCCAGCACCCGCTATAACCATAGGCACCCCTATCTTTTCAGCTATAGCGCCCACGACCAGTGCTCCCAAAAGAGGCAGGGCAAAGGTCATCGAATAGATGGCCATTACCCTCCCTCGCACCCAATTGGGTATATTAATTTGAATTAGCGTGTTATTTACCACCAAATATCCGTTGTTTGCCAAGCCTACACCAAAAATCAGTACCAGCGCAACTGTTAGGGACTTCGACAGCGCGAACACCGCCAACAATATACCGAACCCAAAAGCGATTCCCAGCATTAGTCGCCCCTTCTTCCTGAAATTGCCGAGAGAAGCGATGCCCAGGGCACCTGCAAGCGCACCCGTCCCACCGGCTGCCGAGAGCCATCCTAGCCCCGGAGCGCCGGCATCCAGGATATCAACGACGAAAGCAGGCATTAGCTGCATATAGGGCATGGCAATAAGGACGGAAACGAACGCCAGCACCAAGAGGGAAAGAATGACTGGACTGCGTCCAATGTATTTAAGTCCTTCCAATACGTCCGCCGTCACCGAGGTAGTAGCTTTCCCCTCAACCCTTCCTGGGAAAGAGATCATATATAGTGTTGCCACCGCTGCGGCATAAAGACCCACTGAAATAAAGTAGACACCCGCCACCCCGATTACAGCAATCAAGACGCCGGCCAGAGCAGGGGCACCAATTCGCATCAGGTTTGTCCCCATTGAGTTAAGGGCGATAGCATTCATCAAATCCTTGCCGGTCACCAGTTCAGGGATAATGGCCTGACGCCCCGGCGCGTTAAAGGCAAAGGTAACACCAGTGAATGCAGCGGCGACCATGAGGTGCCACAAAGCGATGGCTCCAGTGAATATAAGTACGGCGATAATAGCGGTGATAATTCCAGTGACTACCTGGCTGACAATGAGCAGGTTGCGCTTATTGACTCTGTCGGTCACCGCCCCGCCATAGATTGCGAGCAGTAGCATCGGCGCTCCCCATGCAGCGCTCACCATCCCCAGGGCAAAGGGGGAGCTTGTTATCTCATATACCAGCCAGCCTCGTGCCAGGTTTTGCATCATGAGTGCGGAAAAGGATAGCAGCATCGACAGCCAGAACCAGCGGTAGTTGCGATTGTGTAGCGAGGTGAATGTATTGATGCGAGGCCCAGTTGGTACAATCTGACCTAGATCGGACTCTGCTAAGGGGACACGTCTTTCGAAATCCTCCATGTTTTCTGTGGCAGAATACCCCCCATTTCTGCCACTGTCAATGACGCACCAGTTACTCCAAGCGCCTCACCGCGGGGCGAACGATAGCTATCGCCAAGATGAAGAGGAGTACTATGAGGGCGCCTCCGGTCACGGCGAACGTCGGCCCCACGGCTTCGGCTACCGCCCCTATTGGCAACGTCCCCAGCGGCATCAGGGCGAAGGTGACCATGAAAATGGCCATCACCCGCCCCCTCATCTCATGAGGCGCACTGCTCTGGATTATAGTGTTGTTTAGCGTCATGTAACCAGCGTTGGCCAGGCCTACCGCGATGAGGATGAACAGGGAGAAAGCATAGCTGTGAGATATTCCGAAGACGGCCAGGGCTATTCCAAAAGCCAGCCCCAGGGCAATCAGAAGCAGGCCCTTCCTCCGGAAATCCCCCAGTGAGGCGACGCCTAGGGAGCCCATCAATGCCCCTATCCCGGTCATGCTCATGAGCAATCCCAACCCTGTCTCACCAACATCAAGGACGTCAACGGCAAACACGGGCATCAGATTCTGATAGGGCATACCAAAAACGATGGGAACGAAGGCCATCATTAAAAGCAATGTCATAACCGGGCTATGTCGTAAATAGCTCACCCCCTCGGCAATGCCTGCCCACACTGATGTTTTGACTCCTCGTATAGCCGCCTCCCCTGCGGGGAGTAAGGATATAAAGGTTATCGACACAATATAGAAGAACACCACAAGATAATAGACGCCTGCTATGCCGATAATCGCCATCAGGCCTCCAGCGATGGCCGGTGCAATGACCCTGGTCAAATTCGTCCCTGAAGAGCTGAGGGCGATGGCATTCAGTAACTCCCTTGGTGCTACCAGCTCAGGGATGAGCGCCATGCGCCCGGGGGCTATGAAGATGAAAGTGACGCCGCTTGCTGCCGCCGCCGCTATGAGATGCCATAGCTCAATATAGCCAGTGGTTATCAACACGGCAATGATAAGGGTAAATGAACCGTTAGCAATCTGGCTAAACATTATGAGGTTGCGCTTGGGCACCCGGTCAGCGATCGTTCCACCATAAAGCGAGAAGAGAAGCAGGGGGACGCCGAATGCAGCGCTCACCATCCCCAGGGCGAAAGGAGAGCCTGTCATCTCATACACCAGCCAGCCGCGAGCCACTACCTGCATCTGTAGCCCACCAAAGAAACACAGCGTACTCAGCCATAACCAGCGGTAGTTACGATTGCGCATAGAGGTGAAGGTGGTGATTCGGGCCTGTTCCGTAGTCGTTACATCCAGTGCGGGTTGCTCTAGGGGCAAAGGCTGTTGGGGGTCTTCGGGCTTTTTATCTTTCATCAATGACTTTTGGGGGGACGTTCACCTCCTAGGTTACAATTCATGCTATTTCCTGTCAATCTAGATTGTTGACCTTGCGATTGGTGGTGGCCTAGAATGTGGAGGTGTGAGCGAAAAACTCCTTTTCGGCACTGGCGGCATCCCACTGAGCTCCAGAGCGCCCACCACTGAAAGCGGCGTCGAGCGGGTCGCCGAATTGGGGCTTGGCTGCATGGAGGTGCAGTTCGTGCGCGGGGTGAAGATGAGCGAAGAGGTGGCCCGGCGGGTCGGGGACGTTGCAAAGAGCAAGGGGGTCAGGCTCACGGCGCATGCCCCCTACTTCATTAATCTCAACTCTGATGACACAGCGAAGGTTATTGCTAGCAAAGAGAGGTTGATTCAGACCGCTCGCATCGCCTCGTACCTTGGAGGCGAGGGCGTCGTTTTCCACGCCGCCTTCTACCTCAACGCCCCACCTTCAGCGGTATATGCTACGGTGAAGCAAGCACTGGAGGAGACGGTGAAGCTGCTTGCGGCGGAGAGCAACCGGGTTTTGCTCAGGCCAGAGACCACAGGCAAGGAGAGTCAATTCGGTACTGTGGAGGAGCTCTTGAACCTGAGTGCTGAGATCGAGGGCATCACCCCATGCATCGATTTCGCTCACTTGCATGCCAGAACAGGAAAGTCCAATTCCTATGAGGAATTCGTTGCTCTACTGAAGCTGGTGGAGGGAAGGCTGGGGAGGCAGGCCCTGGACCATATACATATCCACATTGCAGGGGTCGAATATGGCAAAATGGGCGAGATCAGGCATCTGAACCTCAATGAGTCGGACCTCAACTATGTGGAACTGCTCAAAGCACTAAAAGACCTTGGGGTAAATGGGCTTGTTATCTGCGAAAGCCCGAATCTCGAGGGTGATGCGCTGCTTCTTCAAGACACTTATCATTCCCTATAACTCAACAACCCTTGGATTTGCGTGGCATTTCTCTGCAGTTATTATGGCATCGATCTTGGCCACCGCCTGATCGACCGTATCATTCACCACCACATAGTCGAACAACGGCAATTGTTTCATCTCCTCGTCGGCGGTCTCTGTGCGTCGCTTTAGATCGGTGGTCGTTTCGCTTTCGCGCTGTCTGAGCCGTGTCTGCAGTTCCTCCGCAGATGGAGGCGCCACAAAGATAAGCAGTGCTTGAGGTATGATACCTTTGATTGTTGCCGCCCCCTGGACGTCCACTTTGATCATGACATCAAGCCCCTGCTCTAATGCCTGCTTCACGTCCTGCCTGGGCACCCCATACCAGTTGCCATAGACCTCAGCCCACTCCAGAAGCTCTTCCCTTTCTATCATCTCTTGAAACCTCTCTTGCGAGACAAAGTGATAATCTACCTCATCTTCCTCCCCTTGTCGTCGAGACCGAGTGGTTGTAGTAACCGCATAGTGAAATGGTTGCCTTAGTCTCTTCAACTCGGCCAGCACAGCGTCCTTGCCCACTCCAGACGGGCCAGAGAGAACAACAAGAAGTTGAGATGCTACGTTCAATTGTTACCTCGCCTCCCGCGCACTAAAACCGGAGCAGTGGCTCTCTCCCTGCAGCAGATAAGGAGTCAACGAAGCAAATGCCTGGCTTTGCCACATTAATATCTGCCCCATTCCTTCCTTCAGCCCTGTCCTCCGTGGCTCGCCGTCAATCTGCCAGCAATGGTCTCTGGGGATAGCGCTATTTGCACAAAATGGCCGCTGTCCAAAATGAGCACCGCTTTGGTCCTTCTGCCGTTGGTCATGTCAATGAGCATCCCCTTGCCCTTTCCCTCTTGAACCATGCGCTTGATGGGGGCTGAGTTTGGAGGGGCTATAGCAACCACCCTGTTTATCGCTATGATATTGCCAAAGCCGACATGGATAAGCTCTGTAGTCATTTCCTGCTTTTTTAGTCCCCAGCACATAAGGTCTGGGGACTATCTATACCCCCTTCGTTTTAGTCATGTACTCTTGTGGCTCAAGCCCTCGAATTCTCGTAGCGCGACCCTTCAGGGTCGCTTGAAGCGAGGCTAAAGCCTCGCACTACATTACCCCCTTCGTTTTAGTCATGTACTCTTGTGGGTCAAACCCTCGAATTCTCGTAGCGCGACCCTTAAGGATCGCTTGAAGCGAGGCTAAAGCCTCGCGCTACATTACCCCCTTCGTTTTAGTCATGTACTCTTGTGGCTCAAGCCCTCGAATTCCCGTAGCGCAACCCTTAAGGATCGCTTGAAGCGAGGCTAAAGCCTCGCGCTACTGGGTTAGCCGATCCATATCCTGCCAGAAGCCGGGGTAAGACACATCGACTGCCTCGGCACCATGTATCAGCGTTTCTCCCTGTGCCACTAGACCGGCAATGCCCAGGGTCATGGCCAAACGGTGGTCATGATGGCTGTGGCACCCAGCACCTTTGAGCTCTCTGCCTCCATGAATGACCATACCATCAGGTAGCTCCTCTATATCTGCACCCAGCTTCGATAGCTCTTTCACCGTAACCCCGATTCTGTCGCTCTCCTTTACCCTCAGCTCCTGAGCGTCTCTGATGGTAGTCGTCCCTCTGGCAAGCGAGCCAGCCAGGGCGATCAGTGGGATCTCATCGATAAGCCTGGGGATGAGACTCCCTCCAATCTGCGTACCCACCAACTCGCTTGATTCCACTTCCAGGTCGGCAACTGGCTCACCACCCTCCGAACGTTCGTTCTTTATCCTGAGGTTTGCTCCCATCTCGAGAAGGACGTCGATAATCCCGGTCCTCGTCGGATTTATTCCTGTCTTAATGATTTTGATACTGGCATTGGGATGAATGGCTGCAGCGACCAGCCAGAATGCGGCGGAACTTATGTCCCCAGGGATGGTAATATCGATAGGTGAGAGGGAGGTAGGGGGACTAAGAGCGACTTTTGTGCCATCGTGCTGGAGGTCTGTCCCCATAGCCCCGAGCATGCGCTCGGTATGGTCACGAGAAGCTGCCGGCTCCTTAACGGTGGTCCCCCCTTCGGCGAAGAGGCCGGCGATGAGAATCGCCGACTTTAGCTGGGCGCTCGCTACAGGCGGGGTGTAGTCAATGCCCCGGAGTTGCTCCCCCCTGATGGCTAGCGGGGCCAGGGAATCGTATTCTCTTCCCCAAATACCCGCCCCCATCGTGCGCAGGGGATGGATTAAGCGAGCCATGGGACGGGAGCGAAGCGACTCATCGCCGGTGATTATGGACAGAAAGGGCTGAGCGGCAAGCAGCCCCGCCAGAAGGCGCATGGTGGTGCCGCTGTTTCTCGCATTGAGCACATCAGCGGGCTCAGCGAAACCTTCTCTCCCCACCCCCGAGACGGTGAGTAAACCAGATTCCTCGATGATCTCCACCCCTAAAGCCCTTAAACAAGAAATCATGGCGAGGCAATCATCTCCCGATGAAAAATTGGCAATCCTCGCCTTGCCCGAGGCTATGCTGTTGAGGATGACAGCACGGTGGGAGATGGACTTGTCGCCCGGTGGTGTGACTTCACCCTTCAGGCTGGGGCATCCCTTTACCCGTTTCTCCATAACTAACCCTTCTTTAACGGGCCATTCCTCGCCAACCTTCTCCCCCCTCTTTTGCCTGACGGAAAGCCTCCGCCAGTTCCTCACTCCCCTCGTTTATCAGGTGGCGGAATTTCTCCAGTTCCTCGCTATATTCATCTATCCAGCGCAATATAAATTCTCTGTTGGTCAGGCAGATGTCGCGACTCATCTCCGGACTCCCTGACGCCAATCTGGTGAGGTCGCGAAATCCTGTGGCAGCAAGCTTTGACATATCATCCCACAATGGGCTTTTCGTGGTCATCGAGACAAGGGCTGAGGAAATAACTATGGGAAGATGGCTGACGGCAGCGACCAGCATGTCATGCTCGGATGCTTCGATGAAAAGGGGCTTTGCTCCAATCTGCCGCACCAATCCCTCTACCTTATCAATCGCCTCTTTGGCAGCGCTTCGCCCAGGGACCAGGCAATAGGTGCACCCGGTGAAAAGGTCAGCATCGGCAGCCTCGATCCCGGATGTCTCCTTCCCCGCCATCGGATGTCCCCCGATGAAGCTTACCCGCGAGGGCAAGCGCTCCTCCGCCCAGCCCACAACCTGTGCCTTGGTGCTGGCAACATCAGTGACAACACAGCTCTCATCGAGGCTTTCCCCGATTCTGGCCATTATATCTTTCATCGCCATCACTGGAGTAGCGATAAGAATAACGTCGGCACCTTTTGCTGCGGCGAGCAAATCTCCCTCAGTGCGGTCCACTGCCCCTAGCTTAACAGCTCTAGAGGCGGTCTCTCCACGGCGAGCAAAGCCCACCACCTCCAAATCTGTCTTCTTCTTCCTCAGGGCCAAGCCCATTGAACCGCCGATTAGCCCCAACCCGATAATGGCAATTCTCATTGCATCACACCCCTGACTACTGCTGGAATTAGCGCAATTATAACACAGTTTGGCGAATCGTAAGAAGGGACGGGCGATTCAAATAGAGGGCTACCCTGTTTCGCCAAGTTCCTAGACAGCACTTGACAAATGTGGCTAGAAAGTGATATCGTTTGTCGATATCAGCAAGCGATATTAAGCGATGCTGCCATGTTAAGGGATTTCTTTCTCGGCTTCGTCAAAATTCACATCCTGTATCACGCTTCGAAGGAGCCCGTCTACGGAATCGAAATGCTAGAGGAGCTAGGCCGGCACGGCTATCGGTTAAGCCCGGGAACCATCTACCCCACACTACACCGCATGGCTAAGGAAGGATACCTGTCCACGCAGAGGAAGGTGGTTGACGGGAAGGTCCGCAAATATTACACCATAACTGAGCAGGGTCTACACGCCCTTGCCGAAGCGAGAAGGAAGATCACCGAACTGGTCGAAGAGGTGATCGAGGAAAGGCTGGATAGAGAATGAAACAAGATGATAGAAAGGGAATCTGGGGTGTCAGCCGCAATGTCTTCTTCCTCGGCTGGGCGAGCTTCCTCACCGATACCTCCAGCGACATGATATTCAATATGTTCCCCCTCTTCCTTTCGCAGGTGCTGGGCGTTGGTGCGACGTTCATCGGCCTTATCGAGGGACTGGGTGACAGCGCCGCCACTGCGCTGAAGCTGGTGAGTGGCTGGGCCAGCGACAAGTTGGAAAGGCGGAAGGGGCTGACCGTCATGGGTTACACTCTCTCTACCATCGCCAAGCCTTTTCTCCTGCTCGCCACAAGCGGTGGTGCAGCTCTCGCCATCCGTTTCTTCGAACGCGCTGGCAAGGGAATCCGCACCTCGCCCCGCGATGCTTTGGTTGCCGATTCAACGACACCACAGAGGATGGGACGAGCCTTCGGCTTTCATCGCGCCCTGGATAGCGCCGGAGCTATTTCCGGCATCGCCATCGCCGCTGTTGTTGTGTACTTGGTACAGGGCTGGGACGTAACTCTGTCCTTATTGAGCTTTCGATGGCTGGTCATCATTAGCGTCATCCCCGCAGTGCTTGCCGTCCTGGTCATTATCTTTTTCGTGCGTGAGGGTAGAGCCTCCCAATCCAAGGGGGGAGAGGTCGGCACAGCATCCGCAGGGAGGGGCTTCGACAGGCGGTTCAAGATCTTCCTGGGAATAATGCTCCTCTTCACCCTGGGCAACTCCGCCGATGTCTTCCTCATACTGAGGGCAAGCAATATCGGCCTATCCCCAATACATATCCTTCTTATGCTCATCCCGCTAAATCTGGTCTATGCGGCAACCTCTTATCCCTTTGGCCGGCTATCGGACAGGCTAGGCCGGAAGAGGATTATCATCGCCGCATGGGGAATATATGCCCTCACCTATCTCGGGTTTGCCGTGGCATCGCCAACCTGGCACATCGTATACGTTATCCTGCTCTTCGCCCTCTACGGGGTCTACTACGGAGCAGCAGAGGGGGTGACCAGGGCCTTTGTTGCCGATATGGTGCCCAAAAAGAGAAGGGGGACTGCTTATGGCCTTTACCATGGTGCGATTGGGCTCAGCCTGCTGCTGGCGAGCGTAATCGCCGGGCTACTGTGGGATGCGGTGAGCCCAGCAGCGACCTTCTACTTCGGGGCGGCAATGGCCGGGGCGGCGATGCTTGGGTTTGCCCTACTAATCAAAGAATAGAAAGCCTTCCCAATACTTGTTGAGCTTATAAGTAGGGGCGTTCAATTGAACGCCCCTACAAGGGGAGGGGTGAGGGGGTACCCTTAGACAGGACCGCACCCTCTCCCTTCAAGGGAGAGGGGATTAGATTCTTCGCTACACTCAGAATGACAATAATGGTATAGCGGGGGCCTGGGGATGTCCCCCATATGTCATTGCGAGGCGCGCCAGCGGCGAAGCAATCTTGGTGCGGGGGAAGAGAATAAGTACTCCCTCCCCTCGCCAGAGGCGAGTCGGTCGACAGAGTCGCTCGCCAGAGGCGAGTCGCCTATGGAGACCTCAGGAGACCTTTGGAGACTGTCGGGAGGTCCGATTCATCAGACCCCGATCTGGCGGAAGAGGTAGAGGGAGGGGGAAACTTCACCTTCACCCTCACC
>Ga0315533_1001904_pt1 | contig 15229 bp, 14 predicted proteins | sample SalMarSW160130MG_FD_203081 | JGI IMG/M metagenome (GOLD analysis project Ga0315533, IMG submission 203081) | Salt marsh sediment microbial communities from the Plum Island Ecosystem LTER, Massachusetts, United States - Salt Marsh Sediment SW1601-30 ...
AGCATAACGGGAGGCTCCAAGAATTTTTACTATCAGTTGGTCTACATTTGAAAAGTTTAACAGGTTCACCTCGGGGTTGTCTGTGTTGACCCGGAGGACGATTACGGTATTGAGATATGGCAATACCTCAAGTGTATGCCCACCGAGACCACTGGCTGCGTAGGAGCCCTGTTTGATACCTCGGTAATCTTTTGCTGCTATCCACCACATATAACCATAACCACTGTATGTGCCGGATTTTCCTGTTAGTGAGTAAGGTTTAGTACTTTCCTCTACCCATTCAGCAGGGATAAGTTGGATACCCTGCCATTCTCCTTTTTGTAGATACAGTTGTCCAAATCGTGCAAGATCGCGGGCAGAAATTCGAAAACCATAGTATGGATGCATAGAGAACTGGTACTCATAGCTATAATGTAAATTTTTCGTGGTAAAGTCCTGCATTCCAATAGGGTCAGCAATACGTGTTTTAAATGCCTCGTAGATATTCTCCTTCGTTTCCTGGTCAAAGATAGTACCCAATGCATTGAAATCCCAGTTATTGTAGTACCAAAAAGTATTATGTTCGTGGCTTCCTCGCTTCGGGCGTTCATCTCGCATGGATTTAACTTCACCGGCAGCAGGAATATAAATGCCCGACCGTGCCTTTAACAGATTAGCAACAGTGGCTTTTTTCTCCTCCTCAGTTAGAGGTGTTTGGTCGTCGATACCCAGCTTTTTCAATGTTTTTGATGTGTCTATTTTACCATCAGCAACATAAATGCCATATAGGGCGCTTATTAGGCTCTTGCGTACTGAATGGGCTTTGAAGTTATTTGTTGTATTGCCCCATTCAAAGACTACCTTGCCGTCAGTTACGATCATCAAAGCGGCACAATTAAGTTTCTCCAAATCAGGTATGACCTGGTTCAGTTTTTTAGATGACCAGCCCAATTCCTCAGGTCTGGTTACTCTCTCCCAGCACAAGAAATGGCTCTTATCCTGTTCTCTCTCTTCATATAAGGTGATCCCCCAGAAGTGATGATCGGGCAGTAGAGCACCCCAATCTTCAAAAGAGTGCGTATTATCGGTCTTGAAGTGTAGATTATAGGTGCCTGCCGGTAGAGATATGAAACGGTCTACTCTGCGGTTTTTAGCCCAACCGGCAGGATTCGTTTCAAAGTAGTGCATTTGCCATATTGTCTGTCCTGTCACTGCATTTTCGATGGATCCAAAATCTTTCATGTTTCTCTGGGTACCTTCTCCTATGGCATAGATACGGAGGTTCTTGCATTCATCTAGGGTGAATTCAACGATCTCATTTGCATTGTTTCCTACGCCGTCGATTGTTGCGATGACCGACCAGTCTGAATATTTCTGATAATCGGCCTTCTTGCCCACCGGTACACTTGGGGGAGATGCCAAATGTAAAAGCATATCGTGATCAAAATAGTTTGAAGTAGCTTCATCGACTATTCCCAAGGAAAGATTACCGGTCAAGTCAGTACCTACGATTTTACCAGGAGCCCAATTCCAATCATAGTCATCACCGGAATCGAGTGCTTTCCTGAACTCGAACCAGAGATAAGTATCATCCTTACTAACTGCTCCTTCTATATCGTTTCCTCCAGGTGGTATTGCCGCGATGTCACCAAGCCAATTTTCCACTTCTAATCTGTAAGCATCCCAGGCAAAATTATTTTGATCCAGCCAGCCTAAATCATTGTGTTCAAGTGACGGGTATGGCCAGGAATAGGCGATATAGGCTCCGCTTACCTTCAATTTTGCTATAGGCAATCTTGTCAATATATATAACCAGTATTTATCATTCTTGATCCACCACCTTGATGAGATTGTGGCAGGACCAACATGTTTCTCTGCTAGCGTTAAATCCACAGTAACTGCATCAGACCATTCCTCTTTGCTGGTTATTGTTCCATCCAGCAAAACCTCATTTTGAAGCCAGGGGCTTTCTACTTTTAACCATGACCATATAGGACTATGCACTATCTGGACTCGCTGTGTCTCAGAGGCCGCCTCAGTGTTGGCAGGAAGTACGGTCTTATGAGCGGTCTGCGTGCCTATCAGTTCAAAAGTGAACTTATGACCATCTTTTTCGATTATAAATCGTACCACCAGTCCCTTATCATCTTTGATGAATGTGACTTCAAAATAATGAGATTCATAAGAATCTATGTAAAAGAATCTTGTTTCTGACAGCGGGAATAGGTCAAACTTGGGTCCATCCGGTATGTCAATATAGAACCTGTCATCATCTTTTGTTACGGTAACAGAAGCGATGGGTAATTTCATTTCAGCGGGGATTGTATATCTTCCTGTATAATCTTCATAGATATTTGAATTGACGTCAGATGCAATTCCTCTTTCTATCAGAAGCCTTTCAAAATGCACCTGTCCCTGAACTTTACCCAATCGGTTAACCAGTTCTCTTCTGGCTACACTGGCAAACAGCATCCGATAGGAAAAGAGTTCTCTTTCGAGAATCTGTTGCAGGTTGTCGTCGGTATATTGCATCAACTGGTTCGCTAGTTTACCTTCATCAGTTTCCCAGTTAATATCCGGTACGACCCTCCCTTGTTTAAGTGGAAATATAAAGGTCTTGTAAAATTCCAATGCCACGGTAGAGTTAAGGACATCTCCATTTCCCAGGTTGAAAGGTCGGCTCAGGTTGTCATTGTTGGCAAGAATTATAAAGGTGATATTTTCATCTGGTACTTTGAGGATGAGTGAGGAAACACTTGGGGGCCAGTTTCCATAATGCCAGATCAGGCGTGTATTCTTGTAATTTTGAGTAAACCATCCAAGACCGTAGGGAAGCTTAGCCCCAGTTGTTGAAATCGTGGGAGCAAACATTTGCGCCTTTGTTTCTTGGGAGACAAGGACGTTTTGATCGATAGCAATATCGAATTTGGCCATGTCAACGACGGTTGAAATGAGGCCAGCCGCTGGACTGAAATTCGTATGGTAATATCCCTTTACAGTGTTGCACGATGAATCAAGCTTATATGGTTTGGCCATTTGCTTGCGAACACGGGCATAGTTTCTACTTTGCGCATCTAATCCAAGGGCTGCGAGGAATCCTTTCCCGCCTCCTTGATTAGGAGCTGTATTTATCATTTTGAGAGGTTCAAATATTCTTTTGGACAGGAGCTCCAAGAATGACTTGCCTGAAGCCTTCTGGATCACTTTACTCAAGAAAGCAAAACGATCCCCACTGTACTTGTAGTTCTCACCGGGATTGCCTTCAGAGGTCATAGTTAAGAGATGTTTCACCTTCACAACACCCTGACTTTTAATTTCAATATCGTATTTGGATACTGGGTCATCAAGATTCAGCACGCCTTCCTCTACAAGCTGCATAATGATAGTGGCAGCAAATGGCTTAGTCAGTGAAGCCAGATGGTATGGTGTATCCGGTGTTGCCTCTACTTTGTTTCCCAGGTCAGCGTAGCCAAAGCCTTTAGCCCAGACCAATTCTTGATCTCGTACGATGGCAGCAGAAAAAGCGGGGATCTTGAGCTTTTGACGCAGATCTTCTAATTCAACTTCAAACTCCGCAAAGGCTTCAAAATCTGCCTCAGTCGTTGGTGCAGGTGTTTTAGTTCCCCATGCAACACAGGTTAGCACAAAAGTGAACATCAAAAAGATAAGAAACAGTTTCTTTCTCATTCTTATTTTCTCCAATTCTATTTTATAAACTGATTATAGGTTATACTTCAAAATAAAATACTTTTAACCGACGAATTTTGTAGGATAAAATAACTTTCCTATAAATTAGTTCATTATAAATTAGTATATCGAAGAACTATACCTTATTGTCTTGTTTTTAATGGTAAATTATTATATATTAAATATACTTAATATTATGTCTCAAATTTATTGGTCAAAAATATATAATTGACATAGTTATATTGTACATATACTATAATATTCATTATATAAATAATCAAATATATTACAAAGGAGGATTATTAATTGTCTTTAGGAAATGCTTTATTAGGGTTAATTAATTATAGACCGATGACCGGCTATGATTTAAAAAGAATCTTTGATGATACTGTAGATTTTTTTTGGTCTGCCCAAATGAGTCAGATATATAGAGAGTTAAATAAATTGGAAGAAAAAGGATTAGTGAAATCTACGATTGAGAGCCAGGAGAAAAGACCTAATCGGAAAGTCTATCAACTTACCAAAAAAGGCAAGAAGGTCTTTTTGAATTGGATGAATAAATTTCCTTATCGACTTAGTGAATCACACAGAAGTCGATTTTTAATGCGTGTCTTTTTCTCTTCGAGAATAGAGTTAAATGAATTAGCCTTTGAAATAAAAAGATATAAAAAAGAACAAGAAGAAGAGGTAAAGGCATTAAATAAAATTGAACAGATGGTTCGAGATTATGAACAGAAAAAAGAATATGAAAATGACACCTTTTATTGGAATCTAACCTTAAAAAAGGGATATAAAAATGTAAGCTCAAATATTGAGTGGGCGGAAGAATGCTTACAGTTAATTGAGCATAAGCGGGAAAAATAAAAAAAGAGTTATATAAAAGGGAAGGAGGAGTTCTCCAGGTTTTGATAGAACAAGTAAAAATAACAAATTTTTAATAAGGTAGAAAAAAAATGAAAAATGAAAAAGGACATTTAAGAAAATCACACCAACATCGTAGTGACTTAACGGGCGAGCATGCTTTTAGCGATATAGGTCAACTGATTTTATTGATTATCTTTCTTACCGTGTGGATTGCGGATTCATTTGTATTCAAATATTCTACTTTTTTAACCCAATATATATCTAATTATATACGCGTTCCAATTGCTCTAATTGTATTAATCATGTCTGGATTGCTTGCCGGGTTTGGTTTAAATACAGTTTTTAAGGAGGTAAGAGAAGAACCACAGGTAATTACATCCGGCGTATTTTCTATTGTACGTCATCCGATATACCTTGGTTCAATATTACTTTATCTTGGATTCACTTTATTATCGCTATCTCTCCTTTCAACTTTAGTGTGGTTCCTAATTATAATATTTTACTATATAATCTCACGATATGAAGAAAGACTTTTAACCCAAAAATTTGGGTCGGCATATGAGGAGTATAAGAAGAAGGTACCTATGTTACTTCCGATTAAATTGTCATATTAAAGTGATATAATATTAGTAATTTATAATTAAAAGAAAATAAAAGAAAGGGGCGTGATTTGTATGCAGTTACAATTGATTGTGGCTATTATTGTGGCTATTCTGGCTGTTGTTTTTGCACTTCAGAATGCAGTTCCTATAACCGTAAGTTTCTTAACCTGGAAATTTGAAAGTTCATTAGCGCTGGTGCTTTTAATTACTCTTGCTTTGGGAATTCTGACGAGTTTATTAGTTTCAGTGCCTTCGATGATGAAGACCAGGAAGATAATTTCCAATCAAAAGAAGAAAATCTGGGAGCTGGAAAGCGGCCTACAAAAAGAGGCTGAAAGCAAAGTAGAAGAGGAAATTGAGAGCGAAGAATCAGAATTACCCTTAGAATAAATAACCCTAATTAAATCCACGAACCAATATTGTAAATTATTAGGTATTATATTTATATAAATTAAAACGAGGTGAATTGTATTGCCTGAATTGGTTAAGAAAAAGTCAAAAAAGGTAGGGCTTCCTCCGGGAAGCATAGTTCATATCGGAAATAAGAGAGATGAAAAGGCAAAGATTACCATCGTGGACTATAGCGAAGCGAAATTTCAAGAGAAAGAAGTAAAATCTGTTGGAGAGTGTTTCCCTTATAAAGATAAATCTACTGTAACCTGGATAAATGTAGATGGGGTACATGAGATGAAAGTTATAGAAGAAATTGGAAAACATTTTAATTTACATCCTCTTATCCTGGAAGATATTGTAGATACTGATCAACGACCCAAAATAAAAGATTTTGGAAATTACATTTTTATTATTTTAAAGATGCTTTACTATGATAAAAATGATAATGAAATGAAAGTTGAGCAAGTGAGTTTGATTCTGGGGAAGAACTACGTTATTTCTTTTCAGGAAAGAGAAGGAGATGTTTTTAATCCTATTCGGGAGAGGATTAGAAATAATATTGGACGAATAAGAAAAGCAGGAGCAGATTACCTTATTTATGGCTTAATAGATGCAATAGTTGATAACTATTTTATAATAATTGAAAAATTAGGAGAAAAAATAGAGAATTTAGAAGATAAAGTGATTAGTCGACCAAAACCAGCTAATTTGCGGGTAATTCATAAATTAAGGAGAGATTTAATCTTTTTACGTAAATCTGTTTGGCCCCTAAGGGAAGTAATTAGTATTCTACAAAGAGGAGAATCTTCTCTTATACTTGAATCTACAAATGTTTATCTTAGGGATGTATACGATCATACAATTCAGGTTATAGATACTGTAGAGACTTTAAGGGACATAATTTCAGGAATGCTGGACATTTATCTTTCCAGTGCAAGCAATAGAATGAATGAAATTATGAAAATGTTAACTATTATTGCCACCATATTTATCCCTTTAACTTTTATAACTGGTATTTATGGAATGAATTTCCAAAATATGCCAGAGATTAAATGGGTTTGGGGTTATCCTATAGTTTTGTTAGGGATGTTAATTATAGGAATTGTTATGGTCATCTATTTTAAAAGAAAAAAGTGGATGTAAAAATAAGCCCCGGCCCTTAATAATTATTTTTTTAAAAAACAAGGAGTTAAAAAATGAAAAATGAAGGGTTAAATAAATTGGGAGTTGATATAAATAGAATCCTGAATGATAAAAAGGGAAAACACCTGGATAAAGTAATCGAAAAATCTGTTACTGATGAGATAATTCTAAAAGAAATGCTTAAAGGCTTGATATCTAAAAATGAAACCTTTCGTTATAATTGCTTTAAAGTGCTTTTTCAGATAAGTAAAACCTAGCCTTTGTTATTATATCCTGAATGGAATTATTTTTTAGATTTATTGGGCAGTCCCAACTCCTACCATCGAATGTCTGCAATCAATATTTTATCCAACTTAACGCGGGTGGATATTGAGAAGAGATTTGACCCCATTTTTAACCAGTATTTCCAGCATTTAGATGATCAAAGTATGATTGTAGCAAGGTATCTTGCTGGCAATGCTGGGAAAATAGCCAAGGTTAAACCTTATTTGCAAACCAAAATAACTGAAAAATTACTAGATATAGATAACACGCATCATGAGGAAGGGAGAAAAGATTTAATTAAATATGATATTATTTAATCCCTTTCAGAAATCTTTGAGGTAATTACTGGAAAAGAAAGAATTTTTATTTTTGTAGAGAAACAAGTAGATTGCAGCAGTCCAAAGACTAGGAAAGTTGCTAAAGAATTTCTGAAGAGATTTGATAAAGAAAATAATGGGACAACAAATGATTCAAGGGGAAAATTCTCTTGTTGATGAAATTTGTAAATTTCTCCTTAAGTATTAAATTCAGAATTAAGAATAAAAGTTACTAAAAAGGAGTAAAAATATAATATTGAGGTACAACAATGTCGGATGATAAGTTTGATAGCATTAAAGAAGAAGTGTGGAGACAGTTTAGAGATTATCAACCTGTATTTTTGGCAACTTCTGATGCAGACCAACCGAGAGTTAGACCGGTTACACTTATTTGTCTCGAAGAGAAATTTTGGATTGTTACCGGAACAAATGACTCAAAAGTGAAACAAATACAGAAAAATCCAAGGATAGAAATTTGTTTATTTCTTAAAGAAGGCGATAAGCGAGGTTATGTTAGGATTGCTGGCCTTGCAAAAATAATTCAAGATAGACAGACAAAAACAAGGATAGCCAAACTCTGCAAGTTTTTTAATGACTTTTGGAACAGTCCAGATGACCCAAGCTATACCTTGATTAGGCTCTCTAATAATGAGGTTGAATATTTGAGACCAGATGAAATTAAGGCATATAAATTCAAACTATAGTAAATTTAGGGTTAACTCCTAAGCAATATATCATTCCCTCGCAAGCGGGAATCCATCCCTTTCTTCCCCTTTCTAAAAACTTGCAACTCGCATCTTATAAAAACTTTTTTCTCTAGAAAAGAAGGATTTTTAAAATAAATGTAGTAAATAATAAATAGAAATAATTTAAAATAAAAAAAGAGCCGAAAAGGAATAGCTAATGAAAAATAAAAAAGGTTTTACCTTAATTGTTTTATTAATAGCAGCCTCTATTATCGCACTATCTACTTTAATAGGATTAAAATTCTATACTGGCAACCAACAAGGAAAGACCGAAAATACCGTTTTTCAGGAAAAGGCAAAAGACACTATAGTTCAAGCTAATGCTGAAACCATCCAAAGTTTATTACAGGCCGCACTTGCCGGTGGAGATATTAATCGTGATGAGGCTGTAGAACTTGCTCAAAATGCCGGTTTACAAAATCCTTATAATGAAGTTGCGATGAATACATCAGGATGGTTTCCGGAGATTGCTAATGCCCCTGGTGAAATTCAGATTACCTTACTTGCAGGAACTTTTTATGTTCAAGGATATGGAGCTGAGGGTTTACTTCCTAATACACTCACAGTAAAAAAATAATTAATTATCTGATAGGTAAGGCAGGTGCCTTGCCTCTTATTATATTTGGAAGGAAACATTTGCAGTTGTAAATTCTAAAAAGTCTTTGACTGATGGTTTTACAAACATTCAAGGTAAAAATGAAATTACAGTTATTATCAATCACTTTAAAATTAATGAGCCGAAATCTTATAAAAGAAAGGTTAGATAATGATGGTTAAAATGTGCCAATGGTATAATCAAACTTCCGGGATGAAGAGAGCTTATGATAAAGGTTTATTAGACAAAAAATGGATTGAGAATTACTGCTGGAATGAGGGAAATGGTTGTATCAGAAAGAAAAAGTTTGAAGAAGAAGGTTATGTATCTCCTGATTATGTCCTTCCTGATGGTACTATTGATAAGAAGTTAAAAGAAATAATTGAGAGCAGAGGTTATTTTTAAATCATTATTTTTATTATAATAGAAAAAGTAAAAGGCAAAAGAAGGTTACTATTCTAATATCTTATTTAATTGCAGTTAGTCGTTCCCATCTTTTTTCAGAAATATCTTTTTTACAGATTTCAATTAATTCGTCAATTACTTTTTGCTTTAATATTTCTTCAATGGCCATACTTTTAGAAATTTTTATTTGATGTCTGAAACCGTAAGCAGGATAATTATTTCTAAAAGCGGCAATATTTATGGTATTATCATTGTGAAATATTTTAATATCATAATCTTTTTCTTCAAAAGAAAAAGGAAATTTTACAAAAACAGCTGGCGTTTAATTGATAATGTAGGCCAAAAAAAATAAAGAATCTACTAAGGTTTTAGGAAAATGATTATAAACGAAATTGGAGAAATTGATTAATATATCAAATAGTTGATCTTCCTGATTTTAAGATAATAATTGAGGATTTAAGTAGATTAATAAAGGAAAAATTTTAATAATTATTTTTCTTGTAAATCCTGACTAATAGTAAATTCGGGGTCAGCCTTTGACATTGGACACAACTTATAATGAATTTTAATAAAATTATGTCCAATGTCAAGGGCTGACCCTAGCAGCTTACATACTTTATATTTTTTATTTTCCTGAGAATAGACATCCGTTACAATCATAATAATTAAAATTAGAATAGTGAGAAAAGAATTAATAAATTTTATTATTTTATACTTTTTTCCACGTAGCATTTCTACCTTTTATTTTTAGATTTTAATTTCTCTTCCCGGAGATAACCGTTAATTACAAAAGAGAAGAATTTTCGCAAATTACCAGAAGATAACCGATGTAGTTCTGTCACATTAGGAAAGAAACGAAGCAATATTAATAAAGGCATTAAAATAGATAAGTAAATAATATAAGTTGGTTCCTGCATCATCCAGCTCAATAAGGGAATTAAGATAAAACCTAAACCCATACTAAAAGAAAAGTTCTTAATTAGACTAAAAAATATGATAACCAGGATAAACCATAGTAGTAATTGCCTTTTCATCAAGACCATCATAATGCCCAAACTAGTAGCTACTCCTTTGCCACCACGAAAATTAAGAAAAATAGGCCAGTTATGTCCGTCAATGGACATTAAAGAACATAAAATCATACCTGAACTATTCATTTCCATGGATTGGGCTATCCAGATTGGAACTGCTCCCTTGGCTGCATCAATTAAAAAGGTAATAAAAGCATGAAAAGGACCGAGCAGATGATAAATATTTAAAGTCCCCATATTTTTGTAACCATATTTTCGAATATCTCCGCCTTTTTTCTTTTTGAAAATTAAATAAGCTGTTGGTGTAGAACCAAATAGATAACTTAAACCTGCTCCCAATAAGATGTTCATCTAAATCCCCCCCAACTTGGCCGTCTTTCATTTTATAATTATCCATTAAATATAAGTTATATTTAAATCATCCATCTATATTAATAATACAATAAAAGTTTTAAAAATCCTTTTTTATAATCTATTAGTCTATTATTATGACTAATTAAAGATACTATTTTAAAAATTGCATATTTCGGTAACATCCGGACACTGTTTCCGGTAACATCCGGACACTGTTTCCGGTAACATCCGGACAGCATTTCGGAATTATCCGGACAGTATAACGGCATATCCGGACACCTTGTCGAATCATTAAATAATAGGTACTCTTTAATTATAATGATTAAGGGGGGCCAAATAATGAGGAGGCTAGATATGCTAAAAACGAGAGAAGTACTAAGATTAAGACACGAATTAGGATTATCACTGAGAGAAATAGGTCAAGTCTGCAGTTGTGGGAAAACAACGGTATCAGAGATTCTCACACGAGCTAAAAAGGCCGAAATAGTGTGGCCGATTGACCTTGGTGATAAGCAATTGATGTCCAGGCTTTATACGCCTGCAGAAACTAAGACATCAGTTCACAAACCCGATATGGAATACACTTTTTGTGAGATGAAGAAAAAGAAGGTAACCTTGATGCTTTTATGGGAAGAGTATAAAGAGAAACATCCCGCTGGAATCATGTATACCCAGTTCTGTGACCGCTATCGGAAATTTAAAAAAGTAAATAAGATCTCCTTACATAAAGAGCACAAAGCAGGTGAGGAGGTGGAAGTTGATTGGGCTGGAGACCATATCTCATATGTAAAACCGGGTACAGGTGAAATAGTAGTAGCATCCCTGTTTGTCGCTGTCCTACCAGCGAGCGCATATCCTTTTGTATATGCTTATGATAATAGGAAGATGCCAAACTGGATAGATGCCCATGTGCGAGCTTACACCTGGTTTGGAGGGGTCCCCAAGATTACCATCCCTGATAACACCAAAACTGCGGTTATCAAATCCGACCTGGTAGACCCGGTCTTAAACAGGAGCTATCAGGAGATGGCCAGACATTATAGGACGACCGTCATACCTGCCAGGGCGGGCAGGCCCAAAGATAAGGCAGCTGATGAAAACATGGTAGGGAATGTTTCCCGGAGGATAATTGCTGCCCTGAGAAACAGGCAATTTTTTAGCCTAATTGAAATCAACCAGGCGATAGCGGAAGAACTGGAGAAATTTATTCATCGGCCTTTTCAAAAGATGGAAGGCAATAGAAAGTCTGCCTTTGAAAAGATTGACAAACCCTGCCTACAGCTCTTACCTTTAAACATATATGAATATGCCCAATGGAAGGAGACAAAGGTCGCCTTTAATTACCATGTGGATTATGACAACTTCTTTTACAGCGTCCATTATTCCTATGTCAACCGCCCCTGTCAAATACGGGCAACCTCTAAGACTATAGAGGTATATGTAGGTCATAAACGGGTAGCCGCCTATCCCAGAAACTACAACACCTCTAAAAGGTACACCACCTTAGAAGAACACATGCCTGATGAACACAAGGCGGTCTACGGGTGGAGTTCCGACCGTTTCCTCTTATGGGCAGCAAAAACCGGACCCAACACCCGGGAACTCATAAAAAAGGTCCTTAAGAGCCGGGAATACCCGGTCCAGAGCTATAGGGCCTGTATGGGTATCATGCGCCTTAGTAAAACCTATCCGCTGGAGATAATGGAAACTGCCAGCAGGGAAGCCCTGGATAAAAATATCTGCTCTTACAAGTATTTTAACCTTATTTTAAAACAAGTTGTTTCCAGATTACCAAAGAAAGAGGATAAGATCATACAACACGAAAATGTTAGAGGAAACAGGGCTTATGCAGGAGGTGGTATCCATGCTTAATAATCCTACTGTAGAAAAACTTAAAGATATGAAACTTAAGGTCATGGCCCAGATGTTTGTTGACCCTGCTTTAAGAGAGCTCTCCTTTGAGGAAAGACTGGCTATTATGGTTGAAAAAGAGTGGTTACAGCGAAAAAATAACAGAATTAAGCGACTCCTCTATAAGGCCTCTCTGGCCCTAAATGCCTGTATCGAAGATATTGACTATACTCAAGAACGAAAGATAGATAAAAAGACCATCCGGACACTTTCCAGCTGTACCTTCATCGAACAGAAACTTAATATCATCATTTCGGGTAAAACAGGCTGTGGTAAATCCTTTTTGGCCTGTGCCTTGGGGAATAATGCCTGTCGCTATGGTTATACTGTCAGATACTACCGGATACCAGAACTCCTACTTGAAATTCAGGCTGCAAAAAATGATAATTGCTATACTCAATTTATGAATAAGTTGAAAAAAGTAAGGCTTCTGATATTAGATGACCTGGGTCTTAAGTCATACACCTTAGAGGAAAGCAGGGATATCCTTGAGATTGCAGAAAGCAGGTATAACAGATCATCCACCATACTTTCCGGACAGATCCCCCATACACATTGGCATGACTTATTCCCTGATCCTGCCACAGCAGATGCCATAATGGACCGGATAATCCACAATGCCTATATTCTGCCTCTGGACTCAAAAAGATCTATGCGGGAGGTGATGGCAAAAAAGACCATTCAGGCAATCTAATAAGTGATAGGTTAAAAAGGTATTGCCTAACAGTCGCTATGAGTATACAATAATGGTATAAAATCGTATTGAAAAAAAAGAGTAAAGCTTTTTTTTAATTCTTTCAGGTCTTTCAATTTAATATGGACTAAATGATAGTTATTAATTAAGAATAATGTTAATAAAAATTGAATCGATAAGGTGTCCGGATGTTACCGGTTTAGTGTCCGGATGCCTTCGGAATTGCCGTCCGGATACTCCGGAATACGCAAAAATTTTAAATTCTCACTAAGATAATGATAGGTGGTGATTTTAGTACAGAGAACTGTCTAAATAACTACGTGTATTAAATCCTCTCCTGTAGACAGACTCGTTATACTTCCTGTTTAACAATACCTTTTTTTGAAAGGAATAAAAATAAATAAGTGAAGCAGGATAATACTAAAACAGCTGAACCTATAAACCAGGCAATAGTAATGGAAAAAGAATTTGAAATATAGCCCATAATCAGGGCACCTAATAGACTTCCAATTTGTAAGAAAAGTGATTCAAAAGACAGTAACGTTGAGCGTTTTTCGGAAGGTATTTGATAATTAAAAATTGTAGCATGAGGAGCATTGTTCATTCCATTATATAAGAAAAGGGTTAGATAAAAGATAGTAAATCCACCAATCTTATTTTGTAATGCTAATATAAAAAACAATACTCCCATAAACAATCGTATCAAGAAAAGAACTAATGAATAATTGTTTTTGAATAACTTACAAAGTGGAGTTATTAACACATTGCCTAAAGATCCAGCAAAAAAGTAACCTGCAGTTAATGCCCCAAATATCCAGGTTTGCGAGTCAGACCCTAATATATTTTTCACTTGGGGCTGCCAAAATGTTTCTAAACCTGAGAATCCCACCCCCCAGGCAAAAGTAGATAATAGAAGTAAGAATATTATATTGTTTTTTATTCCATATTGTATTGATGTAGAAAGTACTTCAGGAAGAAGTTTAAAGCCTGAGATAAAATCAGATTTCCGCTCAGGAGGAATTTCTTCAATAATCAATCTTGAGGTAAGTAAATATTGAATTATTACAAAAAGAAGAATAGCAATGAGATTTGATGAATAAGTTCCTAATCCAGGCATTTGATTGGTTATTTTACCAAAGCTCATGGGCAAAAATCCACCTAACAATGAACCTGCTGCTAAACCTATGGGAATAAATATACCAACCTTAGCTAAAGCTTCTTGTAAATTTCCTTTTGGATCAATAAGGTGGAACTCATCGACAAACCAGGCATCCATAGATCCCGAAGAAAAAGCTCGTGCCATTCCAAATAATAGAAATCCTAAAATGATAATTTGAAAATCTTGTGCAATAAGAATAGTAAATGCTGCTCCAAATTTAATCAGAAGAGAAATTAAATAGATTTTCTTCCTGCCAATAGTATCAGAAAGTCCCCCAGTTGGTAATTCAAGGATGACTACTGTTCCCGAATATATTGCCATTGATATACCAATTTGAAACAGATTTAGACCTTTCTCAAGTTGGAAAAGAGCTATAACTGGCACCATTATTCCAACAATAAACCAATGAAATGTTTGATTTATTATAAAAATCTTGGCAGCGTATACAATTTTGGTTGCTATTTAGTCTTTTAATTCTTTTTTAAAATTATAAAATAGTAGTAGTATTGTGGAGAGTGTGGGCAACCTGAAGGCTTGTCCAAGTAATGGGGGTAACTCTTCAGGAGTTATCCACATTACGTCACTATCCACAATTAACACTTTTGAGAAAAACGTAACCAGTTGATATTGCTGGTGCCTATTCCAGCCAGTTCAAGAGGTGGTTTTCCATTGTTACCGGGTATCCTAGAGCAATTAAAGTGGTGAAACCGGTAACGCATAACTAAAAGTTTAATAGAGTTGAAAGCCGTCTCATAGAATTCGAAGCCGGCAACCTTCTTGAACTTTTGATTGAGCTGTTTGATGACATTCTCGACAATATTATTGTCTGGTCTTAAATTATGGTCTTTGAAACGTTTAATAAGATTCGGGAATCTGATTCTCAAGATATTCATTCTTTTAATAAGCTTGGCCTGCCTTAACTCATCTTGATGGTGTTCTAAATAATCTATTGCCCTTAAAGCGGTAGACAAGGCCTTACACCTACAGATGATCCTGGTAATAAGAAGGAATCTTTCGGCCCAAAGTCTATTACCACCGGTATAGTGATACTTAAAGTAGAACTCTGTTGCCCGATAGGCATGGTA
>Ga0315533_1001907_pt1 | contig 15196 bp, 5 predicted proteins | sample SalMarSW160130MG_FD_203081 | JGI IMG/M metagenome (GOLD analysis project Ga0315533, IMG submission 203081) | Salt marsh sediment microbial communities from the Plum Island Ecosystem LTER, Massachusetts, United States - Salt Marsh Sediment SW1601-30 ...
CTTTCTGCTCGGCTTCTTTTTTGTTTGTTCCCCAGGCACTTGAGAAGTGGCGGCCGGCTACAACCACCTCTGACTCAAAGCACCTGTTATGGTCGGGCCCTTTCTCGTCAAGCAGCTCATAGGCAGGTGTGGTGTTGAAATGCTGTTGAGCGTACTGCTGCAGTAAGGATTTGAAATTGCCCTGGCTCTGTTCGGCGTTGGTTTGGTCGATTAAGGGAGAAAAGTTTCTTAGGATGAAATCGCAAGCGGCATCGAGGCCGCCGTCAAGATAAATCGCAGCAATGACAGACTCCAACAGACTGGCTGCGAGAGAGCCCGTCAATGCTCGGCTTGAGGTCATACCCTTGCCGACTTTGAGAAATTTTTGCAGTCCGAGCTGTTTGGCGATGTCGGCACAGGTCCTGCGGGAAACGAGCATACTCTTTATTTTTGTTAGGTCGCCCTCGAGATAACCGGGGAACCGCTCGAAGAGAGTTCTACAGATAACCACGGCCAAAACCGCATCGCCGAGGAATTCCAGCCGTTCATTGCTTAAAAAACGGTTTTCAACCGCAGAGGAATGAGTGAACGCCTTCCGTAAGAGGTTGTGGTTAGAAAACTTGTAACCTATTGTCTGCTCGATTTGCTGCAGAGTCTCTTTTTCCATTTATTACGTCCTGTCCTTGCAAGAAGTCTGCGAGCAGATTACGAAAGCCGCTGCCATCAGCGATATTCGTGGCCGGCTCCACAGGAAATAATACATTACAATAATTATGCAAGAAATAAGGTATTTGTCAAGCCCTTTGGAGGTAACCCTCGAAGTTTGTCAGGTTGTTATTTTGTAAAGTTCCCAAACGCGTCTCATTGTTTGGGAACCCCCTGAAATGGTAAATCACCGGGTTCGCCGGTTAATTGACAATCTGCAGACCTGCGAGGGCAACGAACTTGTCATCAGCGAGTTCGAAGACTCCATCAAGGCCGGTTACCGTGAATACGCCTTTAGTTGCAGCGGCGACATTGCAGAAGATACAGCGATGTCCACAATCAACCAATAACTTGCGCAGCTTCAGTAACTTCGAGAGACTCGAAGAAGTTACGATATCGACGCTGGAGAAATCGACCACGACCTCACAGTTGCCTCTATCACGGGCAATTTCGGTAACGGTCTTCAGCTCGTCTCCCATTTGCGGCTCCGGGGGCAAGTCCACGAGGATGATATCCTCTGACCAATTCTGAATCCCCATTTTAAGATCTCCTTTTTCTGGTTCAATACGGCGTTGCCGAGTTTCAAATGATGTATCGGCACAAGTTCGTGGCGGGTTAAGCAAAAAAGCGGATTTACCTTATGGCCTATAAAATCGGTGTTTTTGAGGTCAGATGCGGTCTGGTGGAATTAACATCGGCAACAGTTATAATCTTCTATCTAATCTCCTGTAACTAACGGCTTCGGCTATGTGCTCGGGGTGGATATTTTCGGCGCCGGTGAGGTCGGCTATGGTTCGAGCGACCTTGCAGATTTTGTCGTGGGCACGGGCGGACAGGCCGAATTCGGTCATTGCCTGCTTTAGCATCATTTCGCTTGCCGAATCAAGCTCACAAAGTTTTCTAACCTGTTTGTGAGTCATCCTGGCATTTGTCATTATTTTGTCGCCATCGAAGCGTTTTGCCTGAGTGTTTCTGGCCTTTATCACTTCTTTTCTTATCGTAGCCGAATCCAATTGATTCGTCTTCGAACGCAGCTTGCTGAAGGTTATCGCAGGCACGTCGATGTGAATATCAATTCTGTCCACCAACGGTCCGGATATTTTCGACAGGTAGCGTTCGATTTGGTTGGGGGTGCACTTGCACCTTCTGGCATCGGAGCCGAAATAGCCGCAGGGACAGGGATTCATTGCTGCAACGAGCATAAATTGAGCGGGAAATTTGATAGTGCCTTTGGCACGTGAGACAGCGACAAAACCATCCTCGAGGGGCTGGCGAATCATCTCCAGAACGTGTCTGGGGAATTCGGCAAATTCATCGAGGAACAATATCCCGAAATGCGCCAGTGACAGCTCGCCCGGCCGGGGTGTTGTTCCGCCGCCGACCAGGGCCGGGCCGCTTGCCGTATGGTGCGGCATCCGCACGGGACGGGTGGCTAATAACGCCTTATTTCTGCCCAGCAGACCCACGGACGAATATATACGGGTCGTTTCGAGCGACTCTTCCAGCCCCAGGCCCGGCAGGACGGTTGCTAATCTCTGGGCGAGCATCGTCTTTCCCGCTCCGGGTGGGCCAATCATCATTATATTGTGGCCGCCCGCAGCGGCGATGGTCAGTGCCCGCTTGACGCTTTCCTGTCCCTTAACATCCGCAAAATCAACTTCATAATTTGACGCCACATTAAAGAGCTCATCGATATTAACGGTGCTTGTTTCGAGTGGTAACTGTCCGGAGAGAAAGCCGACTGCCTGAGTTAGTGAGCCGACGCCATATACCTCTACGTCCTGAACAACCGCTGCTTCTTCGGCGTTTTCGAGAGGGACTATCATTCGATTAAATCCATTTGCGGCGGCGGTCATTGCCATACTCAAGACGCCGTTGATGCCTCTGACCCTGCCGTCCAGGGCCAGCTCGCCGACGATGACAAAATCCTTAATGGCCGAATTAACTAAAATGCCCTGGCCGATGAGTATTCCTAAAGCGATAGGCAAATCAAAGGCGGGACCGGCCTTTTTCACGTCGGCAGGTGCCAGATTTATCAACGACTGGGTCTTGGGATACTTGTAGCCGCAGTTGCAGATGGCGCTTTTAACCCTTTCGATACTTTCTTTTACGGCGGTATCCGGCAGGCCTACGACCAGGGACCTTTCAAATCCGCCGCGGGCGACATCCACCTCGACCTCACAAACAATACCCTCGATTCCCACCAGCGTAACACTGTGCAATCCGGCTAACATATCTTTACCTTGTCTTTAGATTAAAGAGGCGCATTTTAAGCTCACAGTGGGTTTGTCGCAAGTAATTTTGGGCTGAAGTGTCGGCGAGAAACTTTCCCTGACGTATTTCATACTACCGTCAGAGCGATTATAACCCTCACGGGCGGTGTGGAGGTAAATCTGGCCCTATAATTTGGTCGATTCGCCTTTTCTTCTTACGCTTTGTATGGGGGTAAATCGGGGGTAGGCAGCAAAGGTGTGATGCAGCGCGAGGTTGCAGAAAAGGTAGTTAAGTCGATGCCAAAATCTCACGAATATCCATAATATGAAATATCACGATTCTCGTAAACATTTAACCAGGGAATTTTACAACGACAAAAGCACCGTTCTTAAACAATGGGACGGCAAAAGTTTTATTATTGCCTTGGTGTGCGGTTTAGTTCTGCTTGGCGGGGGCGTTGTTAACGGGAGCCAGAGGTCTGCAGAGAAGGATATGTCTTGTAAGACATTGCGGGCAATGGCAAGGGTGTATATGGCTTACGGAGATTATGTAAAGGCACGTCCTCTGGCGGAACAGGCGCTGGCTCTGGCAAAAACGGACAATGTCTCTGATTCTGAACGCTGTTTGTGTCTGATTGACCTGGCGTGGCTGTACAAGGGTCAAGGTAAGTTATCCGATGCCGAGAGGGTGTGCGGGCTTGGTTTGGAACTGCAGGAGAAGCTTTACGGTAACAACCATCCGTACGTGGCGTACACCTTGAGGATTTTGAGTTCAATCTACGAGGGACAGGGGAAGTATCGCCAGGCAAGGCCTGTTCTGGACAGGGCGATGACCATTATGAGCGCCTATCACCTGCCGGACGACCAGATTATGGCTCCATTTTACGTGGATACTGCCAAACTGTTGGCTGCACAGGGTCGTTTTGCACAGGCCGAAGGTTATTACGAACAGGCGCTGGCTTTAATCAATAACAGCTACGGAGCGAACCATCTTTACACGGCAGCAGTGCTCGGCGGTATGGCGAGCATGTATGTACTGCAGGGGAAATATACCGAGGCCGAAGAGTTGATTAACCAAACACTGGCCACTCAAGAAAAAGTATACGGGCAGGAGCACCATCTTTTAGTGCCGACGTGGCTAACGATGGCCAGGATTCATCAGGAAAAGAAAGACTACATACAGGCGGAGAAATTGCTTCAGAAGGCCCTTGCTGTAGTGAGAGAGAAACGTGGAATCGAGCATCCGGCCACCGGCAGGGTCTTGAGCATACTGGGTGAATTGTATATTCTGGAGGGCAAGTATGCCGAGGCCGGAGGCGTCTGCCGGGAGGCGGTGAAGGTGCTTAAGGATTCGCTGGGGGCGGGAAACGACCATACAGCAATGGCCTTTAATAATCTTGCGCAGGTATATGTGCATGAGGGGAAATATTCCGAAGCTCAGGAATTATGTCACAAAGCGCTGAATACACTCGAAGATATTTTCGACCATAATCACCCCAACGTTGTAAAGGTGCTGGAGACGATGGCCCGGCTTCAGCGCAAGACAGGCGAGGCGGCGGAATTCGCAAAGGCGCAGCAGAACGTAGAAAACATCCCTGTGTATAAGCAGATTGCATATGAAGCGGCTGCAACGGTCATCAAGTAAAAGCACTTCGTCCGTCGTTCACGGGTGATGTTAAATAAAAAAGGCCTGCTCTGCAGAGAGAGCAGGCCTATCAAATCCAGTTATCTATTCTGTCTTATCAGCCGCCAAGAACCGCCAGCCGGGCCTCGACATAGGCGGTAAGACTTACATCGCCGGTCTCCATTACGGGAGCGACATATTTGACGGCGAGCGCCACTGCGTCACCTGCCGGGTAGCCCAATTCAGTCATAATGCCGACGTATTGCGCCAAGGCGTCTATCCATTGGCCTGCTGCGGCATAATATGTGCCGTCATCGGTGTGGTCTGCGAATGCCGTAGCAATCACCGCCATCTGTTCCTCTGAGGGCGGCGTGGGCGTGGTGACAAACTCGTTAATCACCTGTCCCAGGGCAGCTATGCCGGTGCCATCGGCATCGGCTAAAATTGTAGCGGCGTCCTTCAGCCGGGCACACAGCTCACAGGGCTGGATGTCGGTGGAAAGGGCAAAGGTGTTCGCAATGTGTACCTGGAGGTCCTCTGCTTCAACTCCAATCTCGTCGGCCAGCCAGGCCATCAGGACGGGACAGCCGCCCGGTCCGAATCCGACTTCTTCAGTTGACGCTGCTTCGTAACTTTTGTGTGTATAGGTCCCTACCGAACCGAGGACCCAGGCACCCGAGCCGACCTCAGGATTTTCTCCACGAAGCACATATTTACCAGTGCCTGGATAAGCGAGGAGGTTGTCAGCATAGGGCAGCCTGCCTACAGCAGTCTCCAAAGTTGCGCTTATACGCGAGCAGGCCTCCAACCAACCAACCTTGCCGTCTATCAGGGAGCTTACAAAGTCAGGTCCGAAGAACACAGAATCCAATGCATCGACAACCATTGCTCCGTTGTCTGCAATACAACTAATGGGCGAGCCAACGGTGACATCGCCACCCGTTCTTCCATCATCCCAATAGCTGGCCAGATAGATTGCCACGTCGATCGGGTCGCCTCCAAGCTTGCTATCAGCAGGTATGTCATGGTCCAAGAAGTCAACACCCGGACGGTCATCAAAAACAGTTTCGTCATACCTTCCGCAAGCGGTCAGTTCGGCACCTGCGCCTAATGTCAGGTCCTGCTGTTTGCTTATAACCACAATTGCTGCTTTACCATCACCATAAGGCAGGTCAACACCGGTGGTACCCCACACGTAGTCTCCGCACATTTTAAAGCTTGAACGGCCGGTTATGGGAACATTAAGCACATCGCCGTAGCCGGGTGTAAATATCGTGCCGGTCTCGGAGATGATCGAGACGCCGCCGCCATAGCATCCGCAATAACCGACATCTGCAGCTTTTACAAAATCAGCAAGGCTTATGTCGCCACCGGCATGCAGGTAAAGACTGCCGTCACTCTTGAACAAGCCGAAAAACGCTGTGTTCAGCTTTCTCAAGTAGCCATCGGCAGTAAGCGTTCCGCCTGCATCTACAATCTGGTCATCCCATCCTTCAAACTCTGTGTTAGCGTGCAGTGAAAGATCGCCAGCGGCATAGGCATCACCATGCAGATATATGGTGGTGCTGTCTGATGCATAGATATCAAGGTCTCCGGCTGCTTCTACATCACCGTATAGCTTAGCATCGTCACCTGCATCAACAATCACATCTGCTCCGCCATTCAAATTGCCATGGACCTCTACATCATCGTCTGCATAGATATCAAGGTCTCCGGCTGCTTCTACATCACCGTATAGCTCAGCATCGTCACCTGCATCAACAGTCACATCGCCTTCGCCATTCAAATTGCCATAGACCTTTATGTCGTCGCTGGCCGACAGCGTCTTATCGGGAGCGACCGTTGTGTCATCATGAGACAACCAATGCCCAAGGGTCAGGTCGCCATCGGTAACAGTCACGTCGCCATCAAGGTCTATTTCATAACCGCTCCATGTGCCGCCATCAAGTGTAAGGTCGCCTTCTGTGGTCTTGGTTATAGTATCCCAGGCGTACAGCCTCTTACCCATACCGTCGGCGTCAAATTTCTGGTTTCTGCGAGAACAGGTGCCATTGGCTGTAACAGCATCTTCAAATATTAAGTGGCCATCATGGGTCTCTACATCACCGCCCAGATGTATTCCGCTTGCACCGGCAAGCTCAAGGTCGCCATCCGTCTTTTTTTCCACATCTCTCTTAGCCGTCAGCGTTCCAGTTGTAGCCTCTACCCTCTGATTGCCGCTTCCTCTAAGCTCTGTTTCATTATTCAACAGAACACTATCATAGGCAGTAACATTGGCGTAGAGCTTTGTCGTATGGTTTGACGAATAAAGCTCGATATCGCCATTATTAGAGGTGAGGTTGCCATAGGCATAAATATCATCGCTGGCGTCCAGTACCAGGTCACCATCCACGTTTGCATAGCCGTATAGCTTAATATCGTCATCTGCATCAACAGTCAAATCACTATTGTAGCCGGCGGGACGTATACCGGGACCATAATGTGCGTCTATGTCACCATCAACTATTACATCGTGGGCATGGAGTGTTATGTTTCCGCCGCCACTGGCTAATATGCCCTCATCGTTTGCCAGCAGGTCGTTACTTTTTGCATCTACTTCGATAGGACCGTGAGCGGCTTCCAGTCTCCTGGCTTTTATGTCGTTCTCATGTCCTGAAAGGATGATGCCACCGTTGGCAGTGGCGCCAATTGAGTCCCACTGGTCGGCAGCATTCTCATCTTTCCCGCCGTCGGCGTTATCAGTCGAGAATACCGAACCATTGTCGCTAATCAGTGTAAGGTTTGTGTTTCCTTGATTGGCAAAGAGGAAATCAGCCGTATTCAACGTCACACCTTGCTGCAAAGTCAGCGCGCTGCCGGTCACGCTTATAGTAGTATTTTCCGCCTGAATTTCATCACCGGCTATGAGCGTCAGTTCGGTGTCGCCGGTCAACGTCTCGCAGTTCTCGAAAGGGTCAACAGTATTTGCGAGAATCAGATTTGTTCCGGCTTGGAGTGTCTTGTAAGGTGCCACCACCGTGTTGTCGTAAAGCTTAAGAAATCCTGCAGTGGCGGTAACATCGCCATCCAGATTTATCTGACCAGGACTATAGGTACCGGTATCAGGTACCCAATGTCCAGGATTGTACCAGCCGAAAAACCAATACCAGCCAGTGTTTTCCCATTCCTGTTCATAGATATAATTGTCGCCTCCAACTGCGAGTTTGATATTACCGCCCGCAGTAATCTCCTGGGCGTAAAGGTTGCCGCCCTTCTCTTCTGCGGTTCCCTGCTCCTCGTATTCTGGCCAACCCCCCATACCCGGACCAAGGTAGACCCAATCAGAGTCATACTCAGTTCGGTGGCCGGCCTCGGCTGCTACGTCGCCTGTTACGTTGATGGCTTCTTCAAAGTGGATATCGCCGTATGCCTTAGCTGTCAGGTCCTGCACGTTCTCGATAGCATTGGACCAGATATCGCCGGCAGCAAGAACAAGCTCTCCGGTACTGACCGTACCGGTGTTGCCTGACGCATCAATGCCGAACTGCTCATACAGATTGGAGTTCGTGCCGCCAATTGCGCCGTTATCAACCGTGTGATTGTCCACGTGATTGACAACCAGCGTTTTAACAATAGTCGGGCTGCCAGGTTGGCCAAGAAGCATATAGTCGCCGGCAACCATTGCAACCAAGCCGCCAGGACTTGTTGCGATAGCCCCTGCGTTGAGTACATTTTTGCCGACAAAATAAACGCTACTAATAGAATTCTCCGGAGTGGCGGTGGCGGTGATAGTGCCGTAGTTCCCCACTAATCTGGCTCCGCTATATGAGGAGGGATTTGTAAATTCCATATCCCCGCCATTGACCGCATCATGAAATGCGCCGTTCGACATATTCATGCTGGAAGCGACCAGCTGAGTAACATTGACGGCGGACCCGGCACCGAAAATAATACCGGCAGGATTAAGGAGGAAAATACGCATGCCGTCGGCACTCATATCGCCGTTATACTGCGTCTGACCTCCCGAAATCCTGTTCAGCACGGCAGAATTGCTCAGGGTGATGCCTTGCGAGAACAACACAGTTTCTCGGGCATCCACGGCACCGCCTAAGGTGTTAAAATTGTCCCAGCCCATAATTGTCTCTGCCTGGGTCACTGCTACGGTGGTAGTGTTGCCGTAAGTGCCCTGACCGTAGTCGACAGTGGCAGTACCGGGATCAGCGCAGTGCGGCGTGGCCAGCGCAATCTGCACCGGTATGCCGAAAACCATCCAGCACACCAGCCAGCAGGCCACCATCTCCTTAAAATAATACTTTTTAGTAATTCTTCTTACATCTTCCATCATACTTCCCCTTCTTATTTTAAGTAACAATTATTTGTAGTTCCGTCTTTACAGTATATGTCCTTCCCGACTACGCCGTCGGGCAAAATTTCTACCATCTTAGCAATAAGCTAGCGCTCAATCGGCCTTCGCCTGTATCTGTGTTACCTGCGCCTCTGAGCGGATAGCCGTAATATATCCCTCCACTAAAATTATCACCTATCTCGACGAGCAACCCTCCGCCTACCGAGCAAAGCTCTGTAGTTTCTTTCTCGGTTACGACGGGGTGTTTTATCTTGGCCCGGCCATAGTCAAAAAAGACCAACGGGGCCAGTTTTTTAAGCTCGAGTTCCTTTTTACCTTGCGTTTGTTCCGGCTCGGTTTCACGCTTTTGTTTGGACTCGTCATATTTCACCAGGTCAAACTCATATTGGGCAGATGCGAGTATTCCACCATCTGCAACAACTTTATCTTCCTTGTAGCCTCTGACGGTGTACATTCCTCCAAAGGTGGTCATTTTTGAAGGGATCAATCTTCCGCTGGAGTCTGTAAACCGGAAAGTACCACTGAGTCGCGCAATCTTATCGGGGTCCAGGTATTGGCCGTGAGCAGCCGAGGCCGTGTAGATTCTGAAATCAGGAGACGTACCTGTGCGCGCCTTCGTAAACTCGGTCCTGCTGTCGCCGCTTATACTCTCAACCCGATTAACTACAACAGAGGTGTTTGACATATCATCTGAACGATGAATGTCAACGCCGTATCCCAGCAGGTCCACATCAAGGTTGTATTTCAATGCCGATGAGAATAATGAGGGAGTGAGTTTGCTTTTTTCGTGGCTTAGCGAGCCGGTGATATCAAAGAACCAGCCGTCCGTTTGGAAGGCGTTGAAACGCAACGCACCGCCGTAGAACTCTCCCTTTCCACGGAAATCGATGCCGCCGCCCTCCGATCCTATGTCATAGGTGCTGCGCCCGCCATAAAGCCCAAGGCGCAAGCGAGGCCCTAAGAGAGGAAAGTCGTAATTGCCATAATATGAATAATTATCATCTATGTCCGATTCGAGCGGCCCCTGAAACATAGCAGTCAATCTGTCGTCTATACCTGTAAGATTGGTATTAACCAGACCGATTCTCGGATTCCACTTTCTGTCATCAGTGCCGGAGTTGTCCGCCTGGATAAAATAATGCCAGGGGTCTGCTTCGTAAATATCGTATCCCACGGCGAGCGATTTTGGCTCGGGTCCTTTCGTTACAACCGCCGAGACATATCTGTCAGGGTTGAGGTTGAGTAGATTAACAAAATCGTCCAATTCTTTCTGATTTGCCACCTGGCCGGGTTTTACCGGCGACCATTCTTCAATGGCAGAGGCGCGGAGATAGCCCTTTTCCACCTTGTTTTGGTCAGGGTCGTAGTGAGCTATTGTAACATCAGTTAAGGGTGCCTCGAGGACCTCTATCGGCAAGATTTCATCCTGTAATTTGGTGCCTTCCCTGATTGCCCCTGCGGGGACATATACATATATGCCTGCGTAGTTCCGGTCCTGATAAACCGAAAGAACGTACTGGGTAAAGCCCTGAACGGTTCTTGCGGAGAGCTCGCGTGGCCGGCCTGGCTGCAGAATTACATCGATGAGGGCTCTGAGGTCGTAAAGGAAGCCGCTTTCGGCCTTTTCCAGCGGTTTGTCGGAGGCGTTATACACCAGAGGCATTTTTTCCAGTAATTCCGCAGTCGATACGAGGCTGTTACCGCTGATGCGCAGCTGTCTTACGGTAAGGCGTGGGGCTGTGTCCTTGGGTAAATTCAGTTGTGCAATCTCTGCCTTCTCCCTTCGGTGTCTTTGCTTCATTTTTATTTTTGCCACTTTTTCCTGGTAATCGGCTTCAATTTGTTTTTTCTTTCGGGCATAGTCCGTCGTTTGTGCAGCGGCCTTTTCCTTGAGGTTTGCCAAATCCTTTTTATGCTCTGCGGCGAGCTGGTCGAGCTTTTCCTTATACTCGGCTTGCAGCTTTGTCACGCCGTATTCTTTGGCCTCGTCCTTGTCCTGAGCGAGTTTTCGCTTGAGATTTGCCTTTTCAGTCTTAATTTCTCCGGCCTGTTCCTTCGCCTTTGCATCAAGCTGGGCGAGTTCAGCTTTCTTCTCGGTTTTTTCCTTAGCGGTTTGCTCGGCTTGGGCATCGGCTTTTTCCTCGAGCTTTGCCAGAGCGTTTTTGTGCTCTGCTTTGAGCCGGCTAAGGTTCTGCTTATGCTCGGCTTTCAGATTTGCCTTTTCGTTTTTCGTAGCCTTTGCATTAGCCCGTTTGTAGTCGGCGGTTATCCTGGCCTTGTCCTGATTAAAGTTACGTTTGAGGGCTTTCTTTTCGGCCTTGATTTCTTTGGACAGCTCTTGGGCCTGCTTTTTAGATTTTGCATTGAATTGTGCAAGCTCGGCCTTTTTTTGGCTTTTTGCCTTAGCGGTTTGCTTGACTTGCTCATCGGCCTTTTTCTTGAGGGCTGATAGAGTGCTTTTATGTTCTGCCTCGAGTCTGCCAAGTGTCTTTTTGTATTCGGCATCCATCCTTGCTCTTTCTTTTTTCGTAATTTTCGCCTTGTCCTGCTTGTATTCGGTTGCAAGGTTGGCCTTGTCCTGCTTGAACGTGCGGTTTAGGCTTTCTTTTTCAGCCTTAATTTCTTCGGCTTGTTTTTTCGCCTGTTTTTTGGCTTGCTTCTTGGCCGTGGCGTCTAATTTGGCGAGCTTGGCTTTTCTATCGCGTTTCGCTTGGGCGATTCCGGCCTTGGCCTCTTTCCTTGCCCCGGCATCTAACTTTGCGAATCTGGCCTTCTCCTGGCGTTTGGCTTTAGCCAGTTCGGTGGCCTCTCGCTTAGCTTTCTCGGCGGCTTCCCGCTTTTGCCTGATTATCTCGGCATCCCTGGCTTTCTTTTCTCGCTTGGCTTCGGCTCTGGCAGCAGCCTCGGCCTTTTTCTCTTGCTTTAGCTGGGCTTTGGTTTTAGCAGGTACGGGCTGGGAAGGTCGTTGAGCCATATCCGCAGCACAACCCACAAACCCCAAGCAAAGAAAAACAGAAACAATAGCAACACACACCATTCTCTTAGTTACACCATTCATAATCATTCTCCTAAATTACTCAGATTGACCAACGAATACCAATTTGTCCAAAGCAAGGCTTGGATTTGAAACAAACCATCGAATTCCTAACTATGGATAACCAACACACTCCACTACCACATAGCTATTAGGTATTCACCAGGCCAGTCAGAGTTTGGCAATATTGCCCATCCCTAAAGCAACTTTGTGCATTTACCCCAAATTGCCCATCGTAACATCATATCATTTTCTCGACTGCTTTGTCAATACCTAAATTACCTAAATTAACATATTTTTCCTACTTATTCACAACCTGCCCTCAGCAAATAGATGCTGGCAGGATTTTTGACTAACATTAAAGCGTTGTGCGAGTTTTTTATAGTAAGCATAGTTTTTAGCCCTTGAAGCAAGTTTTTCACAGAAGTTTTGAACTGAGAGCAAAAAACAACCTGATTTTTGGGCTAAAAACCGCATTTTTGAAGACTCGCACAATACGTTAACATTAGACCCTGAATCTGGGTTTCAATACTTTAGCAGACTCTGCATTGTCGGTTGCTGCCCCCACCGCCGTACTAAAGACTGCGGGCTTTAAGCAGAGAAAAACAAGACCAAATCGCACTGTCTTTGTCTTGCCGCTCATATGGGCTCCCTGATTATATTTCACAGGCCTGTTGGATGCGGAAAAAGGCCTGTAATCTCCTCCTTGAGAACTGGGAAACCTGTTCAGGAGTCTAAGCAAGAATACCTGACAATTTTCCTGTATAGGGAATAAGGATATAAAAGTAAAGAAAAAATTGTTTTTTTTTAAGGGTTATCAGTGCTGATAATGAGGTTTTTTGGTTTTTTTTGTTTGGGCGGAAGCTACACTAAATAAAAAAAGGCCTGTATAAACAGGCCTTTTATCAGTTGCAGGCCATCCTCCACTGGTGCCGTAAGAAAGCATTTGAAAAGAACCCATTACTTCCAAGTGGGCAATCGTTGCTTGTGTCCGAAAGTCCTATCGAGGTAGGCGTTTCCGATCCATCAAGGCCTGATTTCCCTGAGTACAGGTATCGGTTCTTTCAAACACCCGCTTTCCATACGTACACCGCAGGGGTCAGCCCGCAATATTGTTTATATCAAATCGCGAGGCATAAGTCAATAGCATACCGGCTCAAATGTGGGTATTTAATCAGAATAGCTGACTCTTTCTCGTTACCTGTCTGGGCTATTTGGGCGATTTTTTCAAGCTAAATCAGGGCTGAGAAATCAAAATTGCCAATTAGCGGTATCCAACCTTGCGATTATCCGTGTGTTTTATATACTAACGAAATAGATATTATCTTAGTTTTGAATCCGGCACGAAAGGACAATTTTCGAGCGTCAAAGAACTGCCGGATTTGCTCTAAAATATCAGAGGAAGTTATGCCAAGGTTGATAGTAGTCTCGAATAGACTGCCGGTCAGCGCCACAAAATACGCCGGCGAGATCCATCTTGCCCGCAGTGCGGGCGGGCTGGCTACGGGACTATCTTCATTGTGCAGGTCTTACGAGGGTGCCTGGATAGGGTGGCCTGGAATCACAAGTGAAAAACTGACGGCTGAGGAGAAAGACGAAATCGTTGGGAAGTTGGCTGACGAAGATTGTCTTCCAGTTTTTCTGTCTCAGAAGCAGGTCCAGAACTACTATCACGGTTTTTGCAACAAGACCATTTGGCCTCTTTTTCACTATTTTCCATTGAATACGATATATGAAGACCGCTTTTGGAAGACATATAAGCAGGTGAACGAGATATTCTGCGATGAAGTAATAAAGCTCGCAAAACCGTCAGACCGCATCTGGATACACGATTACCAACTGATGCTGCTTCCGCAAATGATAAGAGAAAGGGTTCCAGAAGCAAAAATAGGTTTTTTCCTTCACATACCGTTTCCGTCATCCGAGCTGTTCCGTCTTTTACTATGGCGGGAGGAGATTTTAAACGGCCTGCTCGGGGCTGATTTGATAGGGTTCCATACCTACGACTATGTGCGGCATTTCCTGAGCAGCGTCAGCCGAATAGTAGGGCTGGAACACGGTCTCGGCAGACTAAATGTCGGGAATCGTGTTGTGAAGGTCGATGCGTTTCCTATGGGGATTAATTACGAGAAATACTCGCGGGCAGCCAAAACCGCCGATACGCAGAAGGAAATAGGGAAAATCCGCCGAAAAGTGGGAGACCGTAAAATAATTATTTCCGTGGACAGACTGGATTACACCAAAGGTATTATCAAGCGGCTGGATGCGTTCGATTTATTTTTGTCTGAAAATCCCGGCTATAAAGAAAAAGTTACTTTAATTATGGTGGCCGTCCCATCGCGAACCGATGTTGAAGATTATAAGAGCTTAAGGGGCGAGCTTGAGCACCTTGTCGGGAGAGTCAACGGCGAACACAGCACAATCGGCTGGATGCCCGTGTGGTATCTCTATCGCTTCTTGACGTTTGAGAGATTAACGGCACTGTATAATGTAGCTGATGTTGCGTTGGTAACACCGCTGCGGGATGGAATGAACCTGATAGCAAAAGAGTTTGTTGCGGCGAAGACCGACGGCAAAGGAGTTCTGGTTCTCAGCGAGACGGCAGGTGCGGCAAGTGAGTTGGGAGAGGCACTAATAGTCAATGCGAATAACAAGGCGGCAACTGCGCGGGCCATCAAAGAGGCGCTTCAGATGCCCGTCGGTGAGCAGATAGAGCGCAACAGGGCGATGCAGGGCAGACTTTCAAACTACGACATTTCAAGATGGGGCGGTGACTTCCTAACTGCCTTAGATGAGATTGGAAAGACTCAGCAGGAACTTTCGGTCCGCAAATTAACCGGGTCGGCCAGTCAGCAAGTAATTAACGACTATCGGAAAAGCCAAAGGCGTTTGTTTCTGCTTGACTATGACGGCACCTTAGTGAGCTATAAGGGCAAACCCGCCCAGGCAGGGCCGGATGATGAAATTGTAAGCTTGCTGGAAGGCCTATCGAGAAACCCTAAAAATAAGGTGGTAATAATAAGCGGGCGAGACAAAGCAACCATAGATAAGTGGCTGGGCGGATTGGAGACCACATTAATCGCCGAACACGGGGCATGGACCAGAGAAAAGGGCAAAGCATGGAAATGTATAGGGCCCTTACGAGAAGACTGGAAGGAGGCGGTCAGGCCTATTCTGAAGCTTTATGCAGACAGGACGCCAGGCGCTTTAGTCGAAGAGAAAGACTTTTCGTTAGTGTGGCACTGTCGCAGGGCGAACCCTGAGCTTGCCTCTATCAGAGGCCAGGAATTAAAAGA
>Ga0315533_1001911_pt1 | contig 15186 bp, 12 predicted proteins | sample SalMarSW160130MG_FD_203081 | JGI IMG/M metagenome (GOLD analysis project Ga0315533, IMG submission 203081) | Salt marsh sediment microbial communities from the Plum Island Ecosystem LTER, Massachusetts, United States - Salt Marsh Sediment SW1601-30 ...
GGGACCCGTGTAACCTGCCTTGTCAATCCGTCCAGCAAAGCGTGCATTTGCGGGTCGCTGCGTTGGGCCTCGCCGATTTTATTACAGGCGTGCATAACGGTCGTATGGTCCCGACCGCCCAGATGGCCGCCGATTTCTCCAAGACTGTGCCTGGTCAGGTTCCTGGCCAAATACATACAAATCTGGCGCGGTAAAGTCACGCTCTGGCTGCGCTTCTTGCTCTGCAAATCGGCAAGCCGAACATCGAAATGCCTCGTTACAACCTCGATAATGTCACTAATACTTATATGCCGAACTGCCGATTCAATCTGCCCCTCAAGCGCCACCTGAGCCAGCTCAAGCGTAATTTCCTCACCGACAGTGGTCGCTACGGCATAGATAATTGTCAGCGCCCCCTCCAGCTCCCTGATATTTGCATGCACCTTGCGGGCAATATATTCGGCTATCTCCTCCGATATATCGAGCCCGCGGAGATGGGCCTTCTTCTGCACAATAGCGACCCTCGTATCGTGGCTCGGCGGGTCAATCCTGGCAACCAAACCCCAGTTAAATCTGCTGACCAAACGCTCTTCCAGCGAAGGCAGCTCCGCCGGCGAACAGTCGGCGCTTAAGATGATTTGCCTGCCGTTATTGTAAAGAGCGTTAAACGTATGGAAGAACTCCTCCTGACTCTGCTCACGCTCACGTAAGAACTGTATATCATCTATCACCAGCACATCAACAGTACGAAACCGGCTTTGAAAACCGGCTACATTGCCCTGCTCTATCGCTCTGATAAACCGGTTGACGAATTCTTCACAGCTCAAAAACTGAATCACCGCCTTGTCGAATCTTCGCCCGGCCTGGCAGCAAACAGCGTGTAAAAGGTGTGTCTTACCCAAACCGGTATTACCGTAAATAAAGAGCGGATTGTACGTATCGCCCGGCGATTGACTTACCGCTACACAGCTTGCGTGAGCAAGCCGGTTGCTCGGGCCCACTACAAAATTATCAAAGGTATAATCAGGATGCAGCTTAAGTTCGCAGACGTGGGGGCGACGACGGCGGGAAGGCCCTTCGCCGCTTTCAACGCTAAAATCTACGGCGACAAGGTGACCGGTTATCTGCTGAGCGGCACGGGTAAAACTGTCTCTGCAATTATCGCGCAAAAACTGTACTATTGCCTCATCGGGACAACCAATTCTCAGCGACCCCCCGCTGAAGTATACCACTGTTAGCTCATCGAACCACTTGCGGGCATTGACGGGGTCAAGCGCCTTCGCACGTTCAACTATATCAGTGAAAATGTCCTCAACCGCCCGAACTGCCAAGCCACACTCCTTTATGAATCAACCCCTGCCCCAAATGGGACACTCAAAACTTTATAACCTCAAAACGAGCCACCCTCTCTGCTTGAACGAAATCCTTCCCTGACAAAAAGCAGCAGTAGGAAATCTAACCCCCGCCGGCCGGTTTGTCAAAGAAAAATATCAAATCCCACACCAAAATCTGCATTGGCCTCGGCTGGCTGGCCGACCGGTAGAAAAGATGGCCTTGTAGCCGGGAATTTTGGTGCGGGACTTGAAATTTTTGTAAATCCCGATACCATCAGGGCTGACGTAGGAAATTTTCTTGTCTACAGGAAAGCAGTTATGGGAATTTTCACAAAAACTACTGAATTCCTTAAGGACCGGCTCGGCAAAACACGCAGCAAAATCAGCTCCTCGCTTTCATCCGTTTTAAGTTTAACCAGAGATATCGATGAAGACCTGCTCGACCGGTTGGAGGAGACCCTAATAAGCGACGATATCGGCGTGGAAACCACCGAGAAACTCATATCAGACCTGCACACCGCTTACCGCAGCAGGCAAATCGCAACCACCGACGACATCATCCCATTTCTCAAAGAGCACCTCAAAAGCTACTGGCCGGCCCACGACAGACGATTGCGCCTCGCCGATACCGGCCCGACCGCCATCCTCGTCGCCGGTGTCAACGGCTCCGGAAAGACCACAAGCATCGCAAAGCTGGCCTACATACTCAGCCAAAACAGCAAAAAGGTCATCCTCGCCGCCTGCGACACGTTCCGTGCCGCCGCAACGGAGCAGCTAACTATCTGGGCCGAACGCATCGGCGTGGAGATTGTAAAGCACAAGGCCGGCTCCGACCCCGCCGCCGTCGCCTTCGACGCCTGCCAAGCAGCCACCGCAAGAAACGCCGACTTTCTCATACTCGATACAGGCGGCCGGCTCCATACCCAAAAGGACCTGATGCGACAATTGACGAAAATCCGAGACGTAGTAGCACGCAAAATCCCCGATGCCCCGAACGAGGTGCTGCTGGTCCTCGACGCCACCACAGGCCAGAACGCTATCGCCCAAGCAAAGATGTTCACCGAAGCCATTGACGTTACAGGCATATTCTTAGCCAAGCTCGACGGCACCGCACGGGGCGGAATCGTCATCGCCATCAAAGACCAGCTCGACATACCCGTAAAATTCGTCGGACTCGGCGAAAAACCAACCGACATCGCCGAATTCAACCCCGACACATTCGTCGAAGCATTGTTTAATTGACTATCGAGGCCGATTCCCTGTTACACCTGAATTAACATTACCTGATTTAATCGTTGCCCTGCCTTCCTATGCCTTAATTCCATCCCTTCTTCTGCTTTTAATTGTCTTTGCCGGCAATAGCCGATATAATGTCCGGCAGCTTCAAAAAATTCTGAGGTGAGAAATGGCAAAGAAAGAAAAGGTAGTATTGGCATACAGCGGCGGGCTGGATACCAGCGTCATCCTGCCGTGGCTTAAAGAGACCTACGGCTATGAGGTGATAGCGTTTGCGGCCGACCTCGGCCAGGGCGACGAACTGGCCGGCATAAAGAAAAAGGCGCTGGCCAGCGGCGCTACTAAATGCGTAGTCAAAGATTTGCAAAAAGAGTTTGTCGAGGATTACCTCTGGCCCCTTCTAAAATCAGGTGCCATTTATGAGGGCGATTACCTGCTCGGCACAAGCGTTGCCCGGCCTTTAATCGCTGCCCACCAGGTTGAAATTGCACACGCCGAAGGCGCAACGGCAGTGGCCCACGGCGCAACCGGCAAGGGTAATGACCAGGTGCGATTTGAATTGACCTATATGGCACTTGACCCGTCGCTCAAAATTATCGCACCCTGGAAAGACCCGAATTTCACGCTCACCTCTCGTGAGGCGGCCGTCGATTACGCCAAAAAGCACAAAATCCCTATCGAGCAGAACAAAAAACAGCTCTACTCCCGTGACCGCAACCTCTGGCACATCAGCCACGAGGGAGCCGACCTTGAAGACCCCGCCAATGAGCCAAAGGATGATTTGTTCGTTATGTCCCGGCCGATATCGGAGACGCCGGATAAGCCGGACTATGTGGAAATCGGCTTCAAGAAGGGTGTTCCGGTTAAGCTCAACGGAAAACCGGTAAGCGGTGTAAAGCTGATTGAAATGCTGAATCGGCTCGGCGGTAAGCACGGCATCGGCCATGTCGATTTGGTTGAGAACCGGCTGGTAGGTATGAAGTCGCGCGGCGTGTATGAAACGCCCGGCGGAACAATTCTGGTAACAGCTCATAGAATCCTCGAAAGCATTACTCTCGACAGAGAAACTATGCACTATAAACAGCAGGTTGCGCTTAAATACGCCGAGCTGGTTTACTACGGCCAGTGGTTCTCGCCGTTGCGTTGCGCCCTTGATGCGTTCGTTGATGTTACCCAGCGAAATGTTGCCGGCAATGTTAAAATGAAACTATTCAAGGGACGCTGCACACCGGCCGGCGTTAAAAGCCCCAACAGCTTATATCGCACCGACTTGGCCAGCTTCAAAATGGGCGCAGAATATAATCCAACCGACGCAGCCGGCTTTATCCGTCTGTTCGGCCTGCCGGTGAAAGTCGCCGCCGCTGTAAGTAGAAAAGGGCGGAAGTAAAGAGCAAGACACGGTTTTACGCAGATTTTTGGATTTACCCGTCGGCATCTTCTATACCAAGTGATCTGGGGTCTGCAATACGATTTGTAAGTGATTTAGCAAATCCTCCCAAATCAGGAAACAAGGTCGCTTGGCTGATGTTTATATGGTGTAATCGCCTTAATACATTTTTCAGTTCTTTGATATCCAGCTTAATATCTATTTCCCAGAGCAAAGTACCATATTTCGAATTTCCCTCCTTTTTTATCATATCTTTTAAGTTTGCCCCCCAAGATTTTTTTATATCCCCCTGAACGAGAAGAACACCCTGCTGGATCGAAAGCCTCTCGTTCAAATAATATGGGTTCACTGCATAAATGAAAAGTTTAGGAAAAGCCTGTAGATATTTTAATCCTATACTTGATTTGGCAGCAGGTTCTTCTTCTTTGGTTATCTTCTTATATTTTCCGGTTTTGCCAACTTCTCTGTCCTCAAAATCTTTATTTTTATCCCCAAGCTACTTGTTATTAAGTGCCCATACTACTAAATTACTCAAACTGACCGTCCCTAAGAGACGGGTCAGTTTGAGCGTCGTTCGTCGCTCGTATTTCGTATCTCGTTAGTTGAAGCCGACTTCGTCGGCAACTATTTTAACTTTTTATACGATAAGCAATTAAACAAATTTTATATATTAAATCGGTCAGTTTGAGTAAATTATCTTTAGCTTTCGCCCGGGCAACAGCCCAATAGACACTTACAAAGAATGAATAACTCCAGTCAAGCATCCTCGCCGGCCCTTCATAATGCCGCAGCAAGGCCAAAGACTCAAGCAAATCAGCAAGTTTACCTCCAGAATAGAGGTGGGCTTTTCTTTGAAATGAGCGGACAAGCTTTTTTTCAAGTTCATTGCGTTTATCAACTTTTACATCAAATCTCTCAAATGCTTTATCGAGACTACTCTTGAAAGCTTTGCTGAGGTTGCCGCTACGATTGTTGCCATAGTTCTCACCTCTAAATATCCATTTATATTTAGATTGCGGTTCTTCTTCGTAAAAAAAGTTGTAATCCTCATACAGTTCCTTCCAATTGGTGCAAATCTTCTTGCGCTTAATTCTTTTCACCGTTTTCTGGCTGCACATAACCGCCCCAAATAGGTTTTTATATCTACAAGTTGACGTTATGGTTCCATAAGTGCTTTAACTCTCGCGTCCCCACTCAGGATAATTTCTCTTATTGCCTTTTGTGTGTTCTCGCCAAAATGCTCAAAGGCAGCGACCAACATATAGTTCATCACATCTCTTAAATCGGGGCTTGAGCCGCTACTTGTTATCTCACCTATCCATAAAGGACCGGCTTTGGGTGAACTTCTATAGTTGTTGCCTTCAATCAATTTCAACACGAGCCGTCGAGTATAGATTATTTCGGAATGTGTTTTACAAGTCGTATAACCTGGTGTTTGGACATTTGAGTAAGACATTCCTCCATAGTTGTCCATTGTGTTGATTGTTGATGTGCCTCCTGGGTGATATGCCGGCGATGAGCCAACGATAGTTCGTCCAGAATCAATCCCATACTCAAATAGCAAATAGCAATTTGCCTTTTCGCTTGTCCCAACACTAAACCCCTTTTGATTCAAAAGTTTTTGAATTTTCACTCTTATTTCTCTTTCAAAGATTGGGTTGGGAGCATTGTTATCGGTGACAACATGTATCGATGAAACTTGTGGGATTTGTATGGCAGCTACCGTGTCTGAAAATCCGTTAACATTTACAAGGTATTAAGTGCATCCAGCCGAATAAATTGCTATTAAGCTAGCGCCACCCCATAAAGCTAATCGTAGCATTGATAATTCTCCTACAAAAACACCCATTTATTTTGCAGCTGAGGTAGTTATATGCTTTATTCTGTTACCAATCAATAATGTTTTTGTGTTTGCTCTTTTGCTGGCACAAGTGGTATATTAGAAGCAAGTTTGCGGTTAATTGAGAAAGGTTTTGTATTTTCAAACTTTTTATGGTGGCAATAAACAAAATAAAAGAATTCGGCAGGCAAATAGGCCAACAGTTTCAAGCTGAGCAGGTAATATTATTTGGTTCGTACGCCCAAGGCAAGGCCACAGCGGATTCCGATGTCGATTTATTAGTTATCGGGCCGTTCAAAGGTAGAAACGCCGACAAATCCGTGGAAATCCGGATGAAACTGCGACCACAGTTTCCTGTGGACATTCTCATCAGAACCGCTGAAAAAGTGCGTCAGCGAATAAAAATGGGCGACTGCTTTATGCGGGAAATCCTTGAAAAAGGAAAGGTGCTTTATGAAGCCGATAACCGCTGAATGGGTTGCCAAAGCCGAAGCGGATTTTGCCACAGCACAGCGAGAAAGCCGGGTGAGGAAAAATCCTAACTACGACGGCATCTGTTTTCACTATCAGCAATGTGCTGAAAAATATCTCAAAGCCCGTTTATGTGAGGCGGGAATTCCTTTCGGTAAAATTCACGATTTGGTTGCGTTGTTAGAACAGGTTCTTAAGGTCGAACCCAATTGGGAAGTTTTTCGTGAGGACCTTGCTTATCTTTCGGATTTTGCCGTCGCGTTCCGCTATCCCGGCGAATCTGCTGATAAGAAATCTGCGGTTGAGGCCAAACGTCTTTGCAGCTTCTTTCGCAAGATAGCCCGTAGCGCATTGAGATTAAGAACGTAAGTTTGCCAGTTGTAAGAAAAAAATATAACAAAACGCAAAGGAGGCGTAGTGATAGTAGCGGATTGGATTTGGTTTGCCTTTATCTTTGCATTTGGCTGTTGTGTGGGCAGCTTCCTGAACGTTGTCATTTACCGCCTGCCTCGCGATAAGTCCATAATAAGACCCGGCTCGGTCTGCCCTTCCTGTGGCAGACACATCCGTTTCTACGATAATATACCGCTGATTTCCTGGCTGGCTTTAGGTGCTAAGTGCCGGTATTGCAAGGCCCCAATCTCGCCGCAGTACTTTGTCATTGAATTGCTGACCGGACTGGTCTTTGTCGGCGTCTTTATCTTATATTTTTACACCGATGTGCGTGCCGGCATAGGCCCGCTGCTGGGCGGCGGCTGGTTTATCTATCTTCTTCACATCGCTTTGTTAGCGGCTTTCATCGCCGCTTCAGCGATTGACCTGCATTTGTGGGTCATTCCAATCTCAATCTGCTGGCTCGTTACCGCAATAGGGCTGATTGGCTCGACGCTCGGCGTTTATGTAATTGAGCCGGCCGTAATTCGCGGCTACGCCCTTCTGCCCAGCACCTCGGCCGCAACCGGCTCGCTGGCAGCCGGAGCTGCAATAGGCCTGGCCATATCCTGGTTACTTCTGACAACCGGCTCAATAAAAAGAAGCTACGAATCCGAATCGGACATATTCGCTGCACCGGACAAGCCGCCCGCCACGAGCAACGAACCACGAATCAACCATCGACTCGAGGTCTGCAGGGAAATCATCTTTTTACTGCCGATTATTGTCTGCTCACTAACTGCTTTCTGGATTAGCCGAAATGTGGCGTCAATACAATCCTGGTGGCTGAATTTTTCGCAACGACCCGCCGTGGCGGGGCTTCTGGGCAGCTTGTGGGGTTATTTCGTCGGCTGCGGAGTCGTCTGGGGCACGCGAATCCTTGGTACTTTTGGCTTCGGGAAAGAGGCAATGGGGCTGGGCGATGTGCATTTAATGGGCGCCGCCGGTGCGCTGATAGGTCCTGTTTTTGTGGTGGTGGCTTTTTTTATCGCACCGTTTTTCGGCCTGACCTGGGCGGCTGGGCAGATGTTTTTTAAAAAAACCCGCCAAATTCCTTACGGTCCCTTCTTGTCTTTAGGTATATTTACCGTTATGATTCTACACGACTGGATTTTCAGCTACTGGAACTTTATACGTTACCATTAAAAAATTAAGGCCATAACTCGTAAGGAGTAAATCGCATCTCGAGTGAGGTGCGGACAACAAGACACAAACGTTAAAGGAGGTATCGAATGCGAGCTGCTAACAAAAAATCAATCGTTCTGATAATTTACCTTGCATCGATTATGCTTCTGTCCGGCTGCACTAATTGGAAAGAGAAATATATTGCCCTGGACGTTGAGCATCAGAATCTAAAGGGCCTGCTGGAGCGGGAAAGGGCTGAGAAGGGCCAGCTTGGCGAGAAGATTTCACAAGACCAGCAGACAATTGAAGAGCTTCAAAGACAGATTGCCCAGCGCAGGCAAAGCCCCGGCGAGGCCACCGGCTTCGGCAAGGGCTATGACGTCGCCTTTGACCCTTCAGCCGGCACGATTACGGTAACGCTGCCAAATGCGATACTCTTTGACCCCGGAAAGGCCACACTCAAAAAAGCAACCAGCACCGAGCTTAATCACATCCTGTCGGTACTGCGGAGCAAATACCCCAACAGGCAGATAGGCGTTGTCGGCCACACCGATTCGGACCCCATCAAAAAATCAAAGTGGAAAGACAATTGGGAGCTTTCGGCCCAACGCGCCCTGTCCGTTCTCAGATACCTGGTCAAAGGAGGTATTGCCAAAGATAGGATTCGAGCGGTAGGCCAAGGCGCAAGCAGCCCTATTGCCTCGAATTCGACCGCCAGCGGCAAAGCAAAAAACCGCAGGGTCGAAATCGTCGTACATATAAGATGAACCCGCTTGCCTGTCATTGCCAATCCACCTAATACAGTAAGATGCTGACAGAAGAAGACCTGATAATTGCGAAGAAATTTAAGAATCAGTTGATGCTCTTGGTTCCCGTGCTTGACTTTAGGGTCTATGGTTCCCGCGCAAGAGGTGACGGGGCACCGGATTCTGATTTGGATGTATTTATTGTGGTAGAGGAACTGACATCAGAACGGCGTCGGCGCATTTCAGAGGTTGCGTGGGAAGTAGGGTTTGAGGAGAATCGCGTAATATCAACCTTCGTGGCCACCTGCGACCAGCTAAAAACGGGTCCTTTAGCGGCAAATCCCATACTTCAAAAGATTGACAATGAAGGAACCCGCTTGTGAATAAAGACCAGCTTGCAGAGTTATTAAGATATAGGATGGGGCAAGCCAATGAAACATTGCGGGAAGCGGAGATTTTGTTCAGCCAGTCAGCACATAGAGGTGTGATAAACCGTGCATATTATGCGACGTTTTACTCCGTGCTGGCTTTTCTGCATTCTGCCGGCTATTTGTAGGCCTTATGATTCATCGAAAGACACCTTGGCTATTCTACAAAGACGTCAGTTTTTACCGTTCCATCCTTATCAACGTAGATAGTAATAGCTCCGTCTTTAGGCGTGTAAAACGATTCTGTATTGTCCTCAGGGTTGGTTATCTGCTGCTTTTCGTATGCGTTCCGGCCGCAGCTGCATATCACGGTACACGGCTGAAGGTTTTCAATAAAAGCGGCGTTTAACGTCTTGGTTGAGCCGTGATGCGGGACGACCACAATATCGGCTTTAAGATTGGGGAAAAGCTCCCGTAGCCCCCTTTGTGCGAATTTCTCAATGTCCGAGCAGAGAAGTATCTTTCTGCCGGCGAATTCAATCAACGAGACCGCCGATTTGTCGTTATCACCTAATTCTTCATCATTACAGACCTGTTCAGTCGGCCAGAGTATCTTTACTTCTGCGCTGCTGTTTATATTTAATTCATCTAAGGACTGAATTTTTTTAATACCTTTTTCACGCAACCGTTCATCGAGGTATTTTGCCGTGCCCCACCAGTCTGTTTTGCTAAAAAATGCTTTATTGGCATAAGCGCCGCCGACCTCACAGCCCTCGACAATTTCCGGTATGCCGTTGATGTGGTCAATATCATTATGGCTTATGACAATACAATCGATTCTGTCTATTCCGTTATAATTCAAGAAAGGCACGACGATTCGTCCGCCGACGTTACTTTTGTGCAGCGAGCCGGCATCGAACAGGCAATTGGCTCTGCCCGGTAATTGCACCAGTATCGCCTGGCCGTGGCCAACGTCGAGAGTGGTTAAAACCAGATTGTCCCTGTGTGTCCTCTGCCATTTAGTTACACCTAAAAAGGCAATTATTATCAAAACCATCGCCGTGCAGACCGCCTTTTTAATCACCGGCCGCTGAAAATAAGCAAAGCCGGCGAAAAGAACAAGGCCGTAATACAAAATGACCGGCGCAAGCGACACGTGCCCTATAAGTATTTGTGAAAAATCGAAACCTGCAAAGAACTTCACAATCAAAATCAGTGAATCGGCCAATCCCGTTACGATTACGCCTAATACCATCGCTGCACTCGGCAATAGTAAAGCAAGGATTATTTTCAAAAACCCAAGGGCCAAAATCAAAGCCACCAACGGAAAGGCAATCACCGTCCAGATGAAGGTGAGGGGGTTAATCGTGTAAAAGTGATACAATAAGATGCCGGCCCCGCCCAGCCACGCTGTAAGGCCTGTAGAAAACAATCGCAATAAATACGGCCCGGGCCTTGAAATTATGCGGAAAAATGGCCTTGTTCTCGGGGTTTTATCAAACCAGGAAGTGCCTGTTATCGTCTCATAAAGAAAGTAGTGGATTCGCTCGCAAAAGAGAATAAGCCCGAGCACCGATGCAAATGACAGTTGCCAGCCCGGCTCGAATAAATTCGTCGGCCTCATCAGTAGGAGAATTATTGCCGCTAATGATAGTGTGTTTAAGGGATTGGGGCGCCGGCGGAAGAAGAATGACACACAGAAAACAAAACCTATAATAGCCGCCCTTATCGTCGGCGCCCTCGGCGGGACAATCAGCAAAAAGATACCCATCGCTATTATGCAGACAACTGCTCGTGCGGGTTTCATCAGCCCTGCTGTTTTGCACAACCACCAGATAATCCCCACTAATATACCCAGATGCATACCGGACAGACTGATAAAATGCAAAAGCCCCGTCCTGCGAAACGCCCTGTAGGTGGCGCTATCGATGTCTCTTCTGTATCCCAACAGCAATGCCTCAAGCAGTCCCCTGCTGGGCTGCTCCGGAGACAATTCACCCACCAATGCCTGCGCAGTTACCTGCCGTAGTTTCCGCTTTATTTTTGTAAGTATGCCCGACCACCTGTCATTCTGAGCGGAGCGAAGAATCTCAATGCCGTTGCGTGATTTAACGGCGGCAGCGACAAAGACATTTTTACGAGCCAAATACTTGGCTGTATCGAATTGGCCGGGGTTGGTGAGGGCATTGAATCTGTCCAACCAGCAGTATGCCTGCACATAATCGCCTGTTTTTAAATCCAGCACCGGCTCATCAACATAAACTCGCACTGTGCCGGTGGTTTTCCTCCAGCCGCCGGTAGTTTTAACCTCGCTTATCTTCAAATAGAAGCTGCTGGCAGGGTCGGTGAACTTAAATCTTGCAAACGCCCAGTTTCGCTCTTTGTTAATATACGGCTCGGTGATAATTACTCCGCGAATCGTTGCTAATTTCCGCTCATCGGCAACGAGGTTACGAATGTCATTTGCTTCGGGCTGATTGAAGCTTATCAACCGAATCCCGCCGAAACACACAAAGCACGCTAAAGCCGAATATGCTATGGCGTATTGGTAATTAGTGATTGGTGATTGGTGATTAGTAAAAGACCGTCGGATGATAAAGAAAAGAACAATGACTGTGGCAAACGAGCTAAGTAGTATTAACCAGATTAGGACAGGCGGGTCGAATGTATTTTGTATCAGGATGCCTGCTATTAAACCTGTTGCGCAGAAGGCAAGGGGGCTTGTGCTGAAAATTTGCTTATGAAAATCCTTCGGGCGTGCAAGCTGTTTATCTATCAGGGCCAATTTCCGCTTTATGTCGTCCATAGCGAAACAGACTACAGAGTCAAGACCTGTTACTCAAGATTTATTTAGCCGTAGATTTTTAAGTTTTCAAAGAGCGTTTTCAACAGCCCCACTGTCCCCTAATACCCACCCTATTACCCGACAGCCTTTGAGACCACCATTCTGCATTACCTGTTTTTACAACCAAATATGCGTTTTTGTGCAAATTTTCAGGTTTTTTTTCTTCGCCCTGCTAACTTTTTGCAGTCAGAGTGACACACGGTTGTCACTGCCGGAAGAAAGCTTTTTCAAACTACCTGGCTAACTGCTATTTTCCAATGCGAAAGCAACTCAGGTTAAAAGCAAAATTCTCCGGCGTCGGGGTTGGTTTGAAAGGGTTGGGAAATCTGGGCAAGAGAAAATCCGTGAAATTTGAAACCTTGAAGGTCCGCTTCTTTTATTTTTTGTTTTTTCTTTTTCATAAGGGCGATTTAAGCACACCCTTAGAAAAAGCGCAAGTTAAAATAGGTAATTTGTGAGATTTTTTTCTCCCCAAAATCGGGGGCAATTGTTGTGCCGAACAGAATTGGAACAAAATTGGAAAATTATTTAAAAAAAATTAAAAAATCTGCTTGACGTGATATGAGTAACAGTTATTATCGGCACAATTATTATAATCAATGCAACTGGTGAAACCCCTATATGGGGGAGGAATCCAATATGCTAAGGCGAAATGGTCACTTAAAGCACTTGTTAATTATGCTCAGTTCCTTATTCGGGGTTCAAGGGTGTCATCACTTACGGTTTGTGGGCCGGGAATTGGATTTGACATTCTCGGATGCTGGTTCGATTGAAAAGTTGAAACCATATTTTGGGGGAGAGAGGGGGTGAAGAAGGCAAAAAGAGAATAATGTTTTTGTAAAAAAGTTCTTTGATAGCTCAATTTTTAAGGAGAAAGCATTATGTGTAAGAAATTGATATGTTTAGTTTCAGTTGTTTTGGTGCTGGGTCTGGCCGGTAACGCGTCAGCGGCAATTGCATTTGACGCTGTCAGTACCGGTGTTGATGGCGGCGGCGATGATACGATTAGCTGGTCGCACACAATCGGAAATGGCAGCAACCGTATTCTGATAGTGGCCCCCGCCAATGAAGACGGCGACGAGGAAGATATGGCAATAACCAGCATCAAATACAACAACGTTAGTATGACGGCCGTGTCAGGTGGCAGCAGCTACGAGGACCCGGTCAAGGCGTACTTGTATTATATGCTGGAAGAAGACCTGCCTTCAGCGGGTACCTACACCATTCAGATTGACTATGCGGACACCGTCAGCGACCTTATTGGCGGTGCGATTTCACTGTCCGGCGTGGCACAGGAGGCCCCTGAGGCGGTCGCGACTAACTCCGACGAAGATGAGAACGTTATCTCCACCAATATCACCACACAGACCGACAATGCGTGGGTTGTTGATGTAGTGTGCCACTCGCGGGCTGAGAACTTCATCACCACCACCGGCGGTATGACGGAACGCTACGACGAGGATAGCGGCGCTCATACGGCAGCAGGGGCTACGAAGGCGGTGGCCTCAGCGGGCTCAACTACAATGAGCTGGGAGTTTGACGGCAGTGAAGACCCGATAGTGCACGTATTAGCGGCGTTTGCGCCGGCTGATGGTGCCCCGTCACCGCCCGGCAAGGCGACCAGCCCCAGTCCTTCGGATGATGCGACCGGCGTGAGCATAACCGCAAATTTAAGCTGGTCAGCCGGCTCCGGCGCAACCAGCCACGATGTCTATTTCGGCACCGATGAATCGCCGGATGCGGGTGAGTTCAAAGTCAATCAGCCAGGGACAACGTATGAACCCGGCACGATGGGCTACAATACCACCTACTACTGGCGTATCGATGAGAAAAATGCCGGCGGCACGACGACCGGTGATGTCTGGAGCTTCACTACTGAGCAGCAGCCTCAGAATCCGCCCGGCAAGGCGACTAATCCCAGTCCCTCGCATCAGGCGACAGGTGTAAGCTTAACCGCTGATTTGAGCTGGTCAGCCGGCAGCGGCGCAACCAGCCACGATGTTTATTTCGGCACCGATTCCTCACCGGATGCAGGTGAGTTCAAGGCCAACCAGGCAGGGACCACCTATGAGCCCGGCACGCTGACTGAAAGCATCACCTACTACTGGCGTATCGATGAGGTCAATGCCTATGGCACGACAACCGGCGACGTGTGGAGCTTTACGACGACATCAGGCGGCGGCGGCGGCACCGGCAGCGGGGCAACACCTGTTGCTGACTTTATGGTAGTGCCGACAAGCGGCTGGGACATCTATTACAAACCCGAGTTCGTCAGCAAGGCAACCGGCGATATCACCAGCTATCTGTGGGAGTTTGGCGACGAGCAGACCAGCTCGGACAGGGCGCCCAATCATCAGTATTCGTCACCCGGCACGTACACCATAAAGCTGACCGTCAGCGGCCCCGGCGGCTCGGACAGCGAGACGAAGACCGACCACATCACCGTGAATGACTTTGACGATTACCCGTATGATGACTACGTTCTCACCTCGGCCACGATGGCCCAGTGGGATGATGCGGTGGATGACATCGAAAGTGCCGGCGGCGGCCGAATCCTGTTTGACTTCACCAACCAGACTATTTATATCAACCACCATCGGGACTTCTACGGCGACAATCTCATCATTGACGGCCAGGACAAGAACGTCAGCTTATACTATAACGGCCCTGATGACTGCAGCCAGACGGAGGACCAGGATGCCTTGATTCGGATTCACGGCGACGACAACATCTTCAGGAATGTCGATTACGACCGGTTCCCCGAGGGTATTAGCATGCGGGACGGTTACCGCAACCTGTTAGAGAACGTTACCGTGGACGTGATTTGCGAGGATGCGATGACGATGAACGGCGGCGGCAACGAGTGCTACGATTGCATTTTCCGCAACTGCACCCTTGGCGAGTCTGAGGACAAGGCGGTTATGGTCAACAACGGCGGCCGCGGCGTGTTCAGGAACATCAGCACCACAGACAGCCGACAGCCGATTCGCTGCACCGGCTCATCCGGTGAGTATGTGATAAGGCACTGTGGCTTTGGCGGCACTTTGAATACCTCTACCGGCCCGAGATTCAGCGGCGGCAGCCCCGGCCACCTCGTTTACTTTGAGGAAAACAGCGTGAACAATTCCCAGCGTGGTATCCGGGTTTACGGCTATGTCGACGCCATCATCCGGCACAACACGTTCAGCAACGGCAACAACTTTGGCGCCTACATTTATGAGAATGCGAAAGCTCGCCTCGAGCACAATACTATCACCGGCTATAGCGCAGATGGTGTCTCGGTTGACGGCAGCGCCCTGGCTGACCTCGGCGGCGGCAGCGTCAGTATTGACGGCAGCAGCGCTGCCAGCCCCGGCGGCAATGCCAGCACAGGCAATTCGGCGTATGACGTGCAGAACAATACAGGCAGCGGCATAAAGGCCG
>Ga0315533_1001915_pt1 | contig 15156 bp, 15 predicted proteins | sample SalMarSW160130MG_FD_203081 | JGI IMG/M metagenome (GOLD analysis project Ga0315533, IMG submission 203081) | Salt marsh sediment microbial communities from the Plum Island Ecosystem LTER, Massachusetts, United States - Salt Marsh Sediment SW1601-30 ...
AGAGCAACAGCGTGGGCTCTATCATTAGCATTTAGCTTACGAAGGATGGCACTGACATGATTCTTAATTGTTTGCTCGCTGATTTCTAGGATATGGGCGATTTCTTTATTTGAGTTGCCCTCAGCAACGTAGGTCAGAATCTGCGTTTCCCTGTTGGTAAGGGGAGCGACTATGCCTTCCATAGTTCTCCCCATACCACGAAATTGGTTTAATACCTGCCTGGCAACCCTGGGTCTGGTCATCAGGCTTTCATTTATGGGATATTCACCTTTGCGAGCTCGTCTTATAGTGCTAGCCAGCTCGTCGGCAGTGGCTTTCTTACTCAAGCAGGCTACGGCTGCAGTTTTAATGACTTCAAAAAGCTCTTCATCATCAGGGTCAGGGCTTAGCACTATTACTTTAGTATTGGGGTAGTATTGAGCAATTTTTCTACCCAGCTCAATCCCACTGAGGCTGGCCAGGTCAGAGCCAAGTAGAGCAACATCAGGGAGATTAGCTTCAATTAGCTCGAGTGCATTCTGAGTCAGGTCGCATTCTAATAGCTCCAAGTCAGGTTGTTGAGACAGTGTCTGACACACCCCGGCTCTGAAAAATGCTTGCTCATCAATTATCATCACTTTGATCTTATTCATCGGATACCTCCTGGTGAAGCTTTACATCTTTAATTCAAACACCCTCCTGGTTATGTAGATTTAGCTCCAGCGATTTATCGTATAATGTAATGCTCTTTGGTGTCAATAGTCTCTATTATATCACCTTGCACTGACAAGTATTGGGGGCTTGACAAGCGCCATCGAGGTAGTATAATAGTAATAGGCCAAAGGTAATACATATTGGGATGGTATAATGAATCGGCGAAGGTCTAATATAGAGATAATAGCTGATATGCTCAGGGTTGGGGAAAACGGCGCTGGCAAGACGGAGATTATGTATAGCGCCAATATGAGCTATGCCCAGATACAGAAGTATCTCGGTTTCCTCTTGAGCCACGGGTTTATTAACAAAGTGAAGGTAGGGAATCCCTCAGTTACCTATCAGGTAACGGACAAAGGGGGAGAGCTGCTCAAAAATATAAACTGCATAATTGAAGTACTCGAGTTCCACAATGGTCATAATGGCAAAGGAGCTTGAGGCTTAGATGTTGTGGAGTTATAGAGGGGTGCCTGGAAGTAGAGTGAGGTCACCCCTTATTTAACATAAAAATCTAAGGAGAGTGTTATGATAGGAGCGGTATATGTCTGAAAAAAGGATGCTAATAGTAGCTGCTGAGCTGGTGAAAAAGGTAGACGACAATCGTGGTGATATGGGGCAGTCTGAGTTCATCAACTTTCTTATTGAGACTCAGCTGAAGGAAAAGGAAGAAGGTAAAAAGCAAGGCGACGTAACCCGAGAAGAATTTCACCAGTTTCAGGAAGGCACGAAAGAGCTATTGCGCAATTTCCTGGAATTCTTTATCAGCTATGGGTTGGAGCTAGGCAAGCAACCTGGCGATAACGAATTCGAGCAATTAGCTCAGAAACTGCAAAGTCTAGGTAGCTCAGCAAAGGTAAAAAGCTCCTGACTTTCTTTCCTCGCATTTTCTTCCACAATCACATTCTCCACAGCTTCAAATAGAACTATCTTCTAGAACATAATCTCTTCCCAAGCTATTCCCGCCTTGTCATACTGTCCTCAAGATAGCGATTTTCCTTTTGTCATTCTGAATGACATGGAGGAAAGCAGGAGGGACAGTTATGACAAGGCCGCTTGACTTACTTCGAGAGGGGAGGAAAGAGGAGCTATGGCAGATGTGCTGCGGCTTTCTTGACCTCAATCTGGAGGAGTTTATGGCTATCCAGAAGAGACTGCTTCTGGAGGAGATTAAGCTATTAAAGAACAGCGAGCTGGGCAGGAGGGTGATGCGTGGTGCCATGCCCGAGACGGTAGAAGAATTCCGGGAGCAGGTGCCATTGACCACCTACTCTGATTACCTACCTGAGCTTGTGGAGAAAAAGGAAGACGTATTGCCAACAAAGCCTGCCATGTGGGTGCATACCGTAGGCAGGGCTGGTGAGTATAACTTCAAATGGGTGCCTTTATCTGAGAGGTTCTTGTATGAGTTTGAGCGGGTGACTGGTGGAGTTGGACTTCTGGCTTCTTGCAACCGTCAAGGCGACTTTTTGGTCAAGGGCCACTTGAGGCTTTTGGCCACCATGGGATCCCCCGATTATGGGTCAGGCATCGTGGCACATTTGACTCAGCAGGCACTCGACTGCGATATCTTCCCTTGTAATGGAGCGGAAACGACATTTCAAGAGAAGCTGGAAGCTGGTTTCAAGGAGGCTTTGTCTCAGGGCATTGATGCTCTTGGCAGTGTGCCCTCTGTCTTAGCCTATGTCGGCGAGGTGTTCAAACAGAGAATAATGGATGTCGATGCCCATTTTCTATTGTCTCATCCTAGGGCGTCTACCCGGTTGATGACGGGATTGATCAAGAGCAAGCTAGCTGGGCGCCCCATGCTGCCCAAGGACATCTGGTCACTCAAAGCGATTATTGGTGGCGGCGCAGACAGTGCTACCTTCGCAAAGAGAGTAGAGGAACTATGGGGGAGGGAAGTTTTGGAGATATACGTTGGCACCGAGGGTGGTATCTATGCTACCCAGACTTGGGATCATGAGGGCATGGCCTTTATCCCCAACCTCAACTTTTTTGAGTTCATTCCCGAGAGGGAATACTTCAAATGGCAACTGGACCATTCCTATCAGCCGAAGACTATCTTGCTGGACGAGGTGAGAGCCGGTGAGAATTACGAGATAGTTATCACCAATTTTCACGGTGGTATTATGACGAGGTATCGGATTGGCGATATGGTCAGGATAAGTTCGCTGCGAAATGAAAAACTCAATATTGATATTCCCCAGATGGTATTCCATAGCCGCGCTGACGACTTCGTTGACGTTGCTTCTCTCGGTCGGCTGACAGAGAGAGTAATCAGGGAGGCAATTGAAAACAGCGGCATTCCTTATGTAGATTGGGTAGCACGTAAGGAAATAATTGATAATAAGCCTGTGTTGCACTTTTATCTTGAACCTGGAGACGGCTATATTGCCAGTGAGAAAAGCTTGGCAACAGCGATACGTGAGCAATTCAAGAAGTTAGATAGAAAATATCGTTGTAACTTCTATCGGCTTATTGGTGATATGGAAACTGTGCTCGGCTTAAAGCCTGTAGAAGCTACTTTGCTTCCCCAGGGCGCCTTCTCCAGCTATATGGCTCAACGGCAAGCTGAGGGCACCGATTTAGGTCACCTGAAGCCGCCGCATGTTAATCCCTCTGACGAAGTACTTTCTTTGCTGAGAGCTCCTAAGGTTGTGGTGGAAGCTGCGCCGGTAACTGAAGCCGAACGTACAGCTGCTCGATGACAGTAGCATAGTTTAGAGAAAGCCAGGGCACCTTACCAAGACAAGGAAGGCGAGGTTATAACCTCGCCTTTCGTTTATAGCTCCAAGTCCTTCGCAGGTTCTTCGCCAGCAGCCCAGAATGATAAAGGTAAATCTTCAAGCCCGCCTTATGCTGGGAGAACCGTGACTGCGAACATCTAGTACCTTTGGGGGATTACTAAAGTCCTTCTTGACAGTTTCCAAATTTATATCAATAATAGCTTTATATTAAAGTAATTTACAGAAATGGTGACACAACAGTCATTGCGAGGCGCTTTCTTCCGTCGTTGCGAGTCCCGATTTATCGGGACGGAGCAATCTCATGGAGGGGCTCAAAATGACAGGTAAAATTGTGTCGGGATTTATGTGTTTGACTATGTAATGGTAATGTCATGAATGCCCAGATTCTAATTCCCTTAATTGCCACGATTGCTTATATCCCCTTATTTGTTATTTTGCTATCTAACCGGCCATGGCAACGAAGGCATATGTTTTTCCTTTTGTTTCTGATTCCCGCTGTACTCTGGAGCTTCAGCACCTTCCTCAGTATGAGCGACTTGTTAATACACAATAAACCGCTCGAAGTTAAAATTGTCCTTTGTATTGCTATCTTGCTGCTGATCCAATTCCATTACTTTGTATGTTCTTTTTATCAGTTCAAGCGCATCAGGATACCACTGGCTTATATTTTCCTAGTAGCCACCATTGTCCTGGCAGCATTGGGCCACATTCCCTATAATGTTGAAGTCACTGCCAGCGGCATCAATGTTAACTATGGGCCCTGGCTTATTGCTATAGGTTTACTTTTTCTTTCCACAGTAGGCATCAAGGATGTATATTCTTTGCTAAAAAAGTACAGGCTCTCACCCCATCCGGCAGAGCGCAATCAGATAATTTATTTACTTGTTGCCATTGGCGTCTTAACAGTTTTTTTATTAAGCTCTTACACTCCCCGTGGAGGCGAATTTCCTGTGAGCCATATTGGCAACCTTATAATTGCCTGTGTCTTAACCTATGCTATTGTGACCTACCGTCTGCTGGATATCAGGGTTGTATTCCGCCAAGCCCTTATATACGTAGTCCTCTATGGCGGTAGTGTTGGCATTGTATTACTGCTTTTCAACCTCGCTCACCGGTTCGCCGGCTTTGAGCTTAACTTTGCCTCTTTAGCGGTAACCATTGGTCTGGGAATTCCAGCTATCCTGTTTCTTGTTCACAAGGTGCGTGACCTTTGGCAAAGGAAGGTGGAGGAAGCCTTTATCGGTGCAAGATATTCCTATCGCAGGCAGTTATCTAACTTTATCGCCAGAATACACGATGTTCTCACACTGGAGCAGTTGGGCAGCGAATTCATATCACTGCTTGCTCAGTCAATTGACTGTCGGAGAGCTTGTCTGCTTTTGCCCGAGGCTGGAGAAGGAGGTTTCAGAACCAGATTTATCTACCCTCCGGTAGAGGATAATCCTATGGGGGAGTTGAAATTAAGGCAGGATAGTCCTGTTGTGACCTGGCTGGAGCACGAAAGCACTATATTACCGGAAAGGAACCTCGCTATTTTTCCTGAATTCCAATCTGTATGGGAGGAGGAGAGAGAAGAAATCCAACTGGCAGGAGTAGAGATGTTCGTTCCCTTAATGAACAGGGGGGAGCTTGTGGCTGTTCTGGCAATGAGTGAGAGGCGAGATAGGAAACTCTACGCCGTTGAGGATATTGATTTATTGGAGTTTATCGCCGCCAAGGTGGCAGCGAGCATGGAAAAGGAGTATTCCCATGAGCAATTGAGGGAACAAGACGAAGAAATAACCCTGGTTAATCGTTTAACCGCAATCATAACCTCCAGCATGAGCATTCAGATGATATTTGAAGGTTTCGCCCAGGAACTAAAGAAAGTGGTGGATATCGATTGGGCAACAATTGCTTTAATTGATGGAAACGAGCTTTACTTTATGGCTCTATCCAGCACCATAGGTTCTGCTTGGCAGCCGGAGGAAAGGATACCACTTGAAGGGACGGCTACGGAGTTGGCATGCCGGGAGAGGCAGGCTGTATATGAACCTGATCTGAAACGACATCACAGATTCTGGACCTGGGAGAGTCATGTGAAGCAAGGGATTTCTTCTGTTGTTTACCTGCCCTTGAGCGTCACAGACCGTATTATTGGCAGCCTGATTTTGGCCAGTCGCAAACCTAACGCTTACAACCGCAGGCAAATAGAACTTCTGGAAAAGGTGGCTTTGCAGATTGCTGCACCCGTTGAGAATGCTCAACTTTATGCCCAATTGGAACAAAGGTCTCGTATTGATGTGCTTACCGGACTATTTAATCGACGTCATTTTGAAGAGCAACTCAAAGAGGAGGTTTCCCGGCATTCTCGTTATGGCAATGAATTCTCCATATCCATGCTGGACCTGGATAATTTTAAGAGCTATAACGATGCATATGGGCATCCCGCCGGGGACATTCTTCTGAGCCAGATAGGGAAAATTATCAAAAGCTCTATCAGGAATGTTGACCAGGCTTTTCGTTATGGCGGCGATGAATTTGTTGTCATTTTGCCCCAGACAGCTAGGGGTGATGCCTATGTCGTAGCTGAGCGAGTTCGAGCACAGATTGCCGAGGAGATGGAGAAGCGAGCAATTGCTGTGACTTGCAGCATTGGTTTGGCTAGCTATCCTGCAGATGGAGTGGTAGCTGATGAACTTGTTGACGTGGCTGATAATGCTCTTTATCATGCCAAGCGGACTGGAGGTAATCGAATCTTCCTCTCCTCAGATATTTTGCCTAAGGCGCCGGTCAATGGAGGAATTGCTGCGATTGATACCAGAGCTGATAATTTGAGCGTTATTTATGCCTTAGTCTCGGCAGTGGAGGCTAAAGACCACTATACTTATGGTCATTCCAAAAAAGTTAACACTTATGCTGTAGCTTTGGCGGGAGCGATTGGACTATCGCCTGATGAGGTATCTAAGGTGAGCAGTGCTGCTTTGCTTCACGACATTGGCAAAATTGGCATTCCCGACAAAGTGCTTAACAAAAAAGGAAGGTTTAGTGGAGAAGATTGGGAAGCGATTAAGGCTCATCCCAGGCTAGGGGCAAATATCGTCGGTAACATGCCCCATCTAGTTCCCTGTGTAAATAGCATTTTACATCACCATGAGAGGTGGGATGGTAGTGGCTATCCTGAAGGGCTGAAAGATGAAGAGATTCCCATAGAAGCTCGCATCCTCGCCATAGCTGATAGCTTTGAGGCTATGACTTCTGCCCGTCCTTACCGTCCCGCCTTGCCCCTTGAGGAGGTGATAAAAGAGCTCAGGCAAGGTGCCGGGCTTCAGTTTGACCCTAAGTTGGTGGAGGTCTTCATTGGTATTATCGAGGCCAGTATTTCTGAGAGAGTGAAGATTGGTCAAGACTCAACCAGTGAGCAACCAAGTCCGTAGCACAGCTTGAAATCCTAAAATAGCATGAAGAATTAGAAGCAAGAACCAAAATGACCAGTCAAAATTCAAAGATGGACTCAAGGAGCGCGTCTATGAATTTGCACTGGATGCAATAGGATTCATGGAGCAACTACCAATGGAACAAACTTCGAGGGTTATTAGTGACCAATTGTTACGAAGTGCTACCAGCATTGGCGCTAACGTGATTGAGGCTAAGGCAACCTCCTCAAGGAAGGATTATACCGATTTCTCTACTTATGCACTGAAGTCGGCAAATGAATGCAAATTTTGGCTAGGATTGCTCAGGGCTTCAGGCAGAGCTGGCGAAGACACCGTTAACAAACTTCTAAGGGAAGCCACATAGATTGCTAACATACTTGCCGCCTGCATACTACTCTGAAAGAGAAGAAAATGAAGCAATTTTGCATTTTAATTCGCCACTTTGACTTTTTATTTTTGATTAAATATTTGTAGTTTAAAATGCCATTCTGGGAAATATATTCATATTTTTATAGTTTGTCTTTAAGAAACTCGTTCCCTTATGGGTGCCTTTTAGAAGACCTAAATAATACATTAGACGTCAGAGAACGGGAGAATATCTTAGATGCTGGTTGCGGACCCGGACTGGTAATAGAGAAAATTATTGAAGAAAATAAAGAAAAGGGAATAAGCATCACAGGTCTAGACTTCAGTAAAAGGATGATAAAGCACGCCCATATGAGATGCAGAAAGTTCTCTAATGTGAAGCTTCAAGTTACTGATTTAAATAAAAGCCTGGGGTTTCCCGATAGCTCTTTTGATAAACTGATTTGCTCCAATACACTTTATGCCCTTGAAAACCCACATAGAGTCATTTTTGAATTTTACAGAGTTTTAAAGCCGGGCGGTGCAGTGATTATTGCCAACCCCAAACCCAACGCCGGAGAAAAAGAACTCATAAGAGAACATCTAACGGCACTTAAAAAAATCACTCCAACTTACAAGAAAATTTATCATATTTTCCTATTTCTTTTACTCCTTCCTGTAAATTTAGTTGTTATCACGATAAATAAAGTCATCATTGAGAAAGGGAAAGGCAAAGAATATCACTTCTTAGGCAAAGAAGACTTACAAAAAATTCTTCAAGAAGCCGGTTTTAAGAGTATCAACATAAGCTCTTGCTACGTTGATCAAGACTGGCTGGTGAGAGCGGAAAAATAAAAATATGGGCACAATAGGTGAGAAAATTCAATATTGCCTCCCGGACATGGAAGGGAGTGGGGATAACCCTAGACATCTGGCTAGAGCTGAACATGCAGAAACGGCAGGCTTCTGAAGGACAGGCGCAGGAACTTGAAAAGGAGTTAGTGACAGTCTAAAAGGGTCGGCCTAGAGGAGATGTTTGCATCAGTAATTTTAGACTGAGATAGGGTCTTCGCCTTGATTTTTGATAGAGCTTGGAATTTAGCAGTTCTTTACCAGAACGCATATATTGCGTGAGAAATTCCTTATCGGGAAATGATAGGACTTCTCCGGTGACATAGTAACGATTTCCCAGCCAGTTTTGACTAGTAGCTTTCTTAGCTCGCCATAAGAGAAAAGGTGATAGTAACGGTAAACTGTTTTTCCTTTTAGCCTCCAAGGGACTTGTTGTTCTTTGGATTTTAGCCAGAAGCTTGGTTGCCCATGGTTCCACACGGTCAAAAAAGCCTCGCCCTGGGGCTTTAATACCCGCTTTAATTCTACGAATGCTTTTTCCCTTTCCTCTCTGCCCTTGATATGGTGGTAAGCAGCCACTGATATTACCCAATCGAAAGTATCATTGGGGAAAGGCAGAAATAAGGCATCAGAGGCTATTAAGTTGACATAAAACTTAAACTTGCCAGAATATTTCAAAGCTTGCTTGAGCATAGCAGGGGAGGAATCCATCCCCCAGAGTTCAAAGCCCTGGCTGAAAGGCAAGAAATCCGGTCCGTGAGCGCAGCCCACATTTAGCAGCTTTCCGCTTTGCCATCTTGCCGCCAGCTCCTCGAGCTCTTCTTTTAATAAAGGCCAATGCCTCACCCGATACCAGCTTTCAGCTATTTGGTCGAAAACTTCTCTATTTGTGGCCATAGGTACACTCTGTTAAACTTTAGCATATTATGGTGAAATGCTCATGGTCGCCAGTCTCTTGTTGTCATTCTGAATGGAGCGAAGCGGAATGAAGAATCTCTTCGTTAAGAGTAAAAAGGAGATTCTTCGCTATGCTCAGGATGACATGGAGATGGCATGAAGAAAGCATCTCGAACTATTTCTGGAGTAACCCCGGTGGCAGTTATGGCCAAGCCATTTCCTTGCCCCGGCAAATGTGTTTATTGCCCCACTTCTCCTGAGGCGCCTAAGAGCTATACCGTGGAGTCTCCAGCGGTGCTCCGAGCTCGAAGTTGTGGCTTTGATGCCAAAAAACAGGTGGAAGTCAGGATTAAGACATTGGCTGAAATGGGACATGCCCAGGATAAGATAGAGCTTATCATCATGGGGGGTACCTTTCTGTCTTATCCCCGTGACTATCAGTATCGGTTTATTAAGGATTGCTATAATGCTCTGAATAGCATCTCCTCTAGAAGTTTAGATGAAGCCAGGGAATTGAATGAAAATGCTGAGCATCGCTGTGTGGGATTGTGCATCGAGACCAGACCTGATTTTTGTGGAGAGGAGGAGATAAGGAGCATGCTTGATTTTGGCACCACCAGGGTAGAGCTTGGGGTACAGACATTGGACGATGAGATTCACTGGCTAACAAAGAGGGGACATGGGGTGGCTGAGGTTGTCTCCGCGACCAGACTATTACGGGATTATGGCTTCAAGGTTTACTATCATTGGATGCCTGGTTTACCGGGGTCAACGCCTGAGCATGATATAGAGCTATCGCGGCAATTGTTTGAAGACGAGCGCTTTCGACCTGACGGACTCAAGCTTTACCCCACGCTGGTAGTTCGGGGGAGTGAGCTAGAGAATTGGTATCGGGATAATCGCTACCGGCCTTATGGTGATGAGGAAATGATTGATTTGCTTATAGCGATTAAAGCTCTAATTCCCAAATATGTAAGGATTCCGAGGCTGATGCGGGATATTCCCAGCAAATTCATCATTGCCGGCAGCAAAGACTTAGCGCTCAGAGGAACTATTAGAAAGAAGATGGGGCAAACAGGACTTCGCTGTAGCTGCATTCGTTGTCGGGAATATGGGCATCGCCTGAGGGATGGCTGGGCAATTGGCGAGCCCTGGTTAACCAGGATGGATTATGAAACTTTTGGGGGGAGGGAGGTCTTCCTTTCCTACGAGGATGAGAATGAAACCTTGTTTGGCTTGCTGAGGTTGAGAATAAATGGGGAAAAAGCGATAGTTAGGGAGCTACACATTTTCGGTCCTGAAGTTCCCCTGGGGAGGAGACTAGAGCGGGCCGCTCAACATCACGGTCTCGGTGAAAGGTTGCTTAGAGAGGCAGAGAGAATCGCCAGGGGGGAGTTTAAGGCTGATAAATTATCGGTGCTTAGTGGTGTCGGTGCCAGGGAGTATTATCGCTCGCTTGGTTATGGTCTGGAAGGCGCTTGCATGGTCAAGGAGCTTGGTTAAGCTACCTGGAAGCCTTCGGAAAGATTGTTTAGAAACCTATCTCTGCCTGAGCAAATTCGAAGGGCAAGCTATTCTGCTTTCGGGTGCCATCACAGTTCGATAAGCTCAACACAAGCGATTTAATAAACAATCCCCTTAAATATATTGACATCGAGTAATAGCTATAATTATAATGAATCTAAGGGGCCGCAGAAGCTACTCAATCAATTGAGAAGCTTGGAACCTGGAAAAAACAAAGAAAGGAGGAAGAGCAGATGGATAACGAAGTAAAGCCAACCTGGAAATTAGCTTGGGGATTGTGGTGGCGGACGTTTCTTATTAGCCTGGGAATAGGTGCGATAATCACGTTAATTCTAGTCTTGGTGGGTGTGACGCTTATACCCTGGGGGGAACTTATACCTTGGTGCATACCTTGATGAGCTCATTGAATGGTTGCCTGGATGTTTGTGACGATTTGCTATTGCTGACAAGGCAAGGGTGTGGTGGTTGCAGAGGCGGGCTGGATTACGGCAGGCCAACGCGCTGCCCCGGCGGCGATTGAAGTTTTGGGGTATTGACAATGAGAGCTTCTAACTATATCGTTATGTGAAAGAATAGAAAGGCGGGCAAGATATGGAGAAAACGTGGAAGCCGACAACTGCTGGCATACTAGCCATCATTGCCGGGGCACTTCAAGTAATAGTGGGCATAGTAATTGCTGCAGTTGGTAGCATCGGATGGTTCTTTGGGATGCCATGGTTTAGCGCCATTGGTGCTCCATTGATTATATTGGGAGTAATTGCTGTCATTGGTGGTACATACGCCTTAAGAAGAAGGATTTGGGGACTGGCACTTGCCGGGTCTATCTGTGCACTACTTGGTCCCTGGGCGATTCTCGGGATACTCGCCATTATATTCGTCAGCTTAGGGAAGAGCGAATTTGAATAAAGTCCAAGATCCTGCAAGTTATGTGAATCTGAGTAGTTACCCAATTTGTGAGGTGATTGTGGCTGATGAATCAGGAAACTACAAAATGTTGTTTGAAAAACTTTAAGGACAGAAAGGAGGCAAGATGGAAAAGAAGTATAGTTTTCTACCCTTTGCAGCCAAGGTTTTGAGAGTCGTGGCGTGGATAGTATTGGTGGTTGGCGTTATTGCTTCGATTGTTGTTGGAATTTTTATGGGTAGTGCTACAAATGGAGGTATAGGCGAGCTTGCAGGCGGGCTTACAGGTTTTTTTATAGCTGTTGCGGGAGTAATTGTCTCCTTCCTGACCTGGGTATTCTTGCTTGCCACTAGGGAAATCTTTTACCTGTTTATGGATGTGGAAGAGAACACCAGGAACGCAGCTGAGCGTATTACAAAGGAATCAAGCTAAGGTAAATTTATGCTTAGGTGGTTATGTGAATGAAGGCAGTAATCTTTTCTCTGTTTGGCAAGCTCATCCAAAAACGGGGGTTACTGATGCCCGGGAAGAAAAAGCACGATGTTTTGCGGAGAGGGCGGAAGGCAAACACGCTAGGGGGGTATTATTATATAAAATATACGACTAGTGCTTTGAGGGTCATAGCATGGATAGTATTAGTACTTGGCTTTATTTTTTCGCTTATTTGGGGAATTACTACGGGTGGAATTGAAGGCGGGTTACGGATTGTAATAGTAATAATTGGCTCATTCCTGGCCTGGTTAGCATTGCTTGCGGCCAGGGAACTTCTTAAGTTATTTATGGATGTAAAGGAAAATACCGGAAACACGGCTGAGCGCGCTACCATTACAAAGAAACCAGGCTGAGATAAATGCGTGCCTCAGCAGGTTATGTGAATCAAGGCAGCAACCTTCTTCTTTTGCTCGGCAAGCTCATTTAGTCTGGCTACTGCATCATAGGATGGCTGAATCAGTAAGCCTAGATTTTTGCTCTTGGCCCAGCTCTCCGCCTCAGGAGCTACATGGGCAGCGCCGTTGGTTCCGGTGCCGACAATTAGTGTTTCAGTCTGACCTTGGCTCAATTCCTCGAGCTCCTGTTTCTTGATTTTGTGGCTGCCGAACATCAGAAAGCCGCCTTTCCGCTTCTTTGCCGTGCCGTCGGCAAAAATCAGAACATCCCAGCGATATTTCTTGCCTTCAACTACCATAGAGCCAAAGGTAAGTTCATCTATTTTAGCCACGAAATTTAACTTTCCTTCCCCCCTGATTTTTCTTACTTTGTAAATCGGCTTTTTGTTTGCTGTTCCGCTTTATTGCCCGGCCATACTTGAAACGATTTAGATTTACAAATCCTTTTGCCACGATTTTCCCCTTAAATAAAGCTATTCTTCAGCCTGAATATCTCCTCCTCAACATTGCTACCCTGTGCTTTGAGGTGTTTTATAGCTTGTTCTATTTTATCATGTTTGTAGCTATCACTGAGGTCAGCTAGCCTATTGTACAAACCAGTCCGCCTGCCAACCTTGAAATTGAGCCTTTCCTCATCTGACAAAGATAAGTACTCATTTATGATATTGAGGCATTTTCCCTTGTCCTCGGGCATTTTGCCTTCGACCTCCATCAATAAGTTAAGTATATGGTCGCTCTTAAGACGGCTGGTAACTTGCAAGTTTTCGATGAAAACACCTATTTCCCTTGCTACTTCGTCATCCGCTTGCAGCTCAAAATCTCCGTCTTGCAACCTGGTCCACAACGGCATAGTTGGAGAGACGTGAAGGCTGCGCAGCCTGATATAATCAGGGTCAATCTCGTTTAACACCCTGGCTGTTTCCCTGGCATGCTCTTGAGACATCTTTTTGCCCCCAAGACCAGGCATAACATATTCACACAGAGAAATGCCTGCATCTTTCACCTTCTGTCCACCCTCAATGTGGTTCTTAGCGGTGCATCCTTTTTCCATATAAGCCAGCAAAGGGTCGTAGCCAGTCTCCAATCCGATGTGGATCCTATCTAGCCCGGCATCCTTGAATTCCTTTAACTCCGCTAACGACTTTCTGTCTGCCGTATGGGACCGAGCATATGTAGTTACTCTACTTAAGCTGGGGAAGGTTTTTCTCAGGAAGGTAATCACCTGAGTCAGCTCAGGGGTGCGCATGATTAAGGTATTGGAATCCTGGAGGAAGGCTGACTTGCCTCTTGTCCCAAGCCAGAGGGCAACATTATGCACACATTGTCCATATTGAAGTTGATTAGAGAGCATTGCCGCTACCTCTATCAGTTTGTTGCCATAGCCCATCTTCCATGCTATTTGTTTTATACCCTCGCTGATAGCCTTAGCTGCCTCAATATCTTTTATAATCTCTTCTACTGACCTCAGCCCGAACTTACTGCCTTTGTATACAGGGCAGAACTGGCATCTATTCCAGGGGCAATTTCTGGTCGCTCTTATCAGTAGGGAGTAAGCTTCACTAGGAGGTCTTATAGGACCTAGCTCAAAGGTATGGCTCAGCTTTTCTGTGACTGAGTAGCTTAGCATTCTGCGTATTTTAGCGTGCTGAAGGGGAATAGGCAAATGGACTTTCGCTTCCTTACCATGATAATATCAGTATTTCAAATGAAGCAAATTGAATTAATCTCTTTTGATGCTGAGGGAACGGTGGTAACACCTGATTTCAGCGAGGCTATATGGCATGAGGCTATCCCTGCGCTTTATGCTCAGAAAAAAGGACTTGACCTTACTCAAGCCAAGAGGTATATCGCTGAGGAGTATGGCAGGATCGGCGACCAGAGGCTTGAGTGGTATGATATCGAATACTGGTTTAGCTATCTCGGCTTGGGTTCTTCTGAGCCAGTGATACAGAGCTGCCTGGATAAGATAGGCCATTATCCTGAGGTAACTGAGGTCCTTTCTTCCTTAGCCAGTGAATATAAGTTAATTGTTGCCTCAGGCACGCCACTGAAGCTACTGCACTGCTTATTGCGAGATATCAAACCTTATTTTGTTCGAATTTTTTCTTCCGTTTCACACTATAGGCAATTAAAAAGCCCTGATTTTTACCTCAAACTATGTGAAGAGATGGGCGTCAAACCGAACCAGGTCATCCATGTGGGTGATAACTGGCAATTTGATTTCCTCAATGCCCAACAGGCTGGCATAAATGCTTTCTATATTGACAGATCAGGGAGAAACCATCAGGAATCTCTTAGCGATTTGACTCAATTAAACCGCCTCCTCATACCCCCGGTATAATATGCTCCCTTTTGGTCTGAGGACAGCCTGCTCGCTATAGACATTGTAAGCCATTCTGGGTTACAATTTAGTCCTTGACCAATGCCAAATCATAGCGAAGTATCCCCCGAAAGCACCTCTTCCAGTAACAAATTCAACCTGTCCACGGCAGAGTTCAAGGAAATGGCTAAGAAACTGCGCCGTCACGTAATCACCATGACAGCTACAGCAGGCAGTGGGCATCCTGGCGGCTCTCTATCAGCAGCCGATATTATCACAGCGCTTTATTTCAAGGTCTTGCGCCATGACCCCAGAAATCCCCAGTGGTCAGAACGTGACCGATTTATATTGAGCAAGGGACATGCTGCCCCCATCTTATACGCTGCCCTAGCTGAAGCCGGCTACTTTCCCGTGGCAGAGCTGGCAACATTGAGAAAGTTGGACAGCCGCCTCCAGGGACACGCTGATAGGAAGTTCACCCCCGGGGTAGAAATGTCGGCTGGTTCTTTAGGTATGGGCTTGTCCTTTGCCATCGGCGTCGCCCTGGCCGCCAGGCTGGATTCCAAAACTT
>Ga0315533_1001920_pt1 | contig 15111 bp, 16 predicted proteins | sample SalMarSW160130MG_FD_203081 | JGI IMG/M metagenome (GOLD analysis project Ga0315533, IMG submission 203081) | Salt marsh sediment microbial communities from the Plum Island Ecosystem LTER, Massachusetts, United States - Salt Marsh Sediment SW1601-30 ...
TAGTCGCCGTACACTCATTAGACCCATTATCAGTCACTGATGACCAGAAACTGTTCTAGCCCGGAACCTAGCCCTGAGTAATAGGCGAGTTCGCCCCACCTCAATTGCTGCACATAATACAAAGGATACGTGTAACAAATATATTCACTTGAATACTGATAGGATAGAAGCTTGATAGCGGGGGGTAGATTTGAGCTACCGACCCTGAGGTTATGATCCCAAGGGCTAACCTGGCTGATCAAACTCTTGTTAACACCCAATCTCGGGAGACCACGTCTAACAGCCATCAGACCTGTTTCCGCCCTCATACGTTCTTTATCGTTTCAAGCAGAGCCCAGACCCCGGCTCGCTCTGCTCTTTCCTCAAGATACTCCCAGTCGAGACCAGCATCTCTCCTCTCCAAGATGCTCTTCACGTCCTGCTCATCGACAACGCCGCGATCAGGTCTCGCCAGCTTCGAGACAATAAAGTCCTCGGGAGAGATTATCCAGACCCCCATGCCGGCGACGCCGACCTCTCGGCGCCTCTCCAGAGTCCTCACATCCCACTCCACCCCGTCGGGCCTGATCCAGACCTCGACCTCATAGTCCGTGACCCTGTCATGGAAAATGCAGACCGGGTTCTCGTACGAGCCAAGGTACACCGAGTAGCCTCCCTCCAGCGCGTCCTCGCAGAAGCCTTGGAAACCCTCCTCGTCCGGTATATTCACCGCGACGTCGATGTCTAAGGTCACCCTCACCCTCCCGTAAAACGGGAGGGCGTATCCGCCGATGAGCATGTAGTCCATCCCCCTCCCCTCGAGGAAGGACACCATCCTTCTAAGCGTCTCCTCTAGCCCTGACAAGACGGTTCAACTCCAGGAAGGCGTCGTAGGGCTCCTTACCCCGCGTCACGAGCCGGTTTACGTACTCAGCGTCCCTCTTGGCCTTAGCCAGATCGTTCTCGTTGCTCCTCAGGCGTTTGATCTTCAGCTTTCTATAGGTCTCCAGGTAGTCGTCGCCGAGCGTCGTGACCCTGACGAGCTGCCTCGGTCTGCCCCTCCCACGCTTCTCCTCCGGCCTCACCTCCACGAGGCCCGCGGCGTTCATCCTCTTGATCGTCGAGATCACCGTCTGGGTCCGTCTCCGCATGATCTTGGATAGCTCTCTCACCCCTGCGGGGCGTCTCTTCGCTATGGACAGTATCCGCGCCTCGACCTCAACCGACATATTGTTTCCCAACCGGAAACTTATTTGTTGTATTGAGGCCATGCGAGGCATATAAACATTATCGATTAAAGCCTATCAACCCAATGGGGAGGCAAGAAACGCTCTTGAACTACCGACCTTGAGGTCATGAGCCTCACTGGTTCAACCTTATTCCCTTCAAGAGAGGGCTCTTCCCCCTAAAACGCTTATTCCGTTTAACGCGAATATCGAATTCCCTGCATCATAACAAAGATATGGGGCTGCTAAAAGTTGTTCTTAGAGAAACGCATGTATGCACATACGCGCGCAGAAAGGTAGGGTGAAAGAGCAGGATTAACTTAGAAAATGAAGAGGCGGCTGGATATGATAAGATCTTATGGATTAAATCTTAATTCTATTTGGCGGTAAAAATCCTTTAATATTTTCTTTACTCCGACGCCAACTTTCCCCGCAATCTGAGTAGGTGTTCGTGTTGCCACTTTCGTTCCTTGGCTACGGCAGCATCGGCATCAGAGGAGTCGGTGGCTCTATGGATGGCCTGTAAGGCATAATTTGCAGCACCAATAGAATGAGTGGGAACATGTGCAGTCGCCACAGCTTGACCTGCGGCACGGGCGGCAGAACGAGCAGGATTATCTTCTCCCACTTCACGAGCAGCAGCATGAGATGCAAGCGCAGCCCCGCGTATGTCAGCCATCTTAAACACCCCTGTATTTATCCATGCTTGGAGTGCTTCGATAGCGTTTCGAGGGCGATGGTCTTCGAGATATTTTTCCTCAAAGTATGGCATGACACGCTCGACACAATCAACTGCCCAGACGGCTAACGTTTTATGGTCTGTTTTTCTCACAAGCTCTACCATTGACTCGTCTTTGTGTGTAACTGAGAATTTGGATTTTTCTTTTCCTGCTATAAATCTCATATTAAATCCTCAATTGAAATATACGCGCACTTGATAACTATATGACTAATTCAAACCTTCTCTAAATGATTATTGGAATTCATAATCCCATGTAACTTGAAGGAACAAGGTGAACCCGTGAAAAGCAGACCCAGAGACAACAACCAAAACTAACTAAATTTCCAATAAAACGCCTAAAATGAGTGAAGAGGCTTGGCCGGAAAACCGCCAAAGCGCGCTTAAATCGGTAAATAGCCGTTTCTAACGCTTAATTGATACATCGGTTACCGGAAAAAACGCTTATAATAAGTAACCAATTATAAGGGAAATGCCAAGTCGTTGAATCATGGCGCCGCCGCGTACCAGAAAAAACGCTTATCGTAAGTAACCAACTATAAGGGAAAACCAAAGTCGTCGCCCACTCACCACGATAAACGCCTCCGCCGTTGACCCTGCACCCCTTCCCCGAAGTCCCCCGGCACCTCCACTTCTAGGAAAGTTAGACCCCCCCTCCCCACAAATAGACGAGAACCTATGTTTCCATAAACCAAAGACATATTGAGAATTTCAATATCCTTGTCACCCGAAACAAACGAGCCCCAGAAAACCCTTGTCTTAAGGATGGTAGCGGGGGGAAGATTTGAACTTCCGACCTTGGGGTTATGAGCCCCACGGGCTAACCTGGCTGCCCTACCCCGCTCCGTCCCAAACAAACCTACTATACGCTTATAAACCCATTGCGAAACCAGACAAACACAGAAATGAGCCGCCGCAGCCACCACAACATCGCCCAGCAACGAATACGCATCCTCTACCAGCAAGCCAAACACGTCTACCCCACGGACCCCGAGCTCAGCAGACGCTACACACGGCTCCTCAAACGCATATCCGAGAGGACACGCACCAGAATCCCCACGGAGATAAGGCGAGGCATCTGCAGAAACTGCGACACAGTCCTCATACAGGGAGTCAACAGCCACACCCGGGTGAGGCAGCGCCGCGAGCCCCACGTAGCCGTCACCTGCCACACATGCGGCCACGTACATCGGACCCCCATCAGGAGCAGGCGGCCGTGACCCTCACCCTCGTCAGCATAGGCCTCAGCAGCCACATGGACCTCAGCCTCAGAGCCATAGAAGCCGCGAGGCACGCCGACGTCGTCTACGCCGAGACCTACACCATGAAGCTAGAGACCACGCCGCAGCAGCTAGGCGAGACCATAGGCAGACCCGTCCACCCCCTCACCCGGGGACTGATGGAGGAGGAAGCGGATAAACTGCTCAGGGAAGCCGAGAATGGAGACGTGGCCATACTGGTCGGCGGCGACGCCCTCACCGCAACCACCCACATCAGCCTCGTCATCGACGCCGCCAGGCGCGGCGTACCCGTCAAGATAGTCCACGGCGGCAGCATAATCACCGCCGTAGCCGAGACGGGGCTCAGCCTCTACAAGTTCGGCCGCACAGTCACCGTGCCATTCCCCGAGAAGGGGCCCGTGGACACGGTCATCCGCACCCTCCGAGACAACAGGGAGCAAGGCCTCCACACCCTCATCCTGCTGGACCTCGACGAGCCCAGGCGGCGGCACCTCACCGTCAACCAGGCGATAGAGCGGCTGGAGGGGACAGGCGAGTTCAACATGGACACGCTCCTCGTCGCCGTCGCCCGCCTAGGCTCAGAGAACCAGGTCATCAGAGCCGACACCGCCATGAACCTCAAGACATACGACTTCGGCGACGCGCCTCACGCCATCGTCGCCCCGGGGCGGCTCCACTTCATAGAGGAAGAGGCGTTGAAGGTGCTGGCGGGCTGCCCACCCGAGCTGCTCACCGGCAGGAAGGTCCAGGGCGAGGTGGACAGGCTCATCGAGAAGTACAGCGTGGGGTGCCGAAGGGTTCTGGAAGAACTCAAACACAACCCGCTACCAATGACTATAAACAAGGCTCAGGTCGATGAGATGCTCGACCACACAAAAAGATACCTGGACGACGCCGAGTACTACAGTGCGGATCAGAAACCCGTGGCGCTGACCAGCGTCGCCTACGCCGAAGGCGTCCTAGACGCCCTAAAGCTTTTAGGCTTAGTCGAGTTCGAGTGGTGAAGATGACGAAAGTACTGGCCGCCGGGGTCTTCGACCTGCTCCACTACGGGCACATCAGGTACCTGGAGGAGGCCAAGAAGCTGGGCGGCCCAGACGCCGAGCTCATCGTCATCGTCGCGCGCGACGAGACGGTTTGCCGCCTCAAAGGAAGCAACCCAGTCATCCCCGAGGACCAGCGCCGCGCCGTCATCGAAGCCCTCAAGGTCGTGGACGAGGCCCTCCTCGGGTTCGAGGACCTGGACCTCGACAGGGTCATACAGCAGGTGAAGCCCGACATCGTCGCGGTGGGCCACGACCAGGACGCCATCAGGCGCCAGGTCGAGAAGATAAAGAAAGCCCGCGAGCTGAAAATAGAGATACTCACCGTGGGCCGGTTCGGGGAGAGAGACCTAGACAGCAGCAGCAAGATCAAGAGACGGATCGTCGAAGGGGCACGAACGAGAGCCTAACCTTGTCGCCGTCGGCGAGCCCCAGCTTGCGCCTCAGGTAGATGGGAGATATTATCTCCATGACGTTATAGTCGTGTATGCTCCTCTCGGCGACGATGAGGGCGCCCTCCACCTCGTCGTTGATGGTCACGGGGTAGCAGTTGGCGGAGCCGAACGCCCGCTCCCCGTCCTTGAAGCCTTCCAGGTGTACCCCGGGGCCGCTCTCCAGCCGCCGCCTCTTCTCGAAGTCGTCCTGCCTTACCCTGACGTTCAAGGTGCCGGGGAAGGGCTCGAACCCCAGCTTCTCCGCTATCTGGCGCCTGTACCCGTCCTTGCTTATGTAGTAGGCGCCCTCGAAGAGCCCCGAGACCACGGTGCCCATGAACTCGATGGTGGTCGCCTCCTTGCCTTCCAGGTGCCACTTGAGCTCCTGCAGCACCTTGTCCAGCTCCGCCATCCCCTCAACAGTTATGCTGATCCTGCTCCCCCCGGGCTCGATCCTTCTGTGTATGAGCCCCATCTTTTCCAGAATTTTGAGGTGCCTAGACGCAGACTGCTGGCTCCCCTCCAATATCTTTGAGAGGTCCGTTGTGGAGAGCTTGACGGCGTTCTTCGACGCGCCCAGCCTAAGCAAAGTATAGAGAGTGAACCAGAGGTGGGGCTTCAACTCTTCCAAGTCTTTCAGAAAATGGGTAGGGGAGTCGTATTTAACTCTTTTTTTGGTAGCCTAGCCTTTGGCCACCGCGATGGGGACGCTGACCATGACCTTCTCGGCGAGACCCACTCTATGGCTCACGTCGGCTACCCTGTGGACGTCCTTGTAGCTGTCGGGGCTCTCCTCCTCCAGTATCCTCCCGCTAGCCGCCTTCACAACTATACCCTTGCGCTTCAGGTCGTTGATGATGTCGCTGGCCCTGAACCGCCTCCTGGCGCCGGTCCGTGACATAACTCGGCCGGCTCCGTGGGCTGTGCTCGCGAAGCTAAGCCCCTCGCCGCGCTCCGTCCCCTTCAGCAGGTAGCTCGCGGTGCCCATGGTGCCGACGAGGAGCACAGGCTGCCCTATGGCCCGGTAGTCCTGGGGCAGGCCCTTCCTGCCGGGGCCGAACGCCCTGGCGGCTCCTTTCCTGTGCACCACCGCCTTCACCCTTCTCCCGTCGACCTCGTGCTCCTCCTTCTTCGCCGTGTTGTGGGTCATCCCGTAGACAAGCTCCATCCCCATGTCCTCGGCGCTGCGCTTGAACACGTCCTCGAAGGCCTGGCGGACCTGGTGCATGATTATGTGGCGGTTGATGAACGCCCAGTTGACGGCGCAGCACATGGCCTCGTAGTAGTCCTCGGCCTCCTTGCTCTTCAGCGGCGCGCAGACCAGCTCGCGGGCCGGCAGCTTCATGTTGTACTTGGTGGCCGCCCTGTCCATGACCCTGATATAGTCTGTGGCGACCTGGTGGCCGAAGCCCCTGCTCCCCGTGTGCACCCAGACCACCACCTGATTAGGTCTGTTGATGCCGTAGACGGCTGCGTGGCCTGGATGAAATATCTTGTCGACGCGCGCGATCTCGAGGAAGTGGTTGCCCGCCCCGAGGGTGCCCAGCTGGCTGCTGCCCCGTTTCTTGGCTCGGGGGCTCACCTTGTCCGGGTTGGCCTCCTTCATGCAGCCTCCTTCCTCGGTGTGGCTGGCGTCCCTGTCCCAGCCGTAGCCCTTGTCCACGGCCCACTGGATGCCCTCGCTGACGGCCCTCTCCAGCTCTCTGACGCTGAGCCTCATCTTGCTGCCCACGCCTACGCCGCAGGGCACCAGCTGGAATATCCTGTTGATGAGCTCCTGCTTCCTAGCATCGACCTCCTTGTAGGTGAGGTCCGTCCGCAGCAGCCGGACGCCGCAGTTGATGTCGTAACCGACGCCGCCGGGCGTTATTATCCCCTCATCGGCGTCGAAGGCGGCGACGCCGCCTATGGGGAAGCCATAGCCCTGGTGGCCGTCGGGCAGCGTGATGCCGTTCTTGATTATGCCGGGGAGCTGGGCGACGTTGACGCTCTGGGTGAGGGTGTCGTCCCGCTTCATGGCCTCAAGCAGGACCTTGTCCGCGTAGATGCGGGCGGGCACCTTCATGTGCCTGCTGTAGGCCTTGGGTATCTCCCACGTGTAGTCATCTATCTTGTCTATGGGGAACTGCATGGATTCTCACACCCTTTGCGCCAGTAATCCTAATAAGCGTTTATTGGTGTCTAAACCAATGATGGGACGTGCAGTGGAAGGTCCTTAAAACGGTGCCCCTAGCGGAGGTCCAGAGCCGCCTCAGGGACTACGAGGAGCGGCACGGTAGCCTGAGCCGCCTACACGAGGAGTTCACCAAGGGCAGGATGCCGCCGGGCATGTTCGACGACTACGTAGAGTGGACCAGCATGAGCCACGCCGTCCGTGCCTACCAGGAGGGAGAGGACTTTGAGTACCTGGCCGACGTGGACCTTAACCTGTCCCAGGAGGACTACGCCAAGCTCACACCCAAGAGGCTCATGCTGCTGGACCACCTCATAGAGAGTCACGCATCCTCAATAAACGAGCTCGCCGCCGCGGTCGATAGAGACGTGAAGAACGTGTACAACGACCTCAGGACGCTGGAGTCCCTGGGGCTAATCAGCCTAGTCAAGATGGGGAGGAGCCTGGTCCCCGAGCTGCTGGTGTACGAGATAACCATCCTCCTCGGCTGAATACTGTTATATCGCCGGGGCGTTTGTATCGTGTGATATAAATGTCTGGTAATCCATGCGAGGCGGACCTTGTTCTGCTTAAAGGCAAGATTCTCACCGTGGACGACGAGTTCACCGTCGCCGAGGCGGTGGCCGTCAAGGACGGCAGAGTCATGGCAGTCGGCTCCTCCACGGAGATCGAGAAGCTGAAGGGACGCTCCACCGAGGTCATAGACCTCGAAGGGAAGACCGTGATGCCCGGGCTCTACGACAGCCACATCCACGTCGTAGGCACAGGCACAGCGTTGCAGATGATAAACTGCAGGACCCCGCCCATGATGAGCATAGAGGACATGAAGAAGGCAGTAGCCGAGAAGGTGGGGGAAGCGAAGCCCGGCGAGTGGATACTGGGCAGGGGCTGGGACCAGGCCAAGCTGGCGGAGCACAGGAACCCGTCGAGGTGGGACCTGGACGAGGTGTCCCCCGACAACCCCGTGGTCCTCACGAGGACCTGCGGCCACCTCCTCGTCGCCAACAGCGCCGCCCTAGAGATCGGGGGTATAACCAAGGACACTCCTGACCCCCTCGGCGGGAAGATAGTGCGTAACCTGGAAGGCGAGCCCACTGGCATGCTGGAGGAGGGCCCCGCCATGAACCTGGTGAGGAGGCACGTCCCCGAGACCGGGATACCCGAGACCATGGAAGCCATAAGGGCCGCGTTCAAGGCGTTCAACATGGTCGGCATCACCAGCGTGATAGACCCTGGGAACACCGAGGACGAGATGGTGGCCTACCAGCTCCTCAGGGAGGCGGGGGAGCTCACCGTTAGGACCAACGTGATGCTCCGCGCCGTCCAGCAGGGAGACACCATCGAGGACAGCGTACGAAGGATCGAGAACTTCCCGATGATCACGGGGATGGGAGACGACCTCCTCAGGTTCCAGGGGGTGAAGCTTTTCATCGACGGCGGCATAGGCGGGAGGACAGCGCTGCTCAGGGAGCACTACGAGGGCGACCCGGACGACTACGGGCTTCTGACTCTCCCCGTGGAGCATCTCCAGATGCTCGTGGACGCCGCCAACAGGCGAGGCATGCTCGCCGGCATCCACTGCGCCGGAGGCAAGGCCATGGACATAGTGCTTGAGGCGTACAGGAAGACCGACGAAGTCAAACCAATAAAAGGCCGCCGGTTCTACCTCATCCACGCCTACCAGCCCACCGAAGAAAACTTCGAGACCTGTCTCGATCTAGGCGTCCAGGTGGCGAGCCAGCCCAGCTTCCTCTACTACCTTGGGGACAGCTACCACGAGAACGTAGGCGACGAGCGCAGCAAGTGGCTCAAGCCCCACAGGGCGTGGATAGACCACGGCATAATGGTGGCCGCCGGCACCGACAGCCCGGTGACGCCGTACCCTCCGTTCCCGAGCCTCTGGGCAAGCATCGCGAGGCGCACCGAGGTGAAGGGCACCCAGATGGGCACCGAGCAGTGCGTCACCCGGGAGGAAGCCATACGGATGTACACCATAAACGGCGCCTACCTGACCTTCGAGGAGGACAGCAAGGGAAGCCTTGAGCCGGGGAAGCTCGCCGACATGGTCATCCTGGACAGGAACATAATGACGTGCCCCGTGGACGACATCCGGGACACCAAGGTGCTCCGCACGTTCCTGGGCGGAAAAACCGTCTACAAGGCCTGACCATATTTTTTAATTTTCTTTTAAGGACAACCACGCTACCTGTGGTCGTGGGGGCTGTCATGGGTCTTGATGGGATAGATCTTGAGCCATCCGTCCACGACGCCGTAGCCGCGCAGGCCGTCGTACTCGATGTCATTGTCCTCAAGGATCTTCAGCGCCTCGTCTTCGAGGCCGTGAGGCACGTAGACGAACAGCTTCTTGACCTTGCGGCCTACGCTTGCGCTGTTGCTTAGGAGCCGCCAGAGTTTGGCTCGGGTCTCGTTGACATCCTCGGTGCGCTCCACCATGCCCAGCTCCTGGACGCCGCCGTCGCAGTTCAGTATGACGACGCTGGGGTAGACCACCTCACCCCACGGACTCAGCAGCCCGAACCTTTTCGTCTCGTCGTTGACTATGGTCTCGTAGCAGTTTGGCCAGCTGGTCTCGGGCTGGTCCACGAAGGGGAACCGCGTCGCTGCGATTATCCTGGTTACCCTGTGCCGCTGTATCTCAGGATCCACCACTCTAGCTCAGCCCTATCTCGTCTGCGACGCCCTGCATTGCCTTGACGGCTATTTGCGCGAACTCGCTGAAAGGTAGCCCTATCTCCTCGCACCTCATGATGTTCTCGCGGCTCACCTGGCGTGCGAAAGATTTGTCCTTCATCCTTTTCTTGATGCTCTTCGCCTTCATCCCATCCAGCTTGTTGGGCCGCACCAACGCGTTTGCCACTATCATCCCCGAGATGCCGTCGGCTACTAGGAGCGATATGTCGAACCTTGTCTCAGGTTCATGCCCTGTCAATGGGTTGTGGCGCCTGACGGCGTTCACGGCGTCCTCGGGCAGGAGGTCCTGCACCATGTCGGCTGAAACGGCGCCGTGCCTGCTGAAGTCGTCGCCGAAGGTCTCGTAGTCCACGTCGTGGAGGATGCCCACCGCCTCCCATAGATCGGGGTCCTCCCCGAACCGCTCAGCCATGCCCCTCATGATGGCGCCCACGGCTATCATGTGGTTCACGAGGTTCCTGTTCTTCACGTTACGCTTAACGAGGTCGATGCACTCTTCCCGGGTGATCATGGCTATAGGAGCGATGCGGCGTTGTTTAAGCGTTAGGTTGATATGGGATCGCGATGGCTATGGTAGTCATTCGGTGAAACCATTGGAAGAGCCGCAGTCAGACAGGCAGACGAGGCTTCTCAGCTACGGCCTCATAGTGATGACGCTGACCCACACGATGACCCACAGCTTCCAGAACATCCACACGGCTCTGTTCCCGGTGCTGCGGGAGGAGTTCATGCTCACCAACCAGCAGATAGGCATCATAGCGTCGATACCCAACCTCTGCCAGGCGCTCCTCACCATACCCGCGGGGCTGCTCAGCGACAGGGTCGGCAGCAAGAAGATGCTCCTCCTAGCCATGGCTGTGGCCTGCGTCGGCGCCTTGACCGCGAGCGCCACCAACAGCCCGACGATGCTCATAGTCGCCGTGAGCCTCCTCTACATAAACACCACCGTCTACCACCCCGCGGGCTACAGCTTCGTCTCCCGGAGCTTCAAGCCTAGGGACAGGAGCAAGGCCCTCGGTATACAGGGGGCCGGCGGCACCCTCGGGATGTCCATGGGCCCCATAAGCCTCGCCGTACTCATCTACCTGGGGTTCCAGTGGAGGCAGGTCTACCTTTTCTGGTTCTTCCCTCTCCTCCTTGGCATCGCCATGATACTGAGAATAAAAGAAGAGCCCACCGAGGACATCGTCCTCAGCGACATCGAGAAGACCGAGCAGGGGCAGTCAAGCAACCTATTGACGGCGAGCCTCCTGTTCTTCATGGTGTACAGCGGAGCCAAGATGATAGCGTCCGGCATGACCAACAGCTTCCTCAACGTGTACCTCGTTGAGACCCAGGGCTGGGCGTTCGAGTACGCGAGCCTGATACTGGGCGGCAGCTACATCATGGGGATAATCGCCGCCCCTATCGGCGGGTTCCTCGCCGCAAGGTACGGCGACAAGAGGTGGACTCTCGCCGTGTTGGCCGCTAGCTACGCGTGCTACATACTTGCCTTCCTCGTGGGCGGCGTCCTGCCTTTCACCCTCCTGTACCTGGGCCACGGGTTCTTCAACTTCCTAGGCATGGCGTCCAACAGCAGCATCATGGCAAAGCTCTCGCCCGGGAAGCAAAGGGGTCTTGGTTTCGCGCTCTACTTCCTGCCCGGCAGCGTCATGGGCGCCATCGCCCCGATGATGGCGGCGTTCATCGCGGACAGCCTGGGGATGTACACCATATTCATGGTTAGCTTCGCCGCCTACGTGGCCGCGATCCTGGTGCTGATGTTCGGCGTCAAAGTCGATTAGCCGCCAAAGCCAGTTTACGGCGGCTGGCGGTCTGTGCCCGAAAAACGGCTCTACACTAGGTAGGGCCAGATCAGGTACGCCATGAGTATGGTGAGCAGTGCCCCGGTGATGTCCAGCAGGACGCCCGCCTTGATCATTTCAGGCATTGACACCTTGCCCGTGCTGTATGCGATGGCGTTGGGCGGCGTCCCCACCGGGAGCATGAAGTCCAGGCTCGTGCTGATGCCGACGGCGACGGCGAGGATGACAGGGCTGAACCCGGTCTTCTGGCCGAGCCCTATGGCTATGGGGAGGAAGATGCCTGCGCTTGCGGTGTTGCTCGCCACGATGCTGACGCCTAGGCCGGCGACGGTCACAAGCGCTATGGTGACGAGGGGGGAGCCGCCGCCGGTGAAGCTGAGCAGCATGTTGCTTATGACGTTCACGAGGCCCGAGACACTCAGGGCGTTGCCGAGGCTGAGGCCCCCGCCGATGAGCAGCAGGGTGTCCCACTTCCCTTGCTTTATGTCCTGCTCTTCGAGGAGGTCAAGGAAGTAGAGGAGCACAATCACCAGCGCTGCTACTACGGCGGAGCTGTAGCCGTGGCCGCCCCAGCCTATGAGGTTGGCTATAGGCTCCGGGAGCCTCCCGGTGAGCCACGCGAGGACGGCGAACCCGAACACGTAGAGGGTGAGCCTCTGCCTCCGGGTGAGCTCGGTGCTCGTCCTCTCTAGGGGCGGTATTTCCTCGACGTCGGTTGGGAAGATCGCGAAGAGCACCACCCAGATGACGAGTATCTGTATGACTGCTATGGGGAACCCGTAGAACATCCAGCCGAGGAAGCTTATCTCGTAGCCCACGAGCTCCTTGAGGCTGGCCGCAGCCATGGCGCAGGTGGTGGTCCCCACCAAGGTGCTGAGGCCCCCCGCCGTGGACGAATACGCGATGCCGAGGATCATTATCTTGCTGAAGTTTCCTTTTACATCCCTGACACGCTCGGTGATGTTCAGCGCCATGGTGATGAGGAGAGCCGCGGACGCGGTGTTGCTTATCCACATGCTCAGAAACCCGGCGGTGACCATGACGGCGAGGACCACGGTCCGGGCCCCCGCCTTGACCCTGGAGACGATAAGGTACGCGAAGTACTCGTCGAGGTCGCACTTCTCGACCGCCACCGCCAGCATGAAGCCGCCCAGCAGCAGCATGACCACGGTGTCGAAGAACGGCGCCAACGCTGCCCCGAAGCCCTGCACCCCGAGGAACGCCTGGAGAAGCGGTATCAGTATGCTGGTGGCCGCCAGCGGCACGGCCTCCGTGGTCCAGAGGCCAGACGCGACGATGAGCACCACGAGGGCGGAGCGCTGACTCTCGGTGAGGGTCTCGGCCGTGGCGTTGTACGCCCCCACGCTGAGTAATATCACGGCGGCGAGGACGACTACTCGTTTCCTGTTCACACGTGGTCACTCTAGAGCTGCTTGAAGGAAATTATGTCCAGATTCTCCTCCGACGCGAGCTGGTCGATGAGGTTCTTCATCTCGAAGATGTTCTCCAGCTCCACGGTGCCGTAGAGCACCGCCAGGCTCGGGTAGTTCTTCTCGGAGGCCACCAGGAACGGAGGCACGGCTATGGTGCTCGTGAAGTCGGCCAAGAACCTCTGCCGTTTGAGCTTGTCAGCGAACTTACGGAGCACGTTGTTGTCTATGACGTCGCCGCGGACGATCATCTCTATGGTCACGAGCTTGCTCATCTTGTCCCGCCTTCTGAAATCCGTGAAAGTAAACGAGGCTAGGTTAAAAAGGTATTCAAACCGTTTCGGGGTACTGAAGATGGCTCCGGGTGGGACACCCTCGTTTTTCCTGTACTAGACGTCTTCTTCCCGTGTAAACGTTTTAATCAAGTATGTCGGAAACCGTAACTGTGAACTCGTTTTGAAGCCCTTTAAGCTGCCGTGGATGACCGGCGAGTTCACGCCTGACAAGGAGGTTGTCATCGTCAAGCTGGTGGACGTAATCGAGAGGGTTAGGCTCAAGAGCCCATAAAAAAGTTAGGCTATTCCAGAGGATGATAAGATGGTTATTTTTCCCTTTGGTACAGTATCTTGCCGTTGACGAGGGTCATGTAGCACTGGGCGTCCCTTATCTCCTCCACAGGGATCTCGGTGAGGTCCCTGTCGAAGACGGCGACGTCGGCCAGCTTCCCCGGCTCCACGCTGCCCACGTTCTCCTCGTTGAACCCTGCGTACGCCGAGTTCAGGGTGTAGCCCTTGACTGCCTCGACGAGGGTTATCCGGTTCCTCCTTATGGGGTGGTTGACGGCGCTCCATATCCCGTAGATGGGGTTGAAGGGCATTCCGTCGCTGCCGAAGGCCACGGTTATCCCCTCGTCTATGAGGGTCCTGTAGGGGTTGCTCATGCGCTCCCGTCTGTCGCCGAGGCGCTGGTTGTACATGCTGCCGGGGCCGCTCCACTCGCCTATGAAGTTGGGCTGCATCGCCGGCACTATTCCGAGTTCCTTGATGCGCTCTATCTGCTGGCTGCTGAGTATCTCGCAGTGCTCTATCCTGTGCCTGTGGTCCTTCCGGGGCTCTCTCCTGAGGGTCTCCTGGATGCCGTCGATGACGTGCTCTATGGCCAGGTCGCCTATGGCGTGGGTGGCCACCTGGAAGCCGTGGCTGTGGGCTGTGCTGGTCTTCTCGGTGATGGCCTCAGGCTTCTCGAGGAGCAGGCCCTTGGTGGTGGGGTCGTCCTCGTAGGGCTCGAAGAGGGCGGCCGTGCGGGCGCCGAGGCTCCCATCGATCAGTAGCTTGACTGCGCCGATGCGCAGCATGTGGTCGCCGAAGCCGGTCCTGATGCCCAGACTCATGGCGGCCTCCGGCGTCTCCGTCATCAGCATCACGTTGGCGCGGACCTTGAGGTTGCCGTTGTCGTGGGCCAGCTGGTAAGCGGTTATCTCCTGGGGGCCGAGGCCGGCGTCGTGTATGCCTGTGCAGCCGAGGCTGAGTGCGTGGTCGCTGGCAACCTTGAGGCCCTCCACCAAGGTCTCCATGGGGGTGGAAGGTATGTTTCTCATGACCAGGTGCCTGCAGTCCCTGAGGACTCCGGTGGGCTCCCCGTCGGCGTCCCTGTCGATGGTGCCTCCTTCGGGTTCCGGCGTCTCGGCGTCTATCCCGGCAGCCTCCAAGGCCTTGGTGTTGACGCTGACGAGGTGGCCGCATATCCTGACCATGGCCACCGGGTTGTCCGGGGTGACGGAGTCGATGTCATCCTTGGTGATGTACCTGTTCTCGGGCCACTTCGCCTCGTCGTAGCCGCGAGCAATGATCCACTCGCCGGGTTCGATCTCCTCGGCGCGCTTCCTTATGAGCTCCAGGGCGTCCTTCATGGTGTCCGTGTATCTTATAGGTACGGTGGTGAGCATGTTGACGCCCATCCATATGAAGTGGCAGTGGCTGTCTATGAGGCCGGGGAGAACCGTCATCCCCGATACGTCGTAGACCTCCGATCCTGGGGGTATCTCCGTCTCCCCTTTCTTTCCGGCGGCGACGATGTACTCGTCCCGCAGGACGACGACGGAGTCTTTGACTGGGTCTGCACCCGTCCCGTCTATGAGGGTGCCTCCCACAAGTACGCGGGGGCAGGTAACTAGTGTCATTTTGAATGTCATTCGCACATTGCGCCAGAATATAAATCTTTACTTATTCCACACCGAGATTACGATGAACGTAAAGAACGATGATCCAGCCACGATTAAATCGTATATTATGGTGCGTAAGCAGTAGTCGATGCACCTGTTTGTGAGGAA
>Ga0315533_1001921_pt1 | contig 15111 bp, 10 predicted proteins | sample SalMarSW160130MG_FD_203081 | JGI IMG/M metagenome (GOLD analysis project Ga0315533, IMG submission 203081) | Salt marsh sediment microbial communities from the Plum Island Ecosystem LTER, Massachusetts, United States - Salt Marsh Sediment SW1601-30 ...
GGCATTCTCTCGTCTACGGAGGTGTGCCGGCGTGGTCCTTTGCCCAAGCCCGTGGTCGCGCCGTTGGTGATCGACAGCGCCGTGCAGGGGCTACCGCAGCAAGACGGTATGAGCGGCGTGCGGAACCTCGTGTATCTCACATCGCCCGCGCCGTTCAAGCAGGACTTGAAGGCGTTCAACGAACTCGTGCCTTTCACCGACCTGGCCATACTGGGGCCCAGGCCGCTCATGGAAGCCGTACCGGAGTTGCGCGACAACTGCATGAAAGTCGTCGGTGAAATGGGGTTTAGGTTGGAAGTCGTCCCCGTGGGCGATGCGGCCGAGGTGGCGCTTGGCGCGATTCCCGCGAACACCGAGGCGGTCTATATGGCGCCAATGCTCCATCTCAGCCAGGCCGAGTTCGGCCGGCTCGTTGCCGGGCTTATCGAGAAGCGCTTGCCCAGTTTCTCGATGTGGGGCCGGGAGGACGTGGAGCGTGGGGTCCTTGCGACGGTCTCGCCCGCCGGCGACATGCAGCGGCTTGCCCGGCGCACGGCGCTCTATGTGCACCGCATGCTGCTGGGCGAAGACTTCAAGACCTTGCCGGTGGAGTTTTCGCGCCATTCACACCTCATCATTAACATGGCCACGGCGCGGTCTATCGGTTTCTCTCCGACGTGGAGCGCGCTTACCGAGGCGGAGTTGTTGCATCAGGAACGGGCCGTTGCTGAGCGCCGCTTAACACTCAAGACCGTCGTGTCTGAGGCCGTTCGCGTAAACCTGGACCTGCTTGCTGCGGACCGCGGCGTCGCGGCTGGCGCGGAGGATATCCGCGAAGCCCGCGCGAACCTGTTGCCGCGAATCGAAGTATCGACCGCAGGCCTGATCATCGACCGGGACCGCGCAATGGCCAGCATGGGCCTGCAGGCCGAGCGCACCTGGACCGGCTTGCTCACGCTGAGGCAGGTGATCTACGCTGAACCCGCCTGGGCCAACCTCGAGGCCCAGCGGCATCTGCAACGAGCGCGTGAACTGGACCGGGAACGGCTTCGGCTGGACATCGCGCTCGAGGCCGCCAAGGCTTACCTTAACGTGCTCCGGGCGAAGACCTACGAGCGCATTCAAAAGGATAATCTCGAGCGGACGCGGGCGCATTTGGAAACGGCTCAGGTGCGCCGGACCATCGGCATTGCAAGCCCGGCCGAGGTCTACCGTTGGGAGAGCGAGATCGCCACCAGCCGCAAAGCCGTCATTGAGGTCGAAGCGAAACGGCGCATGGCCGAGATCGCATTGAACCGCCTGTTGTGCCGCCCGCAGGAGGAGGTATTCGCCACGGCAGACATTACGCCGGAGGACACGAGGCTCGTTGCCGATGACAATCCCATCATAAGCTACCTCGACACGCCGGCGACCTTTGAAGTATTTCGCGATTTTCTGGTCCGGGAGGGGCTGGCTGCGGCGCCGGAACTTCAGCAGTTCGACGAAGCGATGGCTGCTCTCGAGCGTGGCGTGCTGTCCAAGCGGCGCGCGTTTTATGTGCCAGCCGTGGGGCTTGAGGGCGAACTGACGGAACGCATTTCGCAGGGCGGCGCCGGGGCCGGTGGCGAGTTCCCGTTGCCTCTGCTCTTGCCCACGCGCGACGACACGGACTGGCATGTCGGTATCCAGGCATCGCTGCCGCTGCACGTGGGCGGCGCACGCAAGGCGGCACTGATTCGCGCCGAGGAACAGTTGGCGCAACTTAGGCTCGAGCGCGCGGCTGCGGCTGCGAAGCTCGAGCAATGGATTCGTTCAGCTTCGCTGGCCGCAAGAGCGTCGAATGCCGCAATCGAGCAATCCCGGCTCGCCGCGGACGCCGCGCACAAGAATCTCGAGCTCGTGTCTGATGCGTACGGTCATGGGTTGGTCTCGATCATAGAGCTGCTGGACGCCCAGACGGCTTCGCTTGTGGGCGAGCAGTTGGCCGCGAACGCGGTATTCGATTTCATTCTAGATGTGATGGAGGTCCAGCGTGCGTCCAACACATTCGAGTTTTTCATGGACGGGGCGGAAATCAATGCCTGGATAGGGCGCCTGGAGGCGTGTTTCGACTTATCAGGCGTCTACGACGCCAAGGTGGTGGAATGATCGTGAGGAAGTTACGAACTCAGCGTGAGCAGTATGTAGGCTTTTGGAAGACGTGCATGTACTATCGACGTGTTGGCTGTTGGTGGCTGGCCCTGTGCACGGCTGTGGGGCTTTTTTCTTGTAACAGAGAATCCACTTCGGACAAGGCACTCGTTCGGCCCGTTCGCTATCAGAAAGTGGTTTCCATAGAACGGGTTCGAACGCGAAGCTTTTCGGGCAGCGCCCAGGCCACAGTGCAGTCCAAGCTGAGCTTCAAAGTGGCTGGCACGGTGCTGCGCTTGCCTGTGGACGTAGGCGATACGGTTACAGAGGGACAGTTGATCGCCGAACTCGAGTCGGAGGATTACCAGCTTCAAGTCGCCCAGGCGGATGCGGCGCTAAAGGCCGCAGAGGCTCAGGAGCGCCACGCAAACGCGGAATACACCCGTGTGCAACAACTCTACGAGAACGACAACGCATCAAAGAGCGCTTTGGATGCGGCGCGCTCGGCCTCGGAAGCGGCTACGGAACAGGTGAAGGCCATGGGAAAGCAGCTCGAGTTGGCCAGGCGCCAGTTGGCGTACACCCGGTTGAAGGCGCCGTCGGACGGGGCAATCGTTATCGTCCTGACGGAAGTGGGTGAAAACGTCGGGGCAGGGATGCCGGTCGTCTTGCTGAGCGCCGGCCTCGAAACGGAGGTCAAACTGGCCGTTCCTGAAAACGTCATCGCCTCGATCCAGGAAGGCATGCGCGCGGAAGTGAGCTTTTCCGCCCTTCCCGGCAAGCGTTTTTCCGCCGTCGTTACCGAAGTGGGTGTGGCGGTTACCGGCGCCATGAGCACCTATCCCGTAACGGTGCGGCTTGAAGAGACCGATCCGGCGATTCGCCCGGGGATGGCTGCGGAGGTTATGTTCGAGTTCGGGACGAGGGATGGGGGAAAACGCATTTTCCTGTTGCCGGCGGCCGTGGGCGAAGACCGCCAGGGCCGGTATGTGTTTATACTCGAGCGGACCGGACACGGTCTGGCTAAGGCCGTGCGGCGCCCGGTTATCGTCGGCGAGATGACCAACTCCGGGCTCGAGATTCTCGAGGGGGTTGCGGACGGCGACCTCGTCGTAACTGCGGGCGTCAGCCGGATCGAAGACGGCCAAATCGTCAGGGTGCCGGAGGTGCGGGAGAACGCCGAATGAACATCACCCGGCTTGCCCTCCAGAAGGACCGCATTGCCTGGGTCGTTCTGATTGTGATTCTGGCTGCGGGCGTGATGGCTTACCTCGAGATGCCCCGCGCAGAAGACCCCGGATTTCCGATACGCTGGGCTTTGGTCGTGACCTATTTCCCGGGCGCCAGTCCCCAACGGGTGGAAAAGCTGGTAACGGACAAAGTCGAGAAAGCCATCCAGGAGATGCCCGAACTCGAGAGTATTCGCACGGAATCGCGCACAGGCGTGTCCATTGTACACGTTGAGGTGAAGCCGATTTATGGTGAGGATGAGCTCCGGCCGATTTGGGACAAGTTGCGGCGCAGGGTGGACGAGGCCAAGCGCCAACTGCCTCAGGGCGTCTTCGGCCCCTATGTCAATGACGAGTTTGGTGACGTATTCGGCATTGTCATGACCATCACGGGCGAGGGCTTTTCCTACGCCGAGCTGAAAGAGGTCGCCGACGACGTGCGCGACGAGTTGTTGATGATCGAGGACGTCGCCAAGGTCGAGATATACGGCTCCCAGGAAGAACGCGTGTTTGTCGAGTTCGACAACGAGCGGCTGGCCGCCCTGAACATTCCCCCGTTGCTTCTCAAGCAATTGCTCGATTCCACCAATATCCTCATTCCAGGCGGCGATATCCGCGTTGGCGACGAGCGGATTCTCCTCGAGCCATCGGGCAACCTCGAGTCCATCGAGGACCTCGCCCGCACGGTCCTCCATATCCCGGGCCGCAGCGAGGTGGTATACCTCGAGGACATCGCCACCGTTTCCCGTGGCTACATCGATCCGCCGCGGACGATGATGCGGTTTATGGGGCAGCCATGCCTGGGCCTGGCGGTCTCGATGCGTGAGGGTGGAAACATCATGCGTCTGGGCGCCGCTGTGCGGGAGGTTCAGAAGCGGCTCGAGCGCATCTATCCCATCGGGCTCGAGTTCGATTTTGCCGCCTTCCAGCCCGACCGCGTAGATTTCATAGTCACTACCCTGAACAGGAACCTGTTCCAGGCGCTGGTCATCATTGTGCTCGTGATGCTTGCAGCACTGGGGCTTCGCGGTGGCTTGGTAGTCGTCAGCACCATTCCAATGAGCATCATCATGACTTTTATGTTCATGGCGATTTTCAACCTCGGCATGGACCAAATCGCGATTGCGGCGATCATCATCGCCCTGGGGATGTTGGTGGATAACGCAATTTGCACCTCAGAGCTGATTATGGTCCAGGTCGCCGAAGGTAAGAAGCCGTTCGACGCCGCCGTACACGCAGCGCGTGAGTTGGCGCTGCCTCTGTTGACGGCCTCGCTGATCACGTGCGTCGCGTTTCTGCCCATTGCCCTGGCCAAGTCGGAGACGGGCGAGTATTGCAGGCCGCTGTTCTGGGTCGTCAGCATTTGCCTGCTCAGCTCGTGGCTCCTGGCGCTGACGCTGACGCCGCTGCTCTGTGTGCGGTTTCTCAAGGTAAGGAGGCGCCCGGAAGGCGGCCTGTATAACACCTGGTTCTATAAGTTCTATCGCGCTTTCTTGCTGTTACTGCTACGCCGGCCTTTCGTCACGGTCGCCCTGGCGGCGATCGCCTTTGCCGTCGCCATGACGGGCTTCCAACACCTTCCCGTGATATTCTTCCCATCCTCGGACCGTCCCACCTTTACCGTTGAAATTGAAATGCCTAATGGCACCGCCATCGAACGCGTTGAAGAGGTCGTGACCCAGTTCGAAGGGTTTCTTGCCGCTGACCCGGAGGTCGCGCCGTACATCGTAAACTGGGCCTCCTTTATAGGCGAGAGTGGGCCGCGCTTCGTGCTGACGTATGCACTGGCGTTCTCACGGCCCGAATATGCAGTTGTGCTGGTCAATGTGACGGATTACGAGGTTGTGGATAAACTCATGGCGCCCATCGAGCATTTCTGCCGCGAAAACTTCCCCGATGCGAAGCTCACAATTAAGCCGATCTCACTGAGCCCGCCCTCAGAAAGCCCGATCGAGGTGCGCATTTCAGGCAAGGACCCCGAGGTCCTATTCGATCTCGTCGACGAGGTCAAGGCCAAGCTCGCCTCCATACCCGGCGCGCGCAATATCGACGACGACTGGGGCATCTGGACCAAGAAGCTCGTGGTCAACGTCGATCAGCCCCGGGCGCGCCGCGCTGGTGTATCGAGTCAGGAGATTGCCCTCTCGCTGATGACTGCCCTGAGCGGATTTGAGATCGCCCAGTTCCGCGAGGAAGACAAGCTTATCCCGATTACCTTGCGCTCTGTCGCGGCCGACCGCCAGGACATGAGCAAGCTCGAGGCCCTCAACGTCTTCTCCCAATTGACCGGTCAGTCCGTACCGCTCAAGCAAGTAGCGGACATCGAGGTGGAGTGGGAACCGGCCAAGATCATGCGGCGGAACCGGCTGCGCACCATCACCGTCTCTTCCAGTATGGCCCCCGGAGTCACGGCACACGAAGTCATCAGCCAGATTGTCCCATGGCTCGAGCATGAAGAGCGCAACTGGGTGCTGGGGTATCGGTGGGAGCTTGGCGGCGAGGCCGAGGATTCCGCCGAAGCGAACGAGGCCATCATACACCAACTGCCCAGGGCCATGCTCATCATTCTCCTGCTCCTGATCATCGAGTTTAATTCCATTCGCCGGACATTCATCACACTCCTGACGATTCCGTTGGGCATGATCGGCGTTGCCGTGGGGCTACTGGCGGCGAATTTGTATATAGGTTTCATGACCATACTCGGGATCGTCTCACTTGCCGGCATCGTGACCAAAAACGCCATCGTGCTTATCGAGCGCATCGACGTTGAAATTCGCCACAACGGCCTCGAGCCGCCGCGGGCGATTGTTGAGGCAGCCCAGCGGCGCATGCGCCCCATCCTGCTGACCTCGGTAACGACCATCTTCGGCCTGTTGCCCCTGTGGGTCAATAGCACGCCCATGTGGCCCCCAATGGCCGTCTCGATCATCTTCGGATTGTTGTTTGCGACACTCCTGACGCTGGGCATCGTGCCGGCGCTCTACGCGCTCCTGTTCCGCGTCAAGTTCAAAGGGTTCAAGTATTAGCTACGGTGCACAGTGCACTATGTATTACCTGAGTCGTTGCCGTAGCTTTGCGCGGATGGCGCGGAGGGGTTTGCGAAATGGTTTTGAGTTGCCCTTGGCAGCGATGAAATCGATACGGACGGTTTTGTGGTTAGTGGAGCTCCATGAGTGGGCGTCGTAGACGCCTAATAAATTGAATCCGGCCTTCGCAAGGGCACGTTCGATTTCCGCCTGCGGGTAGATGCGTTCGTAAAGGCGGCACGAGGCCCCCGTGTTGACCCGGATTTCGGTGATGATGACACCGGTGCGCCGGTCATAGTGGTTGTCCCAGGTGGTCGAGAACCGGCCGTTGTCTTCAACCCATGTCTGGTCTTCGTAGTGGTCGAACACCATCCGCTCGGTGACCACGTCAAAATAGAGAATGCCGTTGGGTGTGAGCGCACCGTAGAACTCGTCGAGTGCGCGCCGGAAATCGGCCGGCTCGAGCAGGAAATTCATGCTGTCGAAGAGACAAGTGATGTAATCGAGGCTTTCTCTTGACGGCATTGCGCGCAGGTCTGCCACGGCGGCAGGGGCCGCGTGGGCGCCTTTCTTGCCCGTGCGGAGCATAGCGAAGGACAGGTCCGTGCCGAAGCTGTTCCAACCAAGACGACGGATCATCTTAAGGAGCGTTCCCGTGCCGCAGGCCGCGTCGAGGTGCCGGAAGCCGTTGGGCAGTAGCGCGGCGATTTGCGTCACCACCATGAACCAGCGGCCATAGTCCACGTGGTCCATGATGAGGTCATAATGGCGCGCGATGTCGCAGAACGAGTCCTGGTTGGTGATCGTGGGTTTCTCGATACGCCTTACCATTGTCAGCTACCCCATATGTGGGAGATGAGGGGATATTTGGAAGATAGGGGGATATCCCCCTATCTGTCTATATCTCCATATCCCTTAAGCCACGCATAGAACGCCTCGGTTATCGGGTCGACGAACGAGGATTTGGCGCCCAGCCGCCGGAGCTTTTGCTCGGTCGCATAACGGACGGCCTTTGCGAAGCCCTGTTCGCACAAGATGGCCCGCGCCACGGCCGCCTCGTGAAAGGTCCGCGCAGGCTCCGCGAAATCTGACACATAGAGGGCCAGGCCTACGTTGCCCAGTCCCGGCCGGCCCGTGCTATGCCAGTAAATAGCCTCGTAGACGGCGTCGTCGTCGATTCCCAGCCGGCGCCGACATTCTTCCGCGGCTACAGGTCCGTGGAGTAGCTTGGGCACATGGCGCTGCAACTCGCTCGGGACAATCCCATATCGTTCCGCCGCTTCCAGCAGTTCGGCCTCGTCCATGCCCTTACCCAGATCGTGGAGCAGCCCGGTGGTTACGGCCTGTTCGTGTGTGATGCCTGCTTGAGCCGCAAATGACGTCATCAGTTCGGCCGTAGACAGGCTATGGCGCCGGGTTTCATTGCTCAGACGCTCGGAGAGCAAAGCAATGAACTCCTCGGCTCGCGGACTTTGGCGGACGGCCATCGAGACCTCATAGATGCCTTTGCGGCGGATGAGTTTCGCAACAGCGTGCGGTACGAGGTTGCTGAATGGCTCGCCGGCGGCGATCCGTTTGCGCACTTCCGTGGAGGACAGTGTGGTTTTTTCGAATGGGAGCATGTCGCAGCCCTGGTCGAGGTTTGATGGCACGGCGTCGGGCAGACCGGGCCGTGGCACGACGAGCAATCGTGCCCTGGCCAGGATGCCCTGTGGGTCTTTCCAGTGAGGCAAGTCGAGTAGCGAGTCGAAGCCGACGATCAGGAACAGGTCTGCGCCGGGGTAGAGCCGCTCGAGCTCGCGCAATGTATCGCGCGTGTAGGATGGGCCGTCTCGCTCGAGCTCGATCTCGCACACCTCCATCCGCGGTTCACCGGCCAGGGCGGCCTGCACCATGGCGAGGCGCTCTTCGGGTGTGGCATAGGGGCCTTCGGACTTGTGCGGCGGCCGCGCGGCGACGACGAATAGCACCCGGTCCAGCCGCCATTCATCAAGCGCGGCCCGGGCAATGTCGCAATGGGCATTGTGCGGTGGGTCAAAAGTCCCGCCGAGTACCCCGATGCGCTGCAGTCTACTCACGAATTTGGCCCGATCCCCGAATCACATACTTCAGCGTTGTCAATTCCTTGAGCGCCATCGGCCCGCGGCAGTGCAGCTTGTTGGTGCTGATGCCGATCTCCGCGCCCAGGCCAAACTCGAACCCATCGGTGAACCGCGTCGAGGCGTTGACATATACCGCCGCACTATCCACCGCGTCCAGGAAGCGCTCCGCCGCCGCGTATCCTTCCGTCACGATCGCGTCTGAGTGGTGCGAGCCATAGCGGTTGATGTGACCGATGGCCTCCTCGAGCGAGCCGACCACACGGACGGCCAGAATACGGTCTAGGTACTCGGTGGTCCAGTCCTCATCGGTGGCCTCGTTGCATTCGATTATGGCCCGGGTTTTCGGGCACCCGCGAATCTCGCAGTCGCCCTGGGCCAAGCCTTGGGCGAGGCCGGGCAGGAAGACGGCCGCAACACCCTCATGCACCAGGAGGGTTTCCATGGCGTTGCAGACACCGGGCCGCTGCAGCTTCGCGTTGATGCAGACCGCCCTGGCCATGGCAAGGTCCGCGTCCTCGTGCACGTACGTGTGGCAGATGCCCTCGAGATGCGCCACGACGGGGATGCGCGACTCATCCAGAATCCGCGCGATCAGGCCTTTCCCGCCCCGAGGCACGATCACGTCCACGTAGCCGTCCAGCTTCAACAGCTCGCCCACGGCCGCGCGGTCCGTGGTGGTAACGATTTGCACCGCGTGTTCGGGAACGCCCGCGGACCGCGCCCCTTCGATGAATGTCTCCGCAATGGCTATGTTTGAACGAATCGCCTCAGACCCGCCGCGCAGTATGCAGGCGTTGCCCGACTTCAGACAAAGCCCCGCGGCGTCCGCGGTGACGTTCGGGCGGCTCTCGTAGATGATTCCGACCACGCCGATGGGCTGGCGGATTTGCGCGATACGTAACCCGTTCGGATGGACCGTCTGCTGTACGATGTCTCCGACGGGATCGGGCAGGGCTGCGACCGTTTCGAGGCCTGCCGCCATGGCGTCGATGCGTTTGTCGCTCAGTTCCAGGCGGTCGAGCATCGCGCCCGAGAGGCCCTTCTCACGGCCGTCTTTAAGGTCCTTCGCGTTGGCATCCTTGAGAGCGCCGCGCGAGTCGCGCAACCGCTGGGCGATGTTCGCCAGTGCGGTGTTTTTCACGCCGACCGAAAGCGATCGGAGCGCATCAGCAGCCGCACGCGCTTTTTGACCGATTTGCAATAATTCTTCATGGAGTGACATGCATTTTCACCTCTCTTTTTTCAACCACGGAGAGCACGGAGACACGGAGAATCATTTTTCACAGTTCCTCTCCGTCGGTCCGCGTATCGTTTAGCCGATTCTCTCCCGGATGGTATGGTCACGCTCCTGCGTGACCGAAAAGGCCCGTGGGTTATCCGGTCGAGCAGGAACTCGACCCTACCGGATTATAGGATAACCAGGTTGTCTCGGTGAATGATTTCGTCGAAATCCTTCCGCCCGAGGATAGCCTGGATGTCGTTGCTCTTGCATCCCTTGATGCGCTCGATGTCCTCGCTCGAGTAATTGACCAGCCCACAGGCGATCTCGCGCCTGTTGGTGTCGATGACCTTGACCGAGGCGCCGACGCCAAAGGCGCCGTGGACGCTGGTGATCCCGGTTGCGAGGAGGCTCTTGCCCCCGGTAAGGAGCGCAGCGCGTGCGCCATCGTCGACCTCGAGGTAGCCTTGCGTCTGGCGGCCAAACGCGATCCAGCGCTTGCGGTGGGGGAGGGCGGCGCTGGCTTTCCCGAAGCTGGTCGCAGGGCATTTCCCATCGAGGACGTCCCGAACCACGTTGGGCCGGCGCCCGTTTGCAATTATCATGGATAGTCCCGCCGCGCATGCGATCTTTGCCGCTTCGAGTTTGGTCTTCATGCCGCCGGTAGACATCGCCGCGTCGGTATCGTCGGCAAGCGCTTCGATTTCCTCGGTCACAGCCTCTACGTATTCGATCAGCTTCGCCGAGGGCGCGCCCTCGGGATTCTTATCGTAGAGGCCGTCCACATTGCTGAGGATAATGAGGAGGTCGGCGTCGATTCTTGCGGCAATTTTCGCGGCAAGCGTATCGTTATCGCCGAACTTGAGCTCTGCCGTTGCCGTCGAATCGTTCTCGTTGACGATCGGGACGACGCAGCCGAGCTCGAACAGTGTCGTGATGGTGTTCCGGACGTTCAGATATGTCTGGCGGTTGTCGAGGTCGATGGCTGACAGGAGTACCTGCGCTGCCTTCAAGCCCTGGCCATGCGTGCGGAAAAGTGTCTCGTAGTAGTGCATGAGCGTGGCTTGCCCGACGGCGGCGGTGGCCTGTTTAAGTGGTAGGAGCTTGGGCCGTTCTGTCATGCCCAGGACGTTCATCCCGCAGCCGATCGCGCCCGAGGACACGATCAGAATGTTCATGTTGCGCTCATTCTTCAGCCGTGCGAGGTCTTTCACGACGGCCTCGAGGACCTGCCCGTCGAACGGGCGCTCGCCGCTCAGCAGCGTCGTGCCGATTTTTACGACCAGCGTTTGGATGTCAGTCATCGGGGTGGTACTCAAGTTTCACGTCCCCTATGGTGATCGTGTGGCAGAGCTGGGCGCCCATGCGCCGGAGGGCCCGGAACAGACCCATGCGCCGGAGCTTGTCGTGCAAGTGCTGCACGGCGTACTCGTTGTCGAAGTCCGTCATCTGCACGGCCCGCAGCACGGCCTTGCCCTCGACGCGAAAGCCGTCGGCCGTTTTCTCGATGGCGTATGGGGCCTCGTACACGTACTCGCGCTCGGCTTCGGCCATGTGCATGTCCGCCTCCTCCTTGCGGGCGCGGTCGACAAGCAGCCAGAGGTGTTCGAGCAGCGGTGAGATTCCTTCGCCGGTCACCGCTGAGATGAGGAAGGGGTGGTCCAGTTTCGGGGCGAGCGTGTCGAACCGCGCGCGATTGGCCGGGATGTCCGCCTTGTTCAGCGCGAGCACCTTGGGCCGGCCGGCGAAGGCCGGGCTATGCTGTGCCAGCTCGCTTTCGAGCACGGCCGATGTTTCTAAAGGCTCTTCGTCGCCGAGGTCTATCAGGAACAGCAGCACTTTGGTTCGCTCAATATGCCGCAGGAAATCGTGCCCCAGTCCCTTGCCCTGCGCGGCCCCTTCGATGATGCCTGGAATGTCGGCCACGGTGAGCGTGCGGTAATCGTCCAACATCGCCACGCCGAGATTGGGCGAGAGCGTGGTGAATGGATAGTCGTCGATCTTGGGTCTGGCGGCACTGATGCGTGCAAGGAGTGTGGACTTGCCCGCGTTGGGCAGGCCCACAATGCCGACCTCGGCGATGAGCTTCAGCTCGAGGACGTATTCGGTCTCTTCGCCAGGCTCGCCGCGTTCGGCAAACCTGGGCACGCGGTTCGTGGCGCTGGCAAAGCGCGCGTTGCCCTTGCCGCCTCGGCCGCCGTGGGCTGCCAGGCACCGCTGGCCTTCTTCGGTAAGGTCTGCGAGGATGGCCTCGCCCTCACGGTCGCGGATGAGCGTGCCGCACGGAACCGGGATGAGCATGTCGGCGCCGTTTCGTCCGTGGCAGTCGCTGCCTTTGCCATGGGCGCCCTGCTTCGCCTTCCAGTGGGCGTGATAGCGGATGGGTTCGAGGGACGTGATACGAGACGCAGCGACGAAATATACGTCGCCGCCGTGGCCGCCGTCCCCGCCGTTGGGTCCACCGCAGGGGACGTATTTCTCTCTGCGAAAGCTACAACAACCGTTGCCGCCCGCACCGCCGGTGACTCTGACTCGTGTTCGATCGACAAACATGATTAGCCATGGTTACAGGCAGGTACGCTCAGGTGGGGGATATGGAGATATAGAGAGGTATGGGGATATCTCCCTAAGACGGCACAGCCGCAACCAAAAACGAAGGTAACCGTTCACGGGGGTATTTCGCACTGTGTACACAAAAACAAGCCTTTGAGACCGCGGATCTACGCGGATACACGGCGGATACACGCGGATTTTTGCCTTCGATTGCCATTCAATCCGCGCAAATCCGCGCAATCCGCGGTAGGATGGCCTCTTGAGCGTACTTTCTCTAAGAAAAATGTGAAATGTGTCCGTGAACGCTTACAAACGAAGAAGGGATGTGGAAAAAGCCTCCTCCCATGACTTCCGTGCTCGTGCACGTCCTCGTTTTTCGTATTTCGAGCACGAGTCACGAGTACGAGCACGTTGCTGACAATGGAGATTTTTGAGATAGGGAGACAAACTCCTGTTCTCCGATCCAAACATCTCCCTATCTCCCAAATATCCCCACATCTCCCATCTATTGGGCCACCGTCTCCACGATGTCCACGCACTTGCGTGTCTTGCCGATGTAACGGAAGCGGACCACGCCGTCGGCACGTGCAAACAGGGTATGGTCTTTGCCCATGCCGACATTCTCGCCGGGATGGAGTTTCGTGCCGCGCTGGCGCACGAGGATGTTGCCCGCAACGACGGACTCGCCGCTGAACTTCTTCACACCCAACCGTTGGGACGCGCTGTCGCGTCCGTTCCGCGAACTGCCGCCCGCTTTCTTATGAGCCATTACTCTTCTCCTTCAAGGCCGGCACGCTTCTGGCGCAATTGCGCCGGAAACTCTACGCTTTCCCTTCTTCGCTTGCGCCGCTTTCCGCGCCTTCGCCTGGGATAATCTCGCGGACCTTCAGTTCCGTGAAGTGCTGCCGATGGCCGTAATTGCGCATGTATTTCTTGCGCCGCTTCTTCTTGAACACGCGGATTTTCTTGTGACGGCCTTGTTCGGTTACCTCGCACACGATTTTCGCCGACGTCAGCGCATCCGGGGCTGCCACAATCCCGTCGTCCGTGACCAGCAGCCGCACGTTGTCCAGCTCGACGATATCGCCCACCGGCGCGGCGATTTTCGCCACGCGCACAATGTCGCCTTCAAGTACTTTGACCTGTTTACCGCCTGTTTCTACGACTGCATACATAGGTTACTCTCCGAAAGTCGCCGCGCGGACTGCATCGATGACAGATTGGTCAATTATGCGATACAAACGCCACCGCGGCGGCGCGCAACTCGGCGCACGCCGAAAGCGAGGCCAGATAACTGGACTTCGCGTTCCGAGGAGATGGCAAATTCTCCGTGACTGTCCGCAAGCGGCCAAAGGCCCCTTCGGCAACGACCTCGTGACTGTTGACCGTCGCCTTTGGGTCTGCGATGATGCGGACCCGAGTTTCGTGCGGGCCGATGCCGGCGAAACTCAGCGTCGCGGCCACGTTGACGTTCTGCGGAAACGCTTTGACGGCCTCGAGGGCCGTGCCTTCGAATACCACTGTCGCCTCCGTCAGGCTCTCGACGTCAATCCCTTTCTCGACCAGATATGGCGCGCCGGCCAGGCCGCGGGCCGGTTTGCGGGTGGACAGCGTGACGCTGTGCAGCCCGGCTTCCATGGCCGAGCGTATGCCGTCCAGTCCGCAAATGGCGCCCGAGGGCACCTGAATATGAACGTCACTCGCGCTCGCGCGGTCGAACAATTCCGGGTGCTCGAGCAGCCCGCCGACGCTCATGATCAGGCAGGGCTTGTGATGCCTGATCGCCGCTTCGACCACGTCCTTGACCGCGCTCGCATCGGCGCATTCCACCAAGAAGTCCGCGGCAGCCGCACCCTCATCCAGCGAAGCAATTTGTGCGTTTAGGTGAAACGTGCGTTGCAGCAGCTTAGCCCGTTCCTCGACCTTGTCCGTCAGGGCGACAATCTCTGCGGGGATGTCACCCTGCTGGAGCGCGATGCACAAATCGGTGCCGATATTCCCGCAGCCGATCAGGCCCACTCTCATCTTGGCCACGCCAAACTCCGCGTTCGTAACAAAAAGACGCGGCTTCCCCCCGCTTCGAGGAAGCCGAAGCTCTCAATCTCCGTAGGATGTACCCCGTGGCACAACACTCTAAGTTGATGTGCTGAGCCTACCACACCGGTCGAATGCAAGTCAAATAGCTGTCAGGTATCAGCCGTCAGTTGAATGCTGATAACCGATAACCGACCGTCGGCTTTACTGGTACAACGCGGCGAGGGCATCGTCGATGAACGCACCCGAGATTCCCTCGGTGTCGACGACGGTGAAGAACAGGCACTGCTCGTCCTTGAAGGCCTTGAGCGTGGCGAGGCATTGGCGGACTTCATCGGGCGTAGTGTCGGGGGGCCGGTAGCGCAGGCCGAGGCGGTCCATGAGGTCCACGGCCCACTCGTGGTTGTTGCATTGCAGGCGCGTCATCAAATAGATGCCCAGCGCCACGAGGTCTCCGTGGACGAAGTGGCGCCTGGTGATGTGCTCGAGGTTGTAAGCCACGAGGTGTTCCGAACCCTCTTCGGGCCGGCTGGTGTTGATGCGGGCGCAAAACTCGACCTCACGCCGGTACAGGTCGACGATTGCATCGATCCCTTTGGGGGTCACGTCGTAGACTTCCCGGGCATTCTGGTCCAATTCAGCCAGGCACTGCCGCGCCAAGTCCGCCACAGCCGGGTCATAAGACTCACCCGTGTGTTCGTGGGCCAGCCTCCAGTCGTACAAGGCCGTGTGGATACTGGCGATGTCGCCCGCGCCTGCGCGGTTGAGGTGCGCAGGCGCCCTCTGGATGAGGGCGTAGTCGATGATGATCTCTTCCGGGTGGATGTCGCCGACGTAGGTGACCGCATTGGCGATGCGCA
>Ga0315533_1001922_pt1 | contig 15106 bp, 15 predicted proteins | sample SalMarSW160130MG_FD_203081 | JGI IMG/M metagenome (GOLD analysis project Ga0315533, IMG submission 203081) | Salt marsh sediment microbial communities from the Plum Island Ecosystem LTER, Massachusetts, United States - Salt Marsh Sediment SW1601-30 ...
CATTCTGCTTTGGGATATAAAACAATAGAAGAGTTTAATAAAATAAATACTAATTTTAAAAATGCAGCCTAGCTTAACTCAGCGTCCAGATTTAGGGGGTAGGTCCAGTCAGACTATTACTAGGACAATAGATAAAATGTCGATGAATCCTGGAAGTACTACAGTGGTTTGTGAAGAAAGTAATAATAATACTTATATAGCAATCATTTTTGCCCATAGTAACGCCTATTCACAACTAGACGTATCGGGGAGCATTTTTTTCCATTCAAGGGCTCAAGCACAGAAGTTCTTAGATGGTTGTCAGTACATTATTGATAATTGGAGTAAAATCAATGCTAATACAGAATTGGATTATAAGGGCGACGGCTGGCAAGTTAAAGGTTATATAATAATGGGTATGAAAGGAATTCGTATTTATGATACCAGTAAAGATAGCTATGATAGGTATATCAATGTAATGAAAGGTCATACAAATAAAATTACCAAATTCATAGAGAATAATATACCCCACTTAGCAGAATAATATAAAACCCCCAGACATAAGTCCAGGGGCGTTGCTGCATTCCCTCGTGCTGTAAGCTATGAGGGGTCTGCCAAATATAAAGCTAGTAAATAATATTTATGTTTATCTTAAAAATGGCTTATACACTTTTCAATTGTATAGTACCAATTACTTCGTAAGTAATATCGTTTTTGCATTTAGGACATTTGTCCTCACTCATGTTCCACACTCTAACTTCTGCAGATCCACAATTCATACAAACTATGTCTGCCGCTAAATCATATTCAATGGGTGATTGGACATCAGGCCACTTCATTTCTGATATTAAATGCTCAAAGAGATTATTACACTGTTTGCATGTAAATGTTGCTATATAGTTTCTGCATCCATGGTCAAAATACATCTCACCATATACATTTGCTTCTAAACCACAATTCTTACAAATAAATTTACGTTTCTCTATATGGGTAGGGTGCTCGTTAGTATTACTTCGTTCATTCTTAAAGAAGTCTATTTTGAGGAAATCGGCAAATATACTTTTAAAGTCAAACAACTCACGCTCCTCATCATCTGACTTTTCATTAAAGTATTTTGCAACAAATTCTACATCGATAAGATGATAGCGGCCAGATTCTACTGATTTGCCATATTTATGCTTATACTTTATTTTATACCAATGTCCTTTTAACTTCTCAAATACTTCCTTTTCGGCTCCAACAGGAATCTTCAAAAATCCACCATACTTTTTCATAATAGCTTCAAAAGCAGGGAATATAGTGTCTGCCCAGCCACAGATAGCAATTTGTTGCTTGGGGATGTAGCTTAAAGCATTGAATATCTGTTTCTCTTCGTATTTTGTTTTGATATCTGGTGCTTCAAATTTAATGCTGAAGGCGTTTGAAAAGCTATTAATATATCCTTCGTAACACCGAAGTACTCTTTTCGAAGAATCATTTAGTTCCTCTTTGAGCCATATATCTAAACAGCCACCATCCATATTTCTACCCTATTATGTATTTAAAACGCTTACCAATATCTAATTGCTTATATTATGGTTTCTTAACTTATTATATTAGAATCCTTAATATGATAGATACGGACCTTGTAGAATTATACCAATTACTGTCAGAAGCGAAATGAGTAACACGAAGATAAGAATAACTACAAGCGATCGATGTCGTTTCTTATGTTGATCGTTGATAGTTCTAAGTCTTGATTCCAAAAAATTTTCCATTGTTCTCTCCAATTGAGTAATTTCATTTCTGATTTCTAACTGGAGATCGGATTTTTGCTTTTCCAGCCTGGTTGATAGAGAGCTATCAAGCTCTTTAAAAAAATTCTTCTGATCTTGATAAACCTCATTAACCTTTGAAGAAAAGCTCTGCAATTGTTGTTCAATATCAGTTGAAAGAAGATTTAAACTCCCTGTAATTTCTTTAAGGGAAGTATCACTGCTTTCAATACTTTTCCTAAGGTCGGCCATTGCCTTGTAAATTCTACTGAACTCCTTAATTTGGTTAGCTTGTGTATCAAGCTCATCGATGGCCTTATCTAACTTGTCTAATTCCCTCATGTAAATGTTGTATTATTTGTTTAAGTCGATTATTATTCTGTTCTATTATAAAAGTCAAACTATAATTGTCTTGGAGTACTTTTTGGATTCTCCTAATTAGTTTATCATCCTCGAATACCTTGTGAATAGTTTGAGCCAGCCTTGAACGTTGTTTTTTTGATAATTTAAGACCAAGCTTCAGTAAATTGTCTATTACGAAATTGATTGACCTTTTTTTCATTAATCTAACTCGGCTGAGTGCACTTTCCATTCTTCTCTCACCATCCAAATTGTCATAATCATTAAGCAGAAGTCGCACAAAACCACTTATAAAGTCAAGCCCAGCATTTGTTCCGAAACTCTCGAGAAACCGACTCAGATTGTCACGGAGGGTTTCCTGTTGCCTGATAGTAATAAAGTCTTCCGTTACTAGATTATTATCAATCTGATAAAACACTTCGAACCATTTTCCCAATGCAAGTGGATTTTCAGTGATATGTTGTAAGATAAAGCTCGATTGAGTAAACTTAAAGTAATTTTCCAACCGCAATTTGAAACCGTTCTTATCTATTGTTCCATCAACAAAATCGCAACAGTTCTCATAAATATTCTTCAATGATTGCTTTCTATTATTTGCAAAATTATCATATGACCACTGTAGTAGGATCAATATTATTTTATCAAACCTATTATAGTTTGACGGTGCTTCCTCGAGAATTTTCCTATAAATTTTATACTTTGGGTCATTATAACATTCCGAGAAAGAAAAATTAGGATCATACTTGTTTATATTCTGCAGTAGTTTTCTTTCGATGCTATCTTCCTCATAATTATTAAAATTGACATCAAACACTCCTCCTTCAAAGAAATTTCTAATTGTCCAATCTTCAATTATACCCAACTGATAAAGTCTATAAATTGCCTTTTCGACTTGTGCCTTTGAGCAATCCAAATCATTCCCATTAATCCTCACATCACGGTTCCCTGGTTGAGCATATTGGTTATACAGTGATTTTATGAATTTATATTCATTTTTTATCACATCAAGCCCCAATGAAAAAAGAAATAGATTAGTATTTAAATCCCCATTGATTTTGCTAATTAACCCTTTCTTTTCTTCTTCGTCATTCTTGCCATAGATCATTTTTGAGAAAGGAGTTTCCTTATCAAATAACATATTATACAACTCCTGGGTTTTGGTATGCTTGGATAATAATACAAAGCATTTTGCTTTTTGTTTGACAAATTTACTTTTATCCCTGCCAGCTCTACCAGCCTCTTGGTAGAGGGCTTCCATGGATGCTGGTATACCATAATGTAAGGTATAATATATATTACCTTTATTAATTCCCATTCCAAAAGCCTTAGTTGCAGCAAGTAGAGTGTATTTACTATCTTTAAAAGCCTCCTGAATAATTCTCTTATATTCATCGTATTCCTTTACCAACATTATAGGTTCTCCATTTTGCTTTGGGATAGTTCCAGAAAAAAAAGGTACTTGAAACCCAAGTTTTTCAGAAAGCATTAGGGATAAAGGATAACATCCGTTTCTTCCATTAACTGTTGGAGTAAATATTATACCACATTTTGAATCATTACCAGCTTCATGAAATACATCAAGCTCTTCGTCAAGTTGCTTAAGGGTTTTTAAAAGGAATTTTTCCTTATTCATATTATCATTTATCACCTCAAAATCCAGCTCTTTTCTTGTATAGTCTGCTGGAGTCACAACATCCTCATCTTTTATACCAAATTCAATTTTAATATCTTTAAGTACATTTATGGAGGCAGTAGCTGTCAGACCAATGAAGTTAAAATCGGAACAAAGTTTCTCTATTGTATCGGATAATTTCAGGTAAGAAGTTCTAAAATCATGCCCCCATTCAGATACACAGTGTACCTCATCAATGACTGCATAAGAGATGTTGAAATCCTTGTTAACCTTGCTGAAATATTCTCTGAATGTTTTTATCTGGAAACGTTCTGGCGAAATAAAAATGAAGAAATACTTGCCAGATCCAAATTCACGCTGGATTTTATCCCTCTCCTCTGCATCATCATCACTTGAAATATGGTTTATCCTTGTAAACTTGGCTATTTCAAGATCAGCTTTCTGATCGTACATTAAAGATTTAATAGGACAAACAACAAAACTAATAGCTGGCTGAAGGATAGAAGCTAACTGGTAGCATACTGATTTACCACTCCCAGTTGGAAGTAAACCAATGGTATGCCTTTTAGAAAGTGCATTGATAATTATTGATAATTGCCCTTCAATGAAACTCAGGTTGGGCATATTTTGAAGGAAAATATTCTCCAATAAAAAAAGCAAAGACTCTTCATCTTTATCCTTTTGCACAAGATTATATCTAATTAATTTGGATGTTGATATCCTAAAATAATCATAGGATTCATATGAAGAGAACTTAAGATTCCCCGTAGCATCCCCCTTCTTGAAATAGAGATACTCATCAAGGTAATCTGTTCTTACAAAGATTATACCAGGGTTGGTTTGGAATTCGTCAGTATAACGTCTAAGCAAGCTAAAATCAATCTTCAGGTGATCTGTAGCTAAAAAGTCATCGGTTTTAGGAACCTCAATAATTCTTACAGATGGCTCCTCAAATTCTATTTTCTGTAATCTGAAAAGATGATTAAACCATAAGAACAAGTCTTCAATAGCTAATTTTTCGTATCCTTTTATATCCCTATTATAAACTTCAAATTCCCAAGGTTTATTAAAACTCAATAATCCCTTAGCCAAACATTCAAGGACTAGTAACTGGAACCTAATTATAGCAGTGGCAATCAGCTCAGGATCTGACAAATTATAATCTGAATTGAAATGATCTTGATAATCTTTTAGTGATAAAAAAATATCTCCCTGTTTTTTCCTCCTAACCTGTGAATTCATAACCTTTACTACACGCTCCTTGATCTTGACCATTTTATCCTTTAGAGATTTACCTTCGAGCTCCACTTCATTGGTAGTAATCCTAATCGTTTCTATTCCATATTTTTTTGTGTGTTTGTCTCGAATGTCATCCTCAAGTTTATTATGTTGTACACCATCAATTTCAATGATCAAAAATGCTTGTGGAAGATAAAAGTCAACTTGATGATTCTTGAAACGGTCGACTTCCACCCGGGTAATTTCATTTATGGGCATCTCAGGGATCACAAGTTGTCTGCAGAAAGAAAGTTCTCCCAAGTATTTTGGAAGTAGCTCATCATAGAACTTCTTCGCTGGAAAGTAATTATCCTTTATATTACCCCTTATGATACGTTCCCAGTGAGGAGGATTTTTATCTATATATGCTTTACACTTACTAAAATCGTTTTTCTTATGAATTGCGCTAAGTTTACCTTGTAAATATTTTGACATTAGAGTTGGACAACCTCTCTGAAGTATATTCATCATTATATGAACAGCCGGCAAGTAAGGTGAATCAATATAATTCCCCTCCATATTTTGAATAACAAAATTATGATTTGTATTACTATAATTGGCTGTGTATTTATGCATTCTGTTAAGCGTAATAATATCCTACTCAGATATAAATTTAACAAAATAATGACAGACAAAAATATAGGTGGTGTATAATCGATACGTTATGTAATATATTCCATTAGAAATTTAACTTTTTTTGACTGACATATAGGACAGAATATTGGCTCATCGCGGGTCAACTTCCCTCCACACTCACATATTAGGGGATTTTCAGGATCATGAAGCCTCCTTTCTATGGTGCTGAACATTCCACAATCTTGGCATTGATAACCTGTTTTTGACCAAGAATTATCACCAAATCCATGAATAAATGAAGTGAGTTCCTGTGAGTATCCACAGTTGGCACATTCAAAGACACCATGCCCAGCAGTTTGATAGAAATATAATCCAGGTTTCTTTGTATTCTTTTTTCTTTTAGATTTGATATAGCTCTCAGGGTGAATAATGAATTCGACAAATGTTATAAGTGCAACCGGGAGCCAAGCGACTATTATCAACAACCTGATTGTTGCTATCGCTGAATAGACAAACAATTTATTCTGCAACCTAGGATACTGAGCATAATCTATAATATCGGGTTTACTTGCCTTTTTGAACTCAGGATTTAACTGCTTAGCAGCAGGCCCATAAATGTTTACGGCAATGCCTATGCATATATAAATCAAAATTATGATCAGGAGAATGCTCATTTCTAGATTATGCATAAGAAATAATGAAGTTAGGAAAGACTATAGACTAAATCAAAATATTTCTACTTGCCTGCATCCTAAGCTAGCACTTAAAGAGATTAATCTGAATACTAAATATGGTAAATTGACATGAAGATATATTTTTACATTATGCAGTTTCTATAGATTCTTCACTTCTAAAACAACTATATAGACTGTCTTATAAGCACTAACTCTTCTTCTAAGGGGTAGAATACTATAGAAAGGTGTTAGGGGTTGTTTTGGCAAATATTCAAGGGTTATTGATCATTAATGCACCGAATAGACATAGCATTAGCCCTTCGTGATCCTGCTGTAGTTGAAACACCTATTCCACTATCACCAAAACTTAGTCTTCCAGCATATTCTCCAATAGGAGTGCTACTCCAATAGTTACCACCAGTACCTTCTCCAGCTATTACACCATTTGTATTCCATATTTTATAACCTCCATAAGGCAATTTAAGTGAGGAATTAAAGGCATCTTCTCCATCTAACCATTCTCCTTCTTCTAAAGCTAACTGCCACTCTGAGTTTGTAGGAATACGCCAACCATTAGGACAGCCATCAGCAGAGGTTTTAATACCTTCTGCATCAGTCCACCTATGTATCCAGCTTGGGTCAGCCCAATCTCCAGGTTCTCCAGGTGGAATAATAAAATACCCATACTCTGGATCAAATCCTTCTACAGGTTGAGTATCTAAAGTCATATCAGATTGAATTGTCTGACTTGCCCGATTTTGGTGTCCATCTATAGTCCTTCCCCATTGGAATAAGTCACCAAAAGCATTATCATCATCTTTAGAAACAGCAACTCGTGTAGCACCGAGATTTCTATCCAACCATATACGACTTGCAAAAACAACTGTCCCATAAGTTACTTGAGTACCACTATATGTGAAGGTTACTGAAGAAGGTACACCTATAATAAAAGTTTTCTCCATCTCTCCTCCTTCACCATAAACAATGAGAGTAACCGAATAAACACCAATTTCATCATAGGTATGTATATGACTTTCTTCAATGGTGCTTGTATTACCATCTCCATAATCCCATGAGTAAGAAGTCGTATATTGAGCACTGACCGTAAACGTTGCATCATATCCTTCAATCTCGATGGAAACGTCGACAGATGGTGGATTAAGTGTCGTGAAGGTAACTTGTTCTCCATATCCTGTTCCAATCTCGTTTGTTGCATATGCACGAACATAATAAGTTGTACCATATTCTAAATCTGATAAAAGACTCGAAAAAGAACCTATACCACTCCCATCCAAAGTCTTGTTATCGTAAATTGAAGGGTTAGTCGAATTACTCCAACATACTCCTCTTGACGTTATTGGCTTACCTCCATTATTTGCTATATTGCCACCACTGTTACAGGAATTAATGGTAATATTAGTTATATCATTAGTTGTGATAGTTGGTATGGAATAGGAAATTAAATTAACAGTTATTTCATCTTCAGTTTTCCCTCCCCGATTGTCAATTGCTACTGCTTTGATTATATTTTCTCCTAAGTTTGCATCTTGTGTCGACCAAGTAACAATATAAGGGAATGTTTGCACCGAAGATTCCCCAACTCCATTTACGTATAGCTGGACTTCTTCAATTAATCCATCTGCATCACTTGCTTCTACACTCACCTCTACAACTTCACCTTTGTAGAATGTTGTATCATCATTTGGTGATATAATGTTACACGTCGGTAGAATGTTTTCCTTTTCGCAAGACTGGAAAAATATTAAAGCAATAACCAAAGAATAAACGTAATACCTCATTGGAAGTTTGTTGTAAGTTGACAATAGGTTTGGTACATGCAAGTTATGAAATTCACTTATCAAAATCCAGTAATTATACATGCACTTTAAATAAGTAGTTTTTATTGCTTTTTTATCACAAAAACCACCATATAGACGGTCTTTGATTACCTAACTCTGCTTCTGGAGGGGTAGAGTACCAGAGAGAGGGATTATAGTTTATTTTGCTATGTATATGATGCTTTTTCAGATATTATTCCTTTGAGTTCAATTCCTCTTCCCTTGATTTTGATAATGCAGAAGCGAGTAATCCAGTTGGTACAGCAACTATTCCAAGGCCAATCATCAGAATGAAGAATGTAAATATTCTACCTCCAATAGTGATTGGATAAATATCTCCATAACCCACAGTAGTTAAAGTAGCTAAAGCCCACCATAAACTTTCAAACACCGATGTAAATACTTCTGGTTGTACAGGGTTTTCAAAAAAATAAATGCCAGCACCTGACAGAAATAACAAAATTATAGTCACAAAAAAGAATAATACTAATTCCTCCTTAGCTATTACTAGGGCTCTTTGGAATCGTTTAATAGCATTGGAGTATCTCATTAGCTTAAATGTTCGAAGAAGCCGTAATAATCTAAGTGCTCGAATTGATCTTAAATCAAGTCCAGTTGTTATATAGAAGGGTATAATTGCCATTAAGTCAATAAGTCCGTAGAAGCTAAAAATGAACTTGACTTTATTATCTGAGACTATTATTCTTAATATGTATTCAATCGAAAAGATTATTATGATAACTAACTCAGATATATTTAACACTTGACTTAATTTAGTACTTATATTAGGAAGTGTATCAATCGAAAAACTTATCAATGAGATGATAATTAATGATTGAATAAATATATCAAATGCTTGACCTCCTTTGGTGTCATTTTGCTCAATAATTTTCTTGATTCTCTTCATCTTATAATTAGGTTGATAATAATGTTTAGGCCATATAACTGAATCATTGATATAGTCAAAAAAACATATTATAGATTGTTGCTGCGTTGTTAGCTGCAATTTATCTATTTATATCAAATCAATCAACTCTGAAATCCTTCTCTATCTAATACCTAAATGACTAATGATTTTGTAACATTAACTGTACATAAGAACAAACATTTCATATATGCTATTTTTATTGCTTTTCCACCTCAAAAATCACCATATAGAAGGTCTTATTTACACTATCTCCTTCCCTGAGGGGTATAGCACTTCCGAGAGGTATTATGGTTTATTAAGCAATGTATATAGTACTTTTTAGAGTAAAAACATTATATAAATAAACACCCCTAGTCATAAGCCTGGGGGTGGTGCTGCATTTCCTCGGGTGTACCCTCCGAGGGGTCTGCCATGTATAAAGTTAGGGAATTTTTATTAATTAATCTTCTGGGTGGATTAAAAAGTCATTTGGTATGTCATTGATAAGATTTTAGTTACCATACTGTAACACGATAATACTCACTCCCAATATTTCGCTCAAATGTCCGTGGGATCTTCAATTTGAAATCCTCCAAGCCTTTTGTGATTTCATTCTTTAAAGACTTACTTCTATCTTCGTCTAACATTGCGTAGTCTATTTCTTGCAGAATATTTCTTTTTCTATCTTTTTTACTTCGTCTCTCGTTATTTTTTAGAAGTATCATAAAAATAACCAAAGCCCTTTTTGTATATCTTGATACCAAATATGTATCAGTATCATCATTCAACTTAACTCCACCATGAACAAGTTTGCTTCTAGCATTATAGAATACCTTAAGGTTTTCGAAAGCTTCAAAAGAATTCAAACCGGTCAAACCCAAAAGGAATGCAGCTCTGTGAGAGAGCTTATATTTAATGTCAGAATCCCCTTCATTAAATAAAGCCTCCATACTAATCATAGCACTGATAAAACCTTCGTTACTGTATACAAACTTCTTCTCGGCATCGTAAAAGTAATCTAAGGCGATTGCTAGAAAATTATTTTCGTTAACTACATCGATATATTTGTCATGCAACTTGCCGATAAACCTTAGAAATTTTGGAGCATATGGTTGGATAACTTCTGCCATTGCATCTGGCAAGCTGTCACTTAGTTTTCCAACTATCATAGGCATCGTACCAAGCTCGTCAAGCGATTTTAATGAAGCACCGCTTCCTCCGCTTAATTCGGGGGTGTTGCTAGAAATTAGGCACGACATCCACATATAAGGAACTATCCTTTGTTCACCTCTGTCATATTCCGTGCCTAACACGTAAGCAAATAACTTTGTTTTCTTTTTCTTAAGTAAAATTTCGCCTTTTTTCAACCAAAATTTTCGTTTCAATCGGACTTGTTCTGGAATAAGTCCCTCGATCGTGTAGTTCCACTGATATAACTTTTTAATCATATAATGTAAATATTTAAACTTAAAAGTTCTAATTAAGAAAGATATAGGTAAATTCTTCAATCAGTTATTAGATACAAAATTATAAGATCAAAAAAGGATAGTCAAGATTTTCGTGATAAAGCACACGGATTATCGGTAGTATGGTGGCAATATTAATGGATTTTATAATGATATTCCCTTGTAGAGAAATAACTATATAGCTCTACCTATTTTATTGTCCTTTCGAACCTTCTTTTTGCTGTTCTTAAATTTGAAATATTCCATTTCGCCACCATATCCTCTTCTGGCCAATATATATATACCTCTCGGTCTTTATTCATAAATAATTTTATTCCAGCTCTTTTTGCGATCACGAATTGGTCATCTTCAAGACCTTGGTAATCACCTGATGATATAATACCTGCGTATTGTTTATACATATTATCTGCAAATAATAATAAGTCCTTGGCTGTTTCAATATCCAAAGTTTTGAAGGCAAACAACTTAAATACAACTCCATAGTCATTCCATTTTGGATTATAAAATGCAAGTATAAACAAGCTTGTATCAAGAAATGAATAGTAAGCAGTAGATAATTCACCACTGGCATCTGCTGTAAAAACATCAAGCTCACCTACATATAAATTCGGACCAGTTATATTTGTTTCTTGTAATATATGTTCAATTAGTGACCTCTCCGTCAATTCTTTGCTATATTCTTGAGCTATTGGCACTTGAGATTTAATATTAATAGTAAAAGCTATAAAAACAACAAGTAATACAATTATACGCATGATTGTAGATTGTTTAAGAGGATGACTAAATAAAGTTATTAAATATATTTGAATTGATTATAAGAATCATATAACTTACATGTCTTCTCAGAAAATCTTTAAGTCATGCCATCTACAAACAAGTATATCCTTTTCATTCTTTTAATTGGTCTATTCTCACAAATATCTTATGGTCAAGATTGTAAAACTTTACCTAGAACATTCGACAGTTATCAACAAGCAACAAGACTTGTTAAGTCATCTAAATTTAAGATAAAGGAAACCTTGGATACATCGAAGAGTTCCTGGATAAGAGGTGCAACTTATTATAGTTGTGACGGAGAAACGGGTTTCTTAATATTCCTAACTAATGACAGGGAGTATATTCATCAAAATGTTCCAAGAGATATATGGAAAGGATTTAAAAATGCTAGTTCGTTTGGAAGCTATTATAATAGATATATTAAAGGAAAGTATCAGCTTGTAATAAAGAAACAATAATCCTAAATATCCCAAATGTATTTATTCAAGCGATTCAATCAGTGTCGCTACGTCAAAAACCAACATATAGAAGCACTTATCGAAACGATCTCTTTCCAGGAATGGTAAAGTACCGGAGAGATGTAATATGCATAAGAAGTGGGTGTATATGCTACATTATGGAATTAATGATCCTTAAAATATTTATTAAATATATCTTAGTGTAAAAGGCTAATATTGAATATATTAAGGGTTGATATACAAAACAATATAATATTTTTAATTTATCTCGATCATAGAACAGGAAATATTTGTAATTCAAAATCAACTAAATGAAGCTAATAAACATTTGAAAGTAATCCGTAGATGGGTTACGATTGCAGGTTGGATATTTATTGTTATTCCAATAGCATTTATAATTCTATTCTGGAGAGAAATACTTATGATGTCAATAATATCATCATGACAAAACTTTGGTTCGCCCTAATAATTCACGTTACTTAATGCATTGAGTCTAGGGAGATGATTCATATACTACATTAATATTGGTTATGCAGGGAGACGTTTAATATGCGTCACCCTTCTGATTTAATGTGTTTCTTTCTATTATCGTTACAAATAAGAGATGCTAACAATTTGATTGCTTATATACAGGCAAATATAATAGAAAAACAACACAGCAATTTTTAACTGCCTCTGTACATGTTGATTTTATCGGTATATTAATTATTTAGCTTAATCAACTTCATTAAAGAATTGAATAATTTATGTGAGCATTTATTGCAATTCTAAATATTGGATTTACTGATTTTATGATTAGCTTTTTTCGATTTTCTTTTGAATATTAATGATTATCATTTACTTTAGAACAGCCTATAACAGCCTATAACAACTTATAACAACCTATAACAACTTATAACATTCACATACAATATGGCACGGATAGCAAAATTAAGCTCAGAAAAAATCTCTAATAAGACTTACATGACTGCAAGTGAGGCAGCTAAAGAGTTAGGGATTCATAAACAAACCCTTATTAGATGGCTTAAGGGAAAAAAAGTCAAGGGAGTTAGATGGGGTTATGACAGAAGAAAATGGATATTTGTAAATAGAGAAGATATAGAAATACTTGAAAACTATAGAGATAGATTCGATATTGTGGAGTAAAGTTTTATGAATAAATCGTGGAAACAAATCATCCCATTTAAGAGTGCTTTTAAAGATTTATTAGTTAATTTTTGGCACCTTAGAGCATTTTTCCTTTTAATAATTGGGTTTATACTAATTAATGGTATTGGTTTTCATTTTTTTGAAAAGGAGCATTATAATTGCACGGATTATAGCATTGATATAATTATTGATAATATCCTTCCAACAAACTTTAGTACTTATATCGCTCAAACTAGTATTGGTAAAATCATTTTAGTAATCAATTCGTTATTGGGGTATATTTTGTTAGGATTTATTCTTTGGATAATTCAAACAAGCTTCTCAGATCAGAAACTTAAAATAAAATAATCTAAAAGAACAATCCTGAACTACCTGTTAGACTTCAAATTAAGTTGAGCCAAATAATTGTATAAACTAAAGGAAAACACATAACTTTTGTCCTACTTATTTTGACGATTTACATAATATGCTGGATACATCTATAAATGACATAGGGAGTAATGAGAATATTATAATTCGCCTAAATAATTGGCATAATAACAAATAACATCTTTAGATTTAGAGAATCTTATTTCAAAAATTGGATGTTCCTTTCCTCTTAATACAAATAGGCATTCTCGGCTGTTCTCATCTCTACAGCGATATACCACGGCTTCTTCACCATCATCATATTTCATTTCTTCAGGAAGACCATATAAGTAATATTGTTGCTCTATAGTACCAGATTTAATTTTTACTGAAAGTTCTTTAGAATCTATTATAATTAGCGAATGATCGGGTGTGAAACCAGACCATTCATTATTAGTTTTGCTATTCTTCTGGAAAGCTCTATATTTTGTTTGTGAAAAAGCTGAGAGACTTAATAGAAAGATTATCAGAAGTAAGAGTCCTTTTTTCATGATTAATTTTCTTAAGAATTTAAAAAGTAATATTACTTGATTAGTATCAGATATGCTAAATTATGAAATTAACTTACTAAAATCCAGTAATAACACAGGTGTAATTAATAAAGGGATTTAATCAGTGTTTTAAGCTCAAAAACCACCATATAGACGGTCTTTATTAGGGTAACTCTTCTTCTGAGGGGTAAGGTACCAGAGAGAGGTGATAGGGTTTATTAAGCTATGTAGATGGTTATTTTTATACTTTAATTATGGAACCCTTTGACTTCAGAAATACTTTCAACGTTTTATAAAGATAATTTATTACTGATAAATTTAGCATGTAAAATAATAATGTGATTAAAGATAGTTAATATTCTCACCTTCAATCAGAAAAGACCGCTAAATTATGTCGGAATTTAACTCCTATCAACTTTTAAGGATTAGGTCAGTATGGTCACTTTATTATGTTTAATTATAAAGAAATCTTAATTTTAATCCTGATAGTGTGAGAGTATGAGAATATAAAATAATGATTAGAATATTTACTACAATTCTCTCTAAATTTATAATATGAATAATAATAAAGCCGAAAAGAATCTGAAATTGCTACTTGGATTAGCTTTTCTGACCCTAGGATTCCTAATTGGGACTCTTGTAGGAATGACGAGTGCAAGTGTTGTAAGTTCACTAATTCCTTTGTTGTTTGCATTTGGTGGTGGATCTGCGGTTGCATTTCTAAGGAAGCTAGACCGAGAAGCCCAAAGACGTGCTTCAATAGCAATCTTATACCTTTCTATTGGATGTATTATTGGAGTTTATTCTGGAATTATAATAACAGAAAATCAGTTCCTTAGTCCAAAAACCATTAAGGAAACTACTAGTTCACGAGATGATAGAACCTACATTCGATCTAATACCATAACTAAAGTTAATTATATCGATGCCCAACTTGAAAAAGGGAACTTGACAACAAAGGAAGCATACGAACAATTGAAACATGAAATACTGAAACTTACTGATGATATTGAGGTGACTGACAAAGAAGATTAAACAGCACAGGAATGCGGAGTTCATCTATACCTATTTTATTTGCAATACTGATATTCCACTTTACAAGCACCATTGCTCAAGATCAGGCAATTGTGGAAATTAACAGTTTTTTAAACTCAGGTGTTGTTAAGCAGGGTACAGGCTTTTTCTTCAGTGAAGACTCAAGGATATTAACTTCGTATCATGTAATTGAAGGGTATCCATCCTAGCAAGTAGGTCTTGCTTTTTATAAAGATAGACAGATTATTTGAGTAAGGTGGGATCAGAGCTCCAGATTCTGTGGCAGGAGATCTGTTAGTTTGTTCACTTTGTAGGCAGGGATG
>Ga0315533_1001924_pt1 | contig 15080 bp, 14 predicted proteins | sample SalMarSW160130MG_FD_203081 | JGI IMG/M metagenome (GOLD analysis project Ga0315533, IMG submission 203081) | Salt marsh sediment microbial communities from the Plum Island Ecosystem LTER, Massachusetts, United States - Salt Marsh Sediment SW1601-30 ...
CGGACTCCGATACACTATGCATAAAAATCAAAACTCTGTAATAAGCATCAGTATTGGAACAAGGGTGAAAATCAGGATCTACCCACGTTTTTCAGAATCAGACTGGGATATGCTAAATAGGGTTTCCCAAAAGACAAATAAACTCCGGACTGAGCTGGTTAGAGAGGCCGTGGATGAGTATCTGGGGGAGTGACTATAGATCGAGGATAGTCCCATTTCCGCGATAGATTCTCCTTGCGGGATGTGTTTGTTTTTTTTTGGTCTTTTCTCATCTTCTTTAAGATAGGTATCTAAATACGCTTTACTGGTCCAAGAACTCGTTGTGGGGGAGAGGTTTTCCTTCTGTACACTGGAGGATCAGCATCATTCAGGGCACGTCTTACTTTTTTCTTGAGTGGTGAAGTTCTGTTGCAATCTTTCTTATATTCCATCGTTCCCTTACATACATAATCGCTTTACACTTTTTCTTTTGCAAGTCATCTTTTATGGGATATTGTTGCCATATAGAGAGAGCGAAAACGAAAATTTTGAGTTATATTTATCAGGGAAAGACCCTGACAGTCCGTCAGATGATGATCGGAAAAGAAACCCAATCCATAGATGAAAAGCACAAGGGAAGTAGGTCTTTTGTTTATGCCTGGATTCAAATTTTCAGACTAAAACGAATCCACATAGTGTAAAATAATTACGAATTTTTAGCAGTGCGTTCATAGTAGAATAGAGGATGTCTTTTTTTTTCTGAAAATCCCTCAAGGCCTAAGTTTACTTTCAATTTTTTATGAGCTGGGAGGGTGGGATACCTTGACAAAAAAAGAAAATGGTGTATAATATATAGTAACGTTACCAGCTTTGTTTCTTTGATTGGAAAACAATATCGTAGATAATGTCCCAAATATGTGGTAATGTTATCCTACGACAGATCGCATGTTAAGGCAATACATGAGCTCGATAAATAAGAGAATTACTATAAAAGAAGTCGCCAAAGAAGCTAAGGTTTCTCCTTCTACGGTTGGTAGAGCAATAGGAGGATATGGCTACGTTAGTGGACAGACCAGACGTAAAATCCTAAAGACTGCTAAAAAGCTTAACTATCATCCTAACCTATTAGCAAGCAATTTTAGACGACAAAAAACGCATACCATTGGTTTAATCATACCAGATGTCACTAACCCATTCTTCACTACTGTAGCACGAGGCGTAGAGGACGAGGCGAGAAAAAAACAATTTAAGGTATTTGTCTGTAGTACAGATGAAGATCCGGATATTGAGAAGGAATATATTGATGATTTAATTCAAAGGAGAGTGGAAGGGTTTGTTATCGCTCCTTCAACAGGGGGAGGGAAGCATCTTTTCAACCTCCAGAGTGACAAAATTAAGTTTGTTGTGGTTGATCGAGAAGTAGAAAATCTTAAAGCAGATACTGTCCACAGTGATAATGTGGACGGAGCCTATAGGCTTACAAACTACTTAATAGAGTTAGGACATAGAAGAATTGGCATTATTAATGGGGCCATGCAAACTTCTGTAGCTATTCAACGGTTTACAGGTTATAAAAAAGCATTGTTGGAAAGTAATGTACCAATAGTGGATGCACTAGTTAAAGGGAATGATTGGCGAATGGAAAGTAGCTACAAACATACTATGGAATTGTTAACTTTAAAGTTCTCTCCAACAGCTATTTTTGCTGCAAATAACATTCTTGGCGTAGGTGTTCTGAGAGCTCTTAGAGAAATGGGTCTAAAAGTACCAACAGATATGAGTGTTGTTTGCTTTGATGATGTTCCCGTGGCGTCGTTAATGTACCCATTTTTAACAGTGGTAGCACAGTCTCCCTATGCAATGGGAAAACTCGCGGCACAGTTTCTTCTTGAAAGGGTATCAGGACGAGGACCAGCCGAACGTCAGGATGTTGTGCTTAAGCCTAATTTCGTCATCAGAGAATCCTGTAGGCCCCCACGGAATTGTGGTAAAATTCACATACTTCCGGCCAGGGAAGCTAAATAGCAAGAATAAAGACCCTGGAGAGAGATGTAAAATCAAGTTTGTGAAAGCGTTTTTGACCGATGAAATTTTTTGAGTTGGGTAATACGTAAGAATTAGATTTATCCCCGTTAATTCACTATTCGAGAGAGTAGATTTTTTTGGGTTAGATAGAAGTGGTTTTGAATTACTCCTTGGATAATTAGTTTTTCTCTTTGGGAATTTCTAGGAAAATTGAACCATATCATCATGAGAAGGAGGTAGTAGGATGCAGAGAGTATTTGTGATGTACAAGCTAAAACCCGGTGTAAGTATGGATGACTACAAAAAGTGGTCTCAGGAAGTCGATCAGAAGATAACTCCTTACCAGCCAGGAGTAAAGAGTTTCAAGGTTTTTGAGATAAAGGGAGCTGAGAAAGGAACTGCTCCTTATCAAATTGTGGAAGACATCCAGGTAGAGAGCTGGGAAGCCTGGCAGAAAGTAGTTAGTGGAGAAGGAATGAAAAAGGTGGTCACTGAGTGGAACAATTACGGCGATGCCGACACACTCATAGCTGTGTATGGTGATCAGATCGAACCGATTTAAGCACCTCGATGTCATCCCGGGCAATGCGTCAGGGACCCGAAATTGGCTCTATTGCTTGAGAGGAGAGAAGTAGTATAAGGAGAAGTTATTATGAGTACAGAAAGATGGCCAGTCATTGATACCCATTTCCATGTGGGGGTGAACACAATAAACACATTTATAGCCGAGGATGATCTTATCCCTTGGATGGATGAAGCCAAAATAGATATACAGATAATATTTCAGGTTAACGAGGGATTTACTCATCGCACTCCTGAATGGAACCCATACCTGGGAAATGACTACGTAGCCAAGATTCAGAAAATGTTTCCTGAGAGAGTTATTGGACTGGCTACGATTAATCCCTGGCATCAGGCGCCCAAAAACTATGTTTTCCCACTCTCCAAGAGGGGTCAGAGCTTCAATGCAGTTACGGCCAGTCCAACTCTGGACGAGGTGGAAAGGTGTATCGTCGATTTGGGTCTTTGGGGACTAAAAATGCATCCCTTAGAGCATGGCTACGCCGTAAATAATGCTGATTTAATCCATCCCATTATGGACAGGTTGACCGAACTGCAAGAGAAAGTGAATCGAAAACTTATAGTGGTAGTCCACGCTATGGGAGATACCATATTTAACTCACCGGAGGCAGTTGCTGATATAGCCAAGTTCTATCCTGATCTGCTCTTCCTTATGGCTCATTCCGGATTTGTGTGGGGTTACGGGACAGTAGCCAGGGTTGTAGGTCCTTGCGAAAATGTTATGTTTGACCTTACTACTTGTGCTCAGAAATCTGTGGTTCTGGAAGCCTATGAGAAGTATGGCGTCCAGAGGTTTACCGCGGGTAGTGATGGCCCATTTGCCTCCCCTTCGGTGAAAATGGCCATTGTTGAGGATGTAGCCAACAGCGAAGAAGAAAAAGAACTCATATCGGGAGGAAACCTGGCCAGGTACCTCGGAATTCCAAAAATAAAAGAATAGAATATAAAATTGATTTGGAGAACCCCAATTGCCCAAAAAGGTTAAGATTCATATTGATAAAGTAAGTAAAGTGTATCAAACCGAGGACGGAAGGGAATTGAGCGTCCTACGGGAACTAAGCCTGGATATTTTGGAAGATGAGTTTGTCTGTATTATCGGTCCTTCTGGATGTGGAAAAACCACGCTCTTATCTATCATTGCTGGACTCCAACCTGCAACCTCGGGTCAGATCTTAGTGGACGGTCATATAGTGAGTGGGCCAGGACGAGACCGAGGGGTAGTTTTTCAGGAAGACGCCATTTTTCTCTGGCGAAAGGTCATCCATAATGTAGAATATGGTCTTCAGTTAAGGAAAGTTCCCAAAGTAGAGAGAAGAAAGATTGTTCAGGAATACCTGAAGCTGGTGGGGCTGGAGGATTTCGCCAACTTCTTCCCTAAAGAATTATCGGGGGGGATGAAGAAGAAAGTTGCCCTGGCTACGGTCTACGCCAATGATCCTACCATATTACTTATGGATGAACCCTTCGGTTCCTTGGACTACCCGACCAAATGTAGATTACAATTGGAATTACTCATACTGTGGAAAACCAAAACCAAAACCACTGTGTTTATTACCCACGATGTCGAGGAAGCCATTTTCCTCTCCGACAGAATTGTGGTACTCCAGAACGGTAAGGTGGAAACGGTCTACGAGAATCTTCTCCCCCGGCCTCGAGCGGACGAACTAAGAGTCCAGACTGAATTTAATAAGATAAAGGGTGATTTGAGGGGTTATCTCGAATAGATGGCTTTTGGAGCTGTGTTCCCAAAGAAAATCGAAAAAGGAGAATACTGCCTTGTCTTTGGTAAATGACACAATGGTCCGTTTCGGGAGAAAATTACGGTTCTATTATCTCACACTTCTGACAGTGGGGACTATTCTGGTAGTATGGGAAGTTACAGCTCATGTGCTGAGCTTTTTTACTCCTTTCGCCACTACTATTCTTCCTCCCCTCGAGCACATAATTACCGTATCTCTTCCTGGCTTTGCTACCTTCTACGGAGTTGGAATGCCGGGAATCTACGGGAAGGCCCCTTCTTTCTCCTTTGCTTTCCTGGTGTTGGGGTATCATTCAATTATCACCTTTTTCCGGGTAATAACTGGTACTCTACTGGGAGCCGCCATCGGTATCGGCCTGGGGATCTTAATTGGTTGGAGTTACCGCTTCGAGACCTTTGTCGGTATTCCGCTCCTCTTCATTCGAACTGTTCCCCTTCTAGCTATAATTCCACTGTTCATTGTCTGGTTCGGTGGTAGTGAACTCGGTGTTCTTTTGTATATCGCCTTCGGCAGTTTCATAATGCTGGTCATTAATACCATGGAAGCTATTCGAAATGTACCTCCTGTTTATCAAAAGTACGCCAGAACCCTAGGAGCTACTCGGGGACAGCTTTTCCGAACGGTGATAATACCAGCTATTGTTCCTGAACTGACCGGAGGAATCCGGGTCGTTATAGGGCTTTCCTGGGCTATTGGTCTGGCGGCGGAATACCTGGCCACCCAGCGGGGACTGGGGAGAATGATGATACTTTCCGAACAGTATATGTACACCGGACGAATGATAATGATTGCCTTTCTGTATATGATCTTCTCTATCGGTTTAAACAAGGTGTATGTGCAGGGGGCCAACTACATCACTAGGTGGGTCCCCCGGGTAGAAGAAATTCGTGAAGGGAGGTGATGATAAGAACTAAGGATCAAATATCCAGAGAAAAAAGACTGAAAGAAGAAAAGGAGAAAGTAATGAGAAAAAAAACGAAACTTTTCTTGGTTTTTACGCTTATAGGTACTATGGTTGCGACTCTCAGCTCTGGTGTTCTTGCCCAGAAGCCAGCCATACCTGAGATTCCCAAGGTAGAGGTGGTATTTGGACACGAACCCTATATGGACCATACCGAGTATATTATTGGAATGAGCAAGGACTGGTACGAGGAGGTGGGAATAACCATTTTGCCCAAGCCCAACGGTAAGGTGATATCGAGCGAAAACTGTGTACCTGTTCTGGCAGCCGGCTCAGTAGACATACTCTCAGGATCAAGTGTGCTGTTCCTGGGTGCCTATAAGAGTTTGCCGCCCTACAAAGGGATCTTTTGGGCAGACATATTTCAGGGATACGCTATCATGGCTCAACCGGACAAGGGATACAAAAGCGTGGATGATTTTATTGCCGAAGGGGTGGAACCCAAAGAAGCGTTGTTTAAAGCCGCGCAGCAGATGAAAGGAAAAAAGTTTGGGTATCCCACTGAGGCAGCCATAAAGGGCTTCATCTTCCTTGCCCTGGAGAAGGGTGGTATTACCTTGGGTGATGTTGACACTGTTATTGCGCCAGATGCAAAGACTGTAGCTATGATGATTGGCAAACAAATTGACTTTGAGGTTGGTGGAGTTCCTGCCCACATAACCCTGGAAAGTAAGGGGTTTAAGCCAATCATTACCTCATTCGACCTTGCTAGGTATGCCAAGCCTTCACCAGAATCAAAAGAGCTGCGGGCCATCTTTCATGACGGTATGGTGGCGCTCGATTCCTGGATAGAGAAGAACCGCGATACCATGCTCAGAATGTGCGGTGTCCTGGCCAGAATTACGGTCTTTATGAACGAACACCAGGCTGAGGCTATCGAAATACACCGTCCATTCTTAAACTCAGCTGCTGGGACCAATATCACCCACGAGGAAACCATAGTCATCTATGAGTCTCTTGATCCGTTCATCCCCTTTGACCAACAATGGATGTGGTACCTGGACCCTAACAATCCGCTCTACGAGGACAATATACATGGTTCTCATATCAAGATTTGGGAAGAAAAAGGACTGTTTAAATCCGGGGAAGTAAAGCCGGAAGATGTTTCTATTGCATCAAAGAACTATAAAGAGCTCCTTTATCTACGCGACAATGCTCATATGAAGATGCTGAAGACCCAGAGACTACTGAAAAAAGCTGAAGAGAAAGGAGTGACCGGTCCTGACCTCAACCAGGCCAAAGACCTTCTGGCCAAGGCCAACGACCATTCCGAGATCTATAACTACCTGGATGCTTCAAGATTTGCCGATGCTGCTCTGGAATGGGTTAACTATGCCCTTTCTGAATAGGCTGCATCAGGTAGAACAACTGAGTTGAGTTACCTTTATTGCTGTACCAGGCCGTAAGAGCTGATCTCTCTGGCCTGGTACAGCAACACGTCTTCTCATAGCCTAATAGGGACAACCGGAATCCATTAATTAAGAGTCGAGACTGAAAAGGTTGAAGAAAAGCAGGGGAACTTGGACCATATCTATTCTGGGGTTACTTTGTTTCATAGCTATTTGGGAGCTCGTTGCTCGTTGGCTCGGACCTACTGAATTACCCTCACCACTGACAGTCTTCTCTGGATTCGTCTCTACATTCAATTATTCTCTTCGTATATCGATCCAGGGAGGGGGAGAGGGCGGATTTAAGCCGCACATTTTTTATACATTGCAAAGGACGCTCACGGGTTCCTTCGCTGGAATTGCTATCGGCATAGGAGTGGGTCTAGCCATGGGCTGGAGTAGAAGGTTGCGTATGGCTATCGAGCTTCCACTTGAGGCCATTAGAACCATCCCTCCCCTGGTCTTGATTCCTTTTTTTCTGATGTGGTTTGGAAGAGGACCTCGGGCCCAGTTTTCTATCCTGGCTTTGTACTGTTTTTTTATGCTCACCATTAACACCCTGGAAGCAATTAATAACGTTCGTCCATCACGCCTAAATTTTGCCCTCACTCTGGGAGCTAGCCGAGGACAGATATTTAGAACCGTCGTCCTGCCCAGCATCGTACCGGAGCTGACCGGGGGTATTAGAGTTGCCATCGGAACTTCTTGGGGAATTCAGGTAGTGGCCGAATTAATGGGAACTCCTTGGGGGATCGGTAAAGTTTTTGAGCTTTCTAGGGCTTTTCAAGCTCTCGATCTTATTATCATTGGAATCATATGGATAACCATTTTGGCCGTCATAACTGACCTAACCTTTCTTTCCTTAGCCAAATACATCACCCGATGGGCTCCAAGAGTATCCTAGGTCAGCGGCGAAAGACACTCGTTAGGAGTTACTCATCCTAAGCCTGAGAAGGATAGTGGCCTGCACAACAAAAACACTGAAAGGAGTCGAAAATGCCCAAATTCATCGATTTGACTGCTAGACTAAAAGAGGGAATGATTCAAAACCACTATAATCACCCTCGAGCACCTCTTCTCTGGCCCTCCCAGAGGCATGACATAACCCAGTATGATTTTGTGGAGAGGTGGGCGCCCCAGGATCAACCGCCCCTCTTCGATGGTTTGCCTGCCGAGGCCGGTCAATGGGGAAAGGGACATGGATGGGCTAGCGAGCAGTTCATTCTTGGTGGACATTGCGGTACCCATATGGACGCAGGAGCTCATTTTGACCATCGAGACACAGCTCAATATGTCCAGGACATACCAATAGAAAAATGTTATGGAGAGGCCATTATTCTTGATTTGAGAGACAGGTGTAGAGAGAACTATCCAATCACCATCACTGACCTGGAAGAAGCGGAAAAGAAGACAGGAGATAAGGTCAAGAAAGGAGATATTGTTATTATCCATACCGGATGGGCCGCCCGATGGGCCTACGGACCGAACCCTGGCCGCTGGAAGTACCATGAAGAATATCCTGGTCTTGCCTATGATAGCCCGATATGGTTCATTGAAAGAGAAGTCAAGTTGGTTGGGGTAGATACACCTAATCTGGACTGTGATGAGGTACTTTCAGCTCACATCAATTTTCTTCTAAGACCTTGGATAAATAAAGAACCAATTCAAATTGTTGAGAATTTGGTTAACCTGGAGAAAATACCCCAGACTCGGTTTATTTTCATTGGATTCCCTCTCCCCATAGAAGGATCTACTGGATCTCCCATCCGAGCAGTGGCTCTCATTCCCGATCGAAGATCGGACGAGAAAAGGTGAGCTGGAACTAATTCGCCAGAAGAAGCCATTTGACAAAAAATCGCTCGTAATTAATAGTAAAGTTAGATTTTTAGCAAGATAAAGAACTAAAAATAAGGCCGGAAGGAGGTGAGAAAGTAAGCAGGTCATTAGTTAGGAACAAAGGGAAAGCTTTTCAAGATGGAAGGGTCAAAAGATCAGTTTCCCTTCTCAGGAGCTTTTACAGAAGAATCAACTATGTTTCAACGGAGGTACCGAATGAGAGGAAAAAAACGGTGTTGGTGGTAGCGGTTGCGCTTTTGTGCATGGTGGGGCTCATTGTATCCGCTTGTGCCATTACTCCAGAAGAGATGAGAAGTGAGATGGAAAAGGCAAATATAGATTGGCGCTCTTGCGCCGGGCAAACAATCACGGTAAACCTCTCCCGAATTCCCCATGCAGAAGCTATGGTGGATCTCATTACCGAATTCGAGCAGCTGACTGGCTTACGAGTGAACTTCGAAATCCTATCGGATGAAGAATACTGAAACAAACTCACCATTGACTTCGCTTCAGGAGCAGGGTTTTTTGACGTTGTCTATACCGGAAACATATTCTATAACTATATCGCTGCCGGCTGGCTAGAGCCTCTGGGCAAGTATCTCAATGATCCCACCTACACGGATTTGGATTGGTATGACCCTGACGATTTTTGGAAGATTGCCTGGGAAGTAAGTATGTGGGATGGAAAGACTATCGGACCCAACACCTATGGAATTGGGGATATTTATCACATACCGTTCACATCGGAAAGTACCATTCTTTCCTATCGAAAAGACTTGTTTGCCAAATATGGTCTAACTGTACCTACGAGTTGGCCTGAACTTTTGGATACGGCAAAGAAACTCACCCGTGATGGAGGTTACGGGTTTATTTCGCGTGGGAGCCGAAAGTGGTCCACCATAGCCTATAATGGATACTCCAATGGATATTATGCATACGGTGGGGGAGACTTCGATCAGAATCTGAATCCTATATTCGATAGAGCACCGGGAGTGGAGTTTACCGAGTTATGGGGCGAGCTTTGCCGGGAAACGACTCCCCCTGGGTTCCTGTCCACAACTTGGGAGGATGCTCGAAGTCTTTTCATGAGCGGAGCCAATTATGGGATGTGCATGGAGGCAGATACGTTCCTTCTCTCCTGGGAGAATGAGGATATATCAGAGGTTGTAGGTAAATTAGGATATTCTCATACTCCTGGTGGTCCCGCTGGACACTGTGCTGGCTATTGGACCTGGAATATTGGCATTAACTCCGCTATCAGCGAAAAGGACAAAAAAGCATCCTGGCTTTTTGTCCAATGGGCCACAAGTAAGCCTTTCTTGTTGAGGGCTACAGCTGACTTCTTGACCTTCCCACCCACTAGAAAAAGTGTTTGGTTCCATCCCAGTGTGGTGGCTATGACCGAAAAATGGGATAACGGGAGCTATCGAAAGGTCTTCAGAGAGACCATGGAGTACAAGTATACCCGGGTTCCCTGGACCATCAGCCCTGAGATGACTACCATAAATGAGCTTTGGGCCGAAGCTGTGCAAAAGGTCATCATGAAGGAAGTTACGGCTAAGGAGGCTCTTACCGCATTGGGGAAAAAGGCCGAAGAAATCATGGAAAAGTATAAGAAATAGCACTGCGACTTGTGAAATGGGGAGGACCTCGCTGATGCCTACCGGGGGGAACTCCCCATTGCTGTGGTCTTATCACACCAAGAAAGGCAAAAATGCGAAAAGAACCGCGTGTCATTCTCTTTCTTCTTCCAAGTTTGTTGTTAATCGTACTTATCGTTATCTACCCCTTTAGCTATGCGGTCTATTTAAGCTTCACTGACGCTCGTCTGATCAGCCCGAGCTTTAGTTTTATCTGGTTTGGTAACTATGTGAAAGTGTTTACCGACCCAGATTTTCTGGTGTATCTAAAAAACACTTTCGTTTATTCCGTTGGAGTTACTCTGATCGAAATCTTCTTGGGACTAGCCCTGGCTCTGGCCTTAAACGTAGAAGAAGTGAAAGCTAAGAAAGTGCTGCGAGGTTTGATGTTGTTACCTTTGATGCTTCCACCGGTTGTGGGTACCCTAATGTGGACGACTATTTATGCGCCCGACCGAGGTCCACTTAATTATGTATTGTCAGGGATGGGTTTTCAAAAGATTGCCTGGCTAGGGGATTCTCACTTCGCTCTCTATAGTGTAATGCTCATCGACATTTATCTTTTTACTCCATTTGCTTTCTTCGTTTTATTGGCGGGGTTGCAGGGATTATCACCTTATCTGTACGAGGCCGCGAAGATCGATGGAGCGGGGAAGTGGAACATTTTTCGGTACATTATTCTTCCTTTACTCTGGTCCACCTTGATGTTGGTTCTCTTGATAAGACTTGCTCTGGCTTTGGGAAGTTTTGAGACAATTTATATTTCCACTAAAGGGGGGCCTGGTATCGCTACTATGACCCTTAATCTGCAGGCCTATACCAACTATTATCGATATTATCATGCAGGTAAGGCGGCAACTTATGGAGTCGTTCTTTGGGTCATCGTATTTGTCATTACCAATATTTTCATAAAGCAGACTCGCCGCGAATAAACTGGAGGGTATATGACTTCCATGAAAAGGAAACATAGGCGTTGGCTTCTTGTTGGTATCTATATATTCCTTGGTGCATATTTTGTTTTTTCGTTGTTCCCCTTTTATTGGATTTTTGTTACCTCCATAAAAACGGAAAAGGATGTAATTTCTTACATACCAAAATTCATACGTTTTAAGGCAACTTTGAGAAACTACGCCGATCTGTTTCAACTGGGCCCATCTCAGAAAGGGACTGGTGAGTTCCGAGGCAAGATTCCCTTTCTGCGCTATCTTTTCAATAGTGTAAAAGTGGTTCCTGCTGCTGTCGGGCTGTCTTTACTATTGGGGATACCGGCGGCGTACGCCTTAGCTCGGTACAAATTCCTTGGGAAAGAAAGCCTTGCCTTCTTTTATTTAAGCCAATACTTTCTTCCACCTATTCTAGTTCTTGTGCCTCTTTACATTATTTATCAGAAATTAGGTCTTTATAATACCTATCTCGGTTTGATTCTAGTTCTGCAACTGGTCAATCTACCGTTAACTATTTTGGTTATGAGAGGCTTTTTTGCCGATCTTCCTCTTGAGATTGAAGAAAGTGCCCTTATCGACGGATGTAATTTCTGGCAGATGCTCGGCAAAATTTCTATTCCTCTTGCTGCCCCTGGGATAGTTGCCACTGCTTTTTTGACGGCTGTTTTCAGTTGGAACAACTTCCTATTTGGCCTAGTCCTAATGGGAACAAAAAAAATGCCCGTGACTGTGGGTATGCTTAGTTTTCAGACCTACGTTAAGGTTCAGTGGAATCTTATGGCTGGGGCAGCTTTGGTTGCTGCTTTGCCTCCACTTATTCTGGCTCTATTCTTCCAGAAGTATTTAGTGAGAGGCCTTACCCTGGGCGCAATTAAATGAACACAGCAAAAATATTTTCTTATGAACTCTTTTCTACTCATGGGATCGGTTGAGGATTATGGGAGGCGGTTGTTGGTTAATCTCACGATTACAAAAATATTGAAACGAGCTAAGACTAGAAAATCTGAGCTATCAATTTTGCTAAATACCCTATTAGATTTTGGGAGGTAAAAAATGGTTATAGACTCTCACCTACATGTGTTGAAACAGGAGAATTTTGACAGAACTTCCTTTGAAAGTCTTGGTCTCCCCTTTCCTGAAGATACTCCTATAGAAAGGTTGGTTGATTGGTTGAAGGGAGCAGGTGTTAAGAGGGCGGTGATTATGGGACAGGACATGACTCGTATCTGGAACTCTTCGTGCGGAGAAGAATACGTGTTAGAGTGTGTGAGGCGTTATCCAGATTTCTTCCTGGCTTTGACCAGTGTTGAGCCGGTTGATACCTATGGACGTTTCAACAAAACGGCTCTGGTTTATTTTGAAAAAACCGTCAGGAAAAATGGCTTTAGCGGCTTATTGCTTACCCCACCCTATGGACGTTTTTGTTCAGATGATCCTGCTGTTTACCCTTTCTATGAGAAAGCAGTGGAGCTAAATGTAGTTGTGCAATTTCACCATTGTGCGCAGCTCGGTCCCGTAGCCTTAGCCCCCCTCAAATATGCGAATCCTGTTTCTCTCAATAATGTCCTTGTTGATTTCCCTGACTTAAAAGTCGTGGTGGAGCACCTAAATTATCCGTGGTATGAGGAACTTTTCTTCATGATGGCTTCTGATCCAAACGTTTACGCAGATATTGCTATGACCTACGATCGGCCAAATATTTTGACCTGGAACTTGGTGAAAGCAAAAGAATTTGGGGTTATCGACAGGATTATGTACGCATCTGATTATTGGGTAGCGAGTCAAGGCGTATTCTCCAAGGACCCAGGAGGAGACATGAAAAAATGGATTAGCTTTGTCAAAACAGGTTTAAATGAAATAGCAGAAAAAAGTGGGTGGCCTACCTTTAGTAAAGAAGAAATAGACGGCATTCTCTATAAGAATACAGCTAGGTTGTATAGCTTAGATTAGGCTGTCTGACTCAAGTCCGGAATCGGGCCTGCAGTCTCTATGCTGTTTAAGTTTGCTCAATTGCCAGAGTAGGGTCGTCCGACTTTTTCAGAAATAAGGCGCCGTTGCCAGAGAGCTCTCTTCCTTTTTTGAGTGTCAACCAGAAAAGTCGATACTTCTCATTGAGTGCTTGGAGAATCGTAATAGGTAAGTTTTCCTGAAACTTACTCAAGTTTGTGGTAACTTTCTCGGTCTTTTCCTTGTTGTTGAAAGAAATTTTAAATCTTCGCTTTTGATAAATTTATCTTTTCCTCTGTCATGTAAATTTTTCTTCCCGAATAGAGATATAATATCTGCAATTGACGTGTTTCCCATTTTGACTATTGGTATTTTTTCTTTTTCTGTATGTTTCCTAAAATCTTCTGGCACATTTATATTATCAACTGCTCTGTTCATATAATTTGATATTTCCTTGGATATCCGCAATTTCTGAGCCCATTTATCATGAATTTCCCATAGGGCCAATGTTACCTCCTACCACTTACCCAAAAACTCCCTAATTGTATCCTCTGGGAAAGCTCTTCAACATCCGCTTCGCCTGTTGGCCCATGGCTGAGTCGTGTGCAATTTGAATTATTTTCTTCAGCTGTTCGATGGCCTTCTTGCATTGCCCTAAGTTGTAGTAAGTGCCTCCCAGATCCCAACGAGCCTCCAGTAGCTTTGGCATCAGTTCAATAGCTTTCTCAAGCGCAGGCTTCGCTTCCCTCGTCCTACCTCGCTCAGCATAGAAGCTGCCAAGGTTGAACCACGCGAAAGCATCAACTTTGTTCACTTCCACCGCCTTCTTCAATAACTGTTCGCCCTTAGACACGTCTCCCTTGTTCACAAAGGCCACCCCAAGGTTTGTATATGCACTGCTGCGCTTGGGATTTGCTGCGATTGCTTTCTGAAGGGTCTCAATCGCGAGATCAAATTTCCCTTGGGCGCCATAACCACTGCCCAGCCCGTCCAATATGTAGGCGTTGTTAGGTGCCAACATAACAGCCTTCTCCAAGAATCGCACAAACTGGTTGACATCGGCAAAGCCTTTGGGGGAGCATAGCATTGCGTTCAGCACAAGAAGGTTCGGATTATCAGGATCTTGCGTTAGAAGGGACTTGACCCAAAATTCGATGTCTCTCATTGCCTTCTTATCTGAATAGGGGAAGTCATACTGAGTAAGGGCTGGCATGCTCCAGTCGTCAAGGACGTCTGTGGCTACATCAACAACATAGACTGGAATCGCGGACTTCGGTTCTCTCTGAGTCCACTGCGTTCCTGCCTCTAACGCGAGACGCCACTCGCCGCGTTCGATAGCACTCGCCAGTGCTTCAGATTGATGGACTCGAGGTTTACTCTCTTGGCCACAGGCAATCGACGCAAACAATAGAGCAAACGCGAACGTGACTCCGAACACTATTGATAATGTTTTACTCACGGCAAACACCGCCTTTGACTAAGTTGGTAATTTCGCACGATTTGTTGTTATCCGACACAGTCGGATATTCTTCAAATTTTGGAGTATAGGCGACAATGTCCCATATACATGCCTATCCAACCCACCCCTTATTTAAAAACTCCCGGATGGCACCCTCTAGCACAAAAACCAACAACTAAGGGCCTATAATTAAAAAAGGGGCAGAGCCTCAAAGCGGAACGACTAACTGCCTTAAAAGGCAAGATGCGTTACAGGCTTTCATCCGCAAACGCCTGTTATTCTCTACGAGGTCTCTGTTCTGGCATTTAACTTAACGAAAGAAAATTATTAGTCAACCTCACTCAAATCCCGTGATGGTTTTTGACACCTATCACTTTTCAGCTACCATTAGAATAAATTCTTCAGGAATGATGAATCAAAACAGGAGGCGAAAATGAACAAGGCAGAATTAGTAGAAGAGGTAGCAGGGAAAGCGGGTCTGACAAAGAAGGAAGCGGGTGATGTAGTGGACGCCATAACGTCAGCTATTACTGATACTCTGGCAATGAACGAGAGAGTA
>Ga0315533_1001935_pt1 | contig 15019 bp, 5 predicted proteins | sample SalMarSW160130MG_FD_203081 | JGI IMG/M metagenome (GOLD analysis project Ga0315533, IMG submission 203081) | Salt marsh sediment microbial communities from the Plum Island Ecosystem LTER, Massachusetts, United States - Salt Marsh Sediment SW1601-30 ...
ACAATGTCAAGATGGTACCCATATATGACATGCCTACATATCACCACTAAGCCAACAAAAGCAAACCTTGACCCTAACGGGGGTAACAGGCAATTTTCGACCCTAAATCGCGGGGAACTTCAGATTAGATGATCTGAGATACCATGCCGGCGAGCCAACTGTGCCTGGGTCACTTCTCCCGCCAGAAACTCCCCGACAACCTGACTCCTGGACGCGCCTTGCTGAACTCCCTCTTGCCTGCCATGAAGTGACCTCCTCGCGCCCCCCCAGACAATGTATTGATTCCCACACCTATCGGTTCAGTCACAGGGGTTCGCTCCACCCTGCTCCTGGACCGATCCTCAGATGGTCAGATCACTCGGTGGATCGTGGGATGTCGAGCGTGACGGAGCCTTCTCCACTGAGCTTAGTGAACTGGAGGCAGGAGTCATAGTTGCCGTTGCAGGGGCAATGGTAGGAGCATGCACAGTTGTGTTCCACAGCCTGTTCCACCGTGAGTCCCTCGGCCAACCCATCGTAGAAGTCCTTGGCAACGTCGTAGGCGGTCCGCCCGCCTTGCAACCGACACAGGCACGTCGGAAGGTACTTGCAGAAGTAGATGTAGTTCGTAAACCCGACGCACGCTGATGCGCCTTTCTCCACAAATGCCAAAGGTACTAGACCATCCTTCAGGTCCGGGCGGTCCGAAGGGGGCTCGTTGGAGTGGCAGTAGGCTAGGTATACGAGCGGGCGGGATCCCGACGGGAATGGTTTGATCTCATCTGAGTCTATGCTCTCATCGCCTGCTCTGAAAGAGTAGTGGCCGCCGTGCGTCGTGATATGAATCAGATCGTAGGGCTTCTGAAACTCCCGGAGAATAGCCTCCTTGGTCGCTTTTCCGTCAAAGAGGGGCTTTACATACCAGTCTGCATCGCTGAGTCGTTCTACGAGCGCCTTGCTGTATCCCCGAGCAGGATCATCCAACGTCAGTACCGTATGGAAGGGCGCGATGATGAGTGCTCTAGGGCGTCGGGAATGCGAACCAGCAACCCACGCAAGCGCATTAAGTGTGAACTCCTTATTATCATAACCCCCCACTTCGTGGGACCAGCCATCACCTACGAAGAGAATTCGTCCCCTCCCATGCTCAAGGGCTACTGCAACCGGAGGTCGCGAACCAGGGGGATAACCACTGTAGACATCGGAATAGGCATCCTCGTCTCCTGAGGCGAGAATAACCGCGTTGGGGTTGTGAACGACGATGGAACATGCCCCATGCAGAAGAATCTTGCCAAGGCCACTTGTGATCGGATGATCAGTGAAACTACGGATAACAATGTGTCGTCCGGCACCGCCCTCGCTTCCCCAAACACTGACGTCGTAGTCTGTCGGGTCTAGTACTCTATCGGTATTGAACTGAATGCCAAACTTTTCCGCCAGTACGTTGGGGTAATCGTTGCTCCAAAGATTCCAGTAGTTATCCTCCCCACAAATGATGACAGCACCACCATCTTGCACATATTGCAAGACAGCAATTGCCTCGTCATTTGTAGGTCGTGGTCCCAGTTCCGGTTTATAGCTACCGTGAAACACAAACAGGTCGTAGGACTTCAGCTTGTTGTAGGTGATGGGGCTTGTTAAATACGATGAGCGGAACTCTCCTGGGTAGTGGTCGTCAAACCACCTTCCACTCCCTTCTAGATCTCTCCTGTGATAGCTATCGAACAGCGCGTTGATCGCTGGGTACATTGATCCGCGACCCTCTGGAGTAGAGGACACAGGGTAGAAGGTGTGATACAGGGGATGGCACGCTTCTCCCCCGATATTGTCGGTGGGATCGAGGATGGATCCGTCCATGAACCAAATCCCGAATTGTGATGCAATCTTGTTCATCGGATATTCGTCAAGAGGACCTTGATAGAGCACCCATGACCAACCAAGCCCCGTGAGGAACAGTCCCCCACCATTTGCGACGAATTGCACGATTGCATTGATCTCTGAGGGACTGAAGGCGTACCAACTCGTGCAAATCATGTAAACATCGTAGTTGGCGAGAGTATTGATGGCTATCTCCCTACCAACGGGGAATCTGTCAACTATGTAACCTCTAGCTGCAAGAGCAGTTCCTAGACCACTGTAAACTCCGGGTCCGGCATATCCTGGGTAGGGCCAAGATCTCTCGTCATAAAGGACTCTTCTGTTCCCTCCCTTGTCTAACCATTTAATGGAGTTAAGTCCCAGTTCCAAATTGTCATATCTATTAATGTTCTTTTCGCTAAAGTCCTGACACCCAACAATTACACGGCCCTCGCCAAATTCTGTTGCCATAACGATAGGGGGATAGTCGCCCGCTTCATAGCGTTCCACACTGTTCGGAATGGAGTACGCATCTTCATCTCCGAAGACGATCTTCTCGGGCCCGTCAAATAGCGCTCTAAGTGGCCCAGGGATGCCGTCCGGCATGCCTACGCGAGCGACACCTTCCACCAAGGCGATAAACTGGTCAGAGCCTGCAAGAACCGATGAACCCTGGAGAGCCAATGATACTAGGATCATAAATATGCCTATCGTAAGCAGTCTTCCCTTCTTGAACATCCTAACCTCCTTTTCATCTTTCCTTTACCCAACTAAGGCACGCAATGAAAATCTTGTACTATTTTAAGAGCTAATTGCTCCTCTTCATTGACAGGCTAGGTCCGCATATGGTCATACGTCAACACCTTATATGTAGTATCTTGAGCGGAGGAAACGAAAGACGAAGTACCCTGCTCCAAGGAGGCCAAGCGCACCCACGATAATGCCGATAATGGCTCCTACTCCCAGGCCGCCCTTTCGGCTGATGGTGGGTATAGCTTGTTCTACGGGGTGACTCAGTCCCTGCGCTGATGAGCGCACGACATAAGGAGTCTTAGGTATATCGCGAATGCTGACGTTGTCAGCGAGTATTTTGGTGCTTCCAGCGGCCGAAACTCTAAGTGTGTATCTGTCAGTTGCCAACGCGCCGTATTCTGGTATTACGCCAATCTGGTAGTTGCCAGGCTTTCGGTCGGGGATTAGCACTACATCATCGGGAGCACCATCGAAGTCAACGTCTTCTTCCACATACGTGGCGCCTGGAACCTGAATCGATCCCTTCTTCACAACAAGGCCGTCTGGGTCCGTGATAGTCAGATTGACTGGACACGTTGCTAGTATTGCGAAGGGCTGACCAACGAGACTCCGTTCTTCTTCTAACTCTCCCCTACTCTTATTCACAAGTTCTATCGTATCGTATGTAAAGCTCCGCCATTCGTTGCAGTTGTATGGTGGCTCTCTAGCACCACTGTTCGAGAAAAGATGGTTCCATGTGGCAACATAGATATCCACGTGCCCATCGTTGATGTCGAATTCTTCGGCAACCTGACCGCCGCTGAACTCCTCGCAATAGTGGACGGGAAGAAACACGTTGTACGGCTGGCCTCCGTACCACGTTCCGCTTCCCTCCTGGCCGAAGGAGTCCAGCATGCTTGCTGGATCGGACGGACAGGAAGGCCGGTACGGGAAGTGGAAGAGAATACGTTCAACCTCCTGGCTGCGGAGATCTACCGTGACATAGAACGTCTCGATATCCACGGGTGATCCCCTCATGAGATCGTAGAGCTCGTCCAAAACGGGATTGGGGTGATCTTCGTCCTCGAACACAACGCTGTACTCGATCTTTGCCTTTCCACCGTCCCTCTCCACATAATAGCAGACTTCACTTACTGAGTTTCCCTTCTCTATGTCACATGCCAGTTGCCAGAAGTTCGGCATGTATTCCCTTGCCAGAGCCTCGTCGTCTGTGCTTGCTTCCTCGGCGAGCGTAGCTTCAGAAAACTCAATCAGCACCGCGGAATAGGCGATAACGTGGGGTACCTTGATCCGGATATGATCTCCCATCCGCCGCCAAAGGGCGCTTCCTTCAGAGGTGTCCCCGACTCGACTCGTGATGTCCGAGATGTAGTCCTTTTCCTCCTGCGTCGTGCTTCTGCCATCTCGATCCGGATCGATCTTGCCGTTGTATAGATCCGCAGATACCAGCAGGATTCGCTCGATCTCCTCACCCTCGGGGATACGGATGTTGAACGTGTAGTCGTACTCGATGCTGCTATTGGGGCAATCGCTGACAACCTTGTTGCTCATGACGTGCAGGATGCGGCCGCGTTCGCCATGCTCGCCCGGAAGAGAGTAGAGAATCGTGTACGGTTCCTCCTCGCTGATGATGCAAGGCGGGAAACCGTGCGGAACCGCGTTCACGAACTCATACTCCCCTTCAATGTTGACCACGGGATCTGCCAACTTCTTGTGGTACAGCAACTCTTGTGCTTCTTCTTCGGTGAAAAGAGGTACGGCGATCTGCCCCGTGTTGTACTGATGGTCCAGGCTAGCGCGCATCCTCACATAGGTGTAGACAAGCTTGTCAGCATCGTCCCATTCCTCTTCATCTCTGCTGAACAGCTTTGCGTCCCTTGGGTCGTTCACGTCGACGTGTACCTTGTTCGCCCACGCTGTGGCGATGAGGACTCCGATCAGGAGGTCCCTACGCCCGAAAGACGGAACGGGCTGGAGCATCAGAGAGCGCCTAAGATCCGTCCTCAAGACCCTGTACCCAAGGTTGAAGGTTCTGTAGGCCCATCGAGCGAAAGAGGGCATCCAGATGTTGAACTGGTCGCTCACCGAGATGTCCTCACTCGCGACAATCGAGTCCCACTCTACGTCTGAGGGCACAAGATAATCGCCGGACATCAAGAAACCCTCCGGATTGTTGTACTTCGTTTGCCAACGCATGTGCTTGAGCATGTTGGCGTACGAATCGAGGGCAAACGAGTCATCGTCGGCGATGGCAGCTTCCTGCAGCTGTGTGCAGTATCCGCACTCGCACACACCGTAGAGACTATCACTAGGCAATTCGGGATGCATCGCAAGGGTCCAGGGATCATCGGCATAATCAGCCGGCCCTGCAGCCATGATCAGTCTGCCGGTGTCATCCGGGCACACCCCGTCGAAACCGTATTCCTGCGTCAGCCAAAGGGTTTGCTTGACCTCTTGGTAGTGGAAACTTGGATCGTGCTTCGGATCAATATCGAGATCCTCGGCAATAACTGCTGGATCGAAGCCTGCATCGGCGTTGGCGGGTCCTGTTTTCGACGGACCGGAAGGGCAGATCTCCACGGCCAGACTTCGAATCGGTGAAGGAAATGATCCGCCGAATGGAAGTTCCACGATCGATTCGAGGTAGTTCAACCGTTGCACCTCCCCATTGCGGAATCTGGCCCATCCAAGGTGATCAGAGTCGTGGTGCGCTACAATTCCGTTGTATGCTGGGTTAGCAGGATTCCAGAACGCCGGATCCGGGCTGTATAGCCCATTGGGATCAGTATAGGCACGCGTCTTCAAGCCATGATCATGCAAGATGTCAACTAGTTCTTCTATTAGGCCCCGAGCCTTCTGTTCACTACCGGTGATATCGACTAAGTAATCCGCTGGTGTGTTGTAGTAAGTGAACGGAGAGGAAGACGCAGGGAACCAATGGTCGATTCCTAGTACGGGGTCATGGCTTTCGAGGTACCCATACTTGTAGTAGTCTCCAAATGCGACGCAGTTGAAGCCGATCTCGTTACATCGTTGCGCGATATCGGTGTAGTAGTTCTTCAGGCGCCGTCTGGTCAGCTTGTCGGGATCGATATTCTGATGAATATCGTCACCGGAAAGAGGAGGCTCAACGAAGATCACATTTCTCAGCCACTCAGGAATCCCGAACTCATCGATGAAGAAGCTGTACTCCTTCGATTGTTCTCCCAGGGTTACCGTTGCTGTTAGTTTCTTCCCTACAAAGGTGAACCCAGAGGCAATCCAGGTCGCATCTTCCTTGCTGCAGTGGATGCGGTACTTGAGCGCTCTGAACTCTCCCGGGGAAATGTCGATGGTTTCGCGTGCGTCATACGTGGCAGAACCGCGTCCTTCTCCTTCTTCATTGGCGATTCGCACACGGATGGCACTGCTTTCTACCGATATGTCTTGGCTAGTGTCATTCCTGAGAACAACGACAAGGTAGAAGTCGTCGCCGTACCGAAAGACCCGTTCGTATTGCTCTTCGTCAAGCTTGAGCGTATAGGTTGTGACCACCTCTAGTTCAACCGTCTCGATAGCGCCAGCTTCTCCAATTGCGTAGAGCTTCCCATCGTCACAGCCAACATAAATGTCGCCATTTCCTCCAATAGAAGGTGAGGACTCCAAGAGATCCTCTCCAATGCTGAGATGCCACTTCTCTGAGCCATCAGCGTTGATTGCGTAAAGGTTCCCATCATAAGACACAATGTATACGATACCATCAGCCCCAATCGCAGGCGCTGCATCAACATCATCTCCAGTAGCGAAGCGCCACTTCTCTGAGCCATCAGCGTTGATTGCGTAAAGGTTGCCGTCACCAGAGCCGACGTAGATTGTGCCATCCATTCCAATTGCAGGTGAAGCCTCAAGAGAACCTCTGGTAGTGAACTGCCACTTCTCGGAACCATCAGGATCGATCGCGTAAAGATTGCCATGCTCAGAACTAACGTAATAGATGGTGTCATCTGCTGCAATCGCTGGCGCAGAAAACACTACCAAACCTTCGGCTTGAAAACGCCATTTCTCCCTACCATTGGGCGAAATCGCATAAAGATGCCCATGTTCGGGAGCAACGTAGATGGTACCATCCACCCCAAGCGCGGGCGAACTGTGAACAGCATCTTCAGCAATAAAGCGCCACTTCTCGTAGCCATAAGCGCTGATTGCGTAAAGATTACCATCACCAGACCCAATGTAGATAGTACCATCCGCTCCAATCGCGGGTGAAGCCTCAAGGGAACCTTGCGTAGTGAAGTGCCACTTCTCGGAACCATCAGGATCGATCGCGTACAGGTTGCCGTCTGAAGATCCGACATAAATAGTGCTATCGGAGGCAATCGCGGGTGAGCTGACAATCTCGGCTCCGGTGGTGAAGTACCATCTCTCAGTTCCATTGGGGCTAATTGCATAGAGATTGTGGTCGGTAGAGCCAACGTAGATAGTGCCGTCAGCCGCAATCGCTGGTGAAGAAATAACCTCGGAATACAACCCAGAAGCAAAGTACCATTTCACCTCGGGGTGATCCGGCCCCTTATTGGAGCTCCTTCCCATATGTTGTAGATCATGCCGATACATAGGCCAAGGGGAGTTGGCCAAGCCTGTGAGATCAATGGTTTCTTCCGTGCTTGCTTCTCCTATTGCATAAAGCATACCGTTCATCGCGGCAATGTAGATAACGCCATCAGGCCCAATAACAGGTGAGCTATCCAGCTGCAGACCTGCCCAACCTTCGGGAATGTCACCCCAGGTGAAGCGCCATTTAAGGTTCCCGTGCAGATCAAGCGCAAGCAGGTGATCTCCTGGTGCGATGTAGATAGTTCCATCTGCGCCAATAGTCACCGGGGCTCCCATCCCATTGGTCTCAAACCTCCACTTCAGCTTTCCAGTAGAGCCAAGCGCGTAGAGAACTTGATCGGTGTCCAATATGTAAACGGTCCCATTGGATCCAATTGCAGGGGAAGAGTAGATCTCGTTCTCGACAGTGAACCTCCACTTCAGTGTACCATCTGAAGCTACTGCGCAGAGGCCTCTGTCCCACGATCCGAAGTAGATGGTGTCATCATTCGCAACTGCAGGGGATGAAGTACTGCGACCTCCAGCATCAAACGTCCATCTCTCTCTACCGTCATAGGTAATGGCATGTAGCTTTCCATCTTCTGAGGTAACGTAGATTGTTCCATCATCTCCGATGGCGGGAGAATTATAGATCTCTCCACCCGGTCCTAACGCGAAGACCCACTTCTCAATTCCATCTGGGCTGATAGCATGGAGCTTCCCAGGCGCTTCTGTGGAACCAGAGCGCGTGATAAGAAAGAGGGTCCCGTCTCTTCCAATCGTCGGATGAGACCAGATCCTACCCTTTGTTTCAACTACCCACTTGTGTGTACCGTCCGGGTTGATCGCATACAAGTTGCCATCGACATCTCCCACATAGATCGTTCCGTCAGTAGCAAGCACCGCAGATCGAAGGATGCTGCTTCTGGTTGGGAAGCTCCACTTCAAGTTCCCATCAGGGCTAACTGCATTCAGTATTCGATCATGTGAGCCAATGTAAATCGTGCCATCCTTTCCGATTACAGGTGTTGCCTCGTCACTCTCCCCGATCTCCAAGCTCCATTTCAGTGTAGGGTGCTCTGGCCCTTTGAACGGGCTCCTTCCCGTATGTCTTGCATCATGCCCGAACATCGGCCATGGGGAGTCGGCAAGACCGTCCGCATCAGTTTCATCGGTCGCGGGCACCATCAGCGGGTACCGATCAACGTTTCTCCCCGCGGCTATGACATAGAGAGTGTCCCCAATTCCATCGCCATCTCTGTCTTCACCTTCGTAATCATCCCAGTAATTGCCAGTCATTCCGTTATCCCAGCTGTTGGGTTCTGCAGTGTCGGTTACCTTGCATTGACCGGGAGAGCCGTATGACCCACAGCAAGCGTTTCTGTCGTTTCGACTGAACGAGTTACCATAGATGATATTGCCCTCTGCATATAGGCCCATCATTGGGTTTCTACAAAGCTTGATGGCTAAGGAATTGCCATGGACAGTGTTGTCCGAAACTGTGTTACCACTCGCGCCATACAGGCCGATCCCCTCGTTGCACTCCGAGATCACGTTTCTTGAAACGAGACAATCTGAGGACTCACTGAGTCCGAGTCCCCGTCCAATATAGGCAGATCCTGGTGTCCAACGATGCGTGAAGATGTCGTTTTGCAAGATTTGACACTCGGAGCAGTCGATAAGAGAGATCCCTTCGCCTACTGCCATAATCGCATTGCTGCGGATGGTGAGATCATGTGGATACCAAGAGCGATACGACTCAAGAGCGTTGATTCCAAATCCGAAGCCTTCAATTCGGTTTCCCTCTATGGTCACATTTGCGGCAGACAGGATGCAGATCCCCTGAGATATGGTCCCAGGAATACTCTCCGGCGTTTCGGCCTGTGTACCCTGGATCACGCAAGCTTCAATAGTGCCGTTCTCGACATTCCGAAGCGCTATCCCGTTGTTCTCTCCAGTTGGATCATCTACTACACAGTTGCGTATCGTGAAGTAATTATCTGTATCCCTTATATATATACCGCAAGGGTGTTCATGATGGGAATAGTGTTCGTAATGGGTGACGGAGATCTTCCAGTTTTCGATGCGATAGGGATCGGCCTTAGTCCCTGAGCCACCTGCCACGCCATTTGCATAAGTAAATCCAGCATTGCCCTCGATGTATATCGGCGCGTGAGGCTTCAAGTCGAGGCCTGATGATTCGTCAAAACTCTCAATCTCAGATGGCGTTCCGAAAGATGCTCCTGTATGCTGGGTATCGTGACGAAACATCGGCCAAGGGCTATCAGCAAGGCCAACAGGGTCGATATTAATGGCGTATAGGTGGTCATCGCTAGACCCCACATAAATCGTACCTTCTGCGCTAATTGCTGGCGAGGAGTATATCAGGCCATTGGTGGCGAATTCCCACTTCTTGGTACCATCAGAGTTAATAGCATAACAGTTCTTGTCCCACGACCCGACGTATACTGTGCCATCGGAGCCAATCGCTGGAGAGGCAAACACGCACCCAAGCTCAGATTGCCACTTCTTCGTGCCATCAGAGTTAATAGCATAGAGATTCTTACGAACGGACCCAATGTATATCGTACCGTCGGGACCAATCACCGGGGAAGAGTCTAGATTACCATCGATGTAACATTCCCACTTCTTTGACCCATCAGGATTGATCGCATAGAGATTCTCATCATAAGAACCTACATAGATTGTACCGTCGGAACCGATGGCTGGGGAAGAAAACACAACGCCGCCGGTTAGAAACTTCCACTTTTCGTTACCATCGGGGTTGACGGCATAGAGGTTTCCATCACAAGACCCTACGTATATCGTGTTATCAGGCCCCAGAGTAGGAGAGGAGTCTACCTGACCACTGGTGGAGAACTGCCACCTCTTTGTGCCATCAGGGTTGATGGCGTAGAGGTTATGGTCCTTAGAACCAATGTATATAGTGCCATCCAAACCAATAGTCGGCGAGGAGTCCACCGAAGCACCCGTCAAGAACTGCCACTTCTCCGTACCATCAGGGTTGATGGCGTAGACGCGACTATCCCGCGAACCAATGTAGAGAACACCGTCATACCCAATTGCTGGCGAGGAAAGAATAGTGTTTCCTGTTTGGAAGCGCCATTTCTGCGTGCCGTTCGGGTTGATAGCGTACACGTAGCCATCCGACGAACCGACATAGATAGTCCCGTCGCTTCCTATTGCAGGCGAAGAAGCAACCGCGTCTCCAGTTTCAAAGCGCCACTTCTCCGTACCAAGCATGATTTCAGGCGGTCTTGCTGAGCCCTCGCCCGTTGCATAGGTTAGTTCTCTAATGTCCCAAATACGTACCGTGCCATCTTGGGAGCCTGAGGCCAGCAGAGCCCCGTCAGGGCTAAACCTCACCGAATCATCAACGTGCCATTGGCCGCTAGCGGACCACACCTCCTGACCAGTGTTTACATCCCAGAGCCTCAACGTCTTGTCATTCGATCCTGAAGCGAGGAGCTTTCCATCTGAGCTGAACACAACAGAGGTAACAAAACTTGAATGACCTATGAAGGAGCGCAATTTGCGACCAGTGTCGACCTCCCATAGGCTGACCGGGCTTTGGGAGTCCATGGAGCCAACTGCAAGGAACTCTCCATCTGGGTTGAACGCCACACCAAGCACGTAATTGTATGGCACGCCATTGCTACAGGCAGTAATTGAGCGCATCACTTCGCCGGTGTTAACATTCCATAGTTTGACTGTACTGTCCTTCGATGTGGAAGCTAGCACTTGGCCGTCTGGACTGAACCTTACGGATGTTACGCCGCCTCTGTGCCCTTCTAAGGTGTGGATCTCACACCCACTCCCGACTTCCCACAATTTGATTGTGCCATCATCTGATGCGGAGGCAAGCCATCTTCCATCCGGACTGAAAACCACTCTAAAAACATGGCGCGTATGCCCACGAAGGGTCCGTATCTCATTCCAAGTGCGCGTGTCCCATAGCCTGATGGTGTTATCCCAGGATCCCGAGGCGAGGAGCTTACCATCGGGGCTGAACACAACTGACCCAACACCGTCTGAGTGGCCAGTGAGAGTATGAATCTGTTGTCCAGAGCTCATATCCCATATCTTGACCGTCTTATCATGGGATCCAGAGGCAAGGAGCTTGCCATCGGGACTGAACGCCACCGAATTGATCCAGCCAGCGTGCCCAGTGAGAGTGAAGAGAAACTGTGGTTCTTCCCCAAGAACGGAGACTGCCAAAGTGATGACAAGTAGCAGCAAAAGAAAAAGCCACTGCTTCATCAGTCACTCACGCGGCCTTGCTTTCGTTTGGTACCTTACACGTAGCGGGTTGAATGGGTTTAGCATATACATCACCAGAAATCCGGAAGCGACATTAGAAGGTTTTCCTGCTCATCAGGGAGAGCCCATTCGTGAGCGTAGTACTGAATGCAGCGTCCTTGAAGTATTAACACATCTGTATCAATTCCTTCTTCCTCAAAGAGCTCGCGAAGCGCTAGAAGGGCTACACTGGCTGTCTGCGCGGTTTCAAACCTCAGCAGACACTCCGCCTGAACGGCGGAAGAGGCCTTGACAAAGCAGATTCCTATCAGGACAAACTCTTCTTCGTGCTCTTCTGGTCTAGGCATCGCCAAATACCACATTCGGGAGAACTCACCTATTCTTGTGATCGTGATGGTTCCTGCGAACGCCTCTGGGAGCCGGTCGAGGAACTCGCTCATACTCGGGGTCTCATATAAGGATGGCATCTGATGATGCGCCACTCCGATGCACTGTTTCATCGCCAAATGCGGATCTCCTTCCCATGCCCATTCTATGAATATCCCAGCAGGCGTTTCTAAGTACCAAGTGGTCCCTTCACACCAATAGCCATCGCCCAGAAACTCGTACTCGGCTGATGCTTGTGCTTTCAGGGGTTTTGTGTTGAACTGGCCTTGGTAGAAGAACAATGGATCCGTCTCCTCAGCCAAGATGGTGTCTTCATCATAGTACTCATAGCCCTCGGGTAAGTATTTAACCTGAAAGGAGGAGGCACTCTTAGCCCTCTTCAAGTCGACTTCAGGGCTAAGAACGTTCTCATAATGTTCTAGGAGTGCACTGTAAAGATTTCTGTCGGATGAGAGTACATCGAAGTCCACATACGAGAACCCAATGCTCAACAAGGACGGGCCCCACTCTTCTATCGTCCCCGGTCCTGGCATGGCTTTCATCGCCTTCACTAGGTTCGATCCCCTTCGAGAAACCGTCGTTCGAGTTGATGCTTCAGGGAGCGACTCTTCTTCCTTCGGTTTCTTCGAACACCCAGCCATCAGAATGCACACCGTAATCATCAACACAATAGCTAACAAGCTTCTGAAGAGTCCCTTTTCACGAATTACCTCTCCTTTCATCATATGCTTCCTCTTATAACTCCCATTACATCTTAAGCATCGTACTGGGAGAGCAAGAAAGGAAACCTCTCGTTACCTCCTCCTGTAATGCCTTAGAGTGAGCCCAGTAGGTCACGGCCTAGCTTTCTAGATTCTCTCGATATACAGCAAGGTCGTCAAACCGATGAAATATGGCATCGTTACCAGTAGAAGAATCCACCCTATGAAAGGTATCACACTAAGGACGACGTGTAAGCCTATGGATACGAGAACGATGATAAGAGCATCTCCAGCGTTGTCTCGGACAAACTCAAAACTCCTTTTGAGGGATCCAACAGCACCTTCATCCTCCAACATAATTGCCTGGGGAACGAACCAGAGCAAGAACGTCAGAATAAGCCCAGGAAGGATAAAGATGACGTACCCAATTGAAAAGAGTGTCGCAACCAAGATGGAAGCAATTACGAGCGGTCCGATCTTCTCTAAGACCGCCTCCAAAGCGCTTCCCAGGGAAGCACTTCGTCCACTATAGACTTCCTCGATCATCTCCACAGTCATCCCCTCCGCCAGAATAAAAAGTATGAAGTATATGAGGAAGAAGACTGCCATTCCCACCATCAAGGTAGCCACCCCTGCTCCCAAGGCTCCAACGGAGAATAGGGCCATTGGTCCAGCAAGGCCCACAAATGGAGCGATGAACACCCAGAGCCCTGGCAACAAAGAAGGAATGATGATGCTGGGATTGCTCTTGTAAAGGTCAAGAGACTCGCGGAATACCTCTCCTATTGACAAACCTGACGAAATCATTCCAGTGGACTCCCTTGGATTCCTTCGCTCCCTGCTCGTATTTCACGCACTCCAAAATCGCCAAATCTGCTCTTTGAAGGCCCATTGCGCTCAAAAGCTGGCTCGAGAGCTATCCACAGCATAGCTGAGCCTGCAACCTAGCATCAAGAAAATGCCCATGGAACGGTGCTGGTCAATGCCGAATAACCGAAAGCGAATTAAACTTGTAACGCATCCAGCACAATTCGCACGATCAGCAAAGCCCACCCGACGATAACACCTATCCAGATAATCTTCCTTGCAAATTCGACAATCCCAAAAACAAGAAGCAATGCGGTGATGAGGCCGAGGTATCCAACTGGTTTTTCCAAGTCGGTAGATACCCGATCTCCTGTGATAAGGTTCACAATGTAGATGATCCCTTGTCCCAAGTAAGTGGCTGCGCTGTCGATATAGGTCAGTGCTAGATCTCCAGCAGTGTCGACAGCATCTTCTGGAGTTGGTATCCCTTGCGAGCAGCCCGCTACACAAATTGCCCCAACCACTATTGCGATGCTTAGCATAACCCCAACCCACTTCATACGTCTCATGATCCCTCCTTTATACGACTATACAACGCTTGTGCTGTCAACTACTACCAGTATAGAACGAGTCAATGCATTGTCAAGTCCTAAGAACAAGGAACAAATGACTGGAAGACAGGTTTTCCCGCGCCCCCAGACGTTAAACGGTCCAAGCCAAAGCTTCCAAGAACGGGACTTCCAATTGTCGTTAAGCGGGAATTTTAGTTGTCGCTGGTCAAGTACTAGAGGATTCAGTCCAGGGCTTGTGTGGGGCCTGCTCGATAGAATCCTCAATATTGTTCATCCATTCCATAATACTGGAGCTCTAATTGGCCGCCTCCTTACTCAGACGTTAACAAACCTATCACCACCAATATGATAAACGCAGCCCACGCAATGAGTGGATACTCCTCAAAGAAGTACGCGATGAGTTGCTTAAAGTACTCCTCCACCTCTTCCTCATTCTCCCAATTATCTGGTGCAGACGGAGGAGGCGTAGGTGGATTTTCGACCGGAATGCGTTGGATAGCCGTTGCAGTTACACCATTATCATCAGTAACCCTCAGAACTACTTTGTAGATACCCTTTTGGGTGAATGAATGTGTTGCTCGGGGAGAGAATGTAGAATACTCGAATCTACCATCATTATTCCAATCCCATTCATACTTAGCGACCGACGAACCGTCAGGGTCACGGGCCCCGGAAGCGTCCAAGGTAATCGCTTGGCCTGGCTTTGGATTCGCCGGCGAAAAGCTATACTTTGCTATGGGGTTACAGTTTACCTTCATAGTATGCGCTACATTACTACTATCACCATCATCGTCGATTACCCTCAAGACAACGGTATAACTACCACAATAGTTGAAGGGCAAGCTGATAGTTGGGGAGGTCCTTCTCGTCTCGAACCGACCATTATTATCCCAATCCCACTCATAAACGGCGATTCGACCATCTGAATCGGCAGATGCAGCGGCATTAAACGTTACGTCTTCATTAATGTTTGGCTTGGAGGGTGAAAAGGTAAACTTCGCTGTGGGACGAGCGTTTAGACTGAAGTTCCTGGCCTCAAAGTGACAGAAGTTTAGTTGAGATGGGGGGTTGAGTGATAATCGTAGTGCAGCGTTCTGTCTACACCACGAT
>Ga0315533_1001940_pt1 | contig 14979 bp, 10 predicted proteins | sample SalMarSW160130MG_FD_203081 | JGI IMG/M metagenome (GOLD analysis project Ga0315533, IMG submission 203081) | Salt marsh sediment microbial communities from the Plum Island Ecosystem LTER, Massachusetts, United States - Salt Marsh Sediment SW1601-30 ...
GCTATGCCATGAGAAAAGTCATTAAAGTTGCCTTGATTGTCGGGGTGGTTGTTTTTTCTCTAATATTTTTGGCTTACACAGATGTAATCAACGTAGATTACAGCGGGCTATCCGAAACAGCGTCAAGTTTCGTTAACGCCGTTAATCCAGCGCTAAACCTGCTCACTCCCCTATTTGCGCACATTCCATTCATAGTCAGTCTTGTCTTCGGCCTATTTCTTGGATTCAGAAGGGAATAATCTCTATCCGCTATTTGATGTGTCTAGCCTAGAGGTCATTTTCGTTCAGTCTAAATAGGCGGGTCTTTTCTGATATATTTCTGCATTTCTTGCCATATGGCTTTTACATCCGCCACTTTTCCTACTATGGGATCCATTTTCTTGCTTAACGTTTCGATGCGCAAAACGCCTCTCCTTCGAAATATGCCCCTTTCACCGTATTGCATTGTCCGAATGTTCTCGATTCTCTCTGCGATGATTCTGTCCTTTTTGAACAAAACTCCCCGTCGTCTATGAAGCAGTATTCGCTGATCAGTTATGTAAAAGAAAAAACTGTCGTTAAGGCTTTCAATCTTGCCGCTCTGAAACACTATTGTTTCTCCGGGGTAAAGGAAGTCTGTAAGAACCAAACTGCTCTCCTTCCTCTTGTTGAGTTTCTGGGTTCATATTTTTTGCGGTAAAAATCTGTGAAACCTGACATCTTATGAAATAAGATAAACCGCTGTAACCAAAATTTTAACGGTTCATCTTCAATGTAACCATCATTCCTTGGGGACCATAAGATTTCTTTTTTAATTCTAAAACAGGTTTCGCAAAAACGTTTATACACGCTTCCGGTTTAAATAAACCCTGCACAACAGGATTACGGTTCTACCCTGTTAATATATGCGTTAAGAAATATGAGGAATGGATTATGTGTGGAATATTTGGATGCATCTTACGAACAGGTGAGGCTGCATCGGCAATTCATAAAGGCTTAAAGAAGCTTGAGTATCGAGGCTACGATTCGGTCGGAATTGCAACACTTCAAGGGAGCCAACTGTTCATAAAAAAGGATAGAGGAAAAATTGATAATGTTCACGCGATACACAACCTTGATGCTCTTCCTGGCAGACTGGGAATAGGTCACACGCGATGGGCAACACACGGCGCACCCTACAAAGTTAACGCCCATCCACATACAGACTGTAACAACCAAATTGCTGTTGTTCACAACGGAATTATCGAAAATTTTGCGGAACTCAAAACTGAACTTGAAGATTTGGGACATACTTTTAGGTCAAAAACTGACACCGAGGTCATCGCGCACCTTATTGAAGACAAGTTAAAGGAAGGTTTGTCTCTTGTCGATGCGGTTCGCGAGACTGTGAAACGGTTAGACGGCTCTTACGCCCTCGCTGTTATCTCTGTTAAAGAACCTGACAAGATTGTTTGTGCCCGAAAAGAGAGCCCGCTCGTTCTTGGAATAGCCGAAGACAGCCTCTACGTTGCATCTGACATTCCCGCTTTTCTCTCGGAGACAAACAAGTCTGTTGTCGTTCAAGACGGAGAGCTTGTTGTTTTAAGTTATACGGGATACGAAATCCGAAAGATCATTGATTGGAAACTGGTCACTAGAGAGCCTGAGATTATAGATTGGGCACCTGAAATGGCTGAGAAACAGGGTTATCCACACTTCATGCTGAAGGAGATTCATGAGCAGCCTTTACGCTTAAAAAACACCCTCCGCTTACAGGACAAATACCTGGAGTTGATGACCACCTTCTTAGATCGGGCAGGAGAAGTTTTCTTGGTGGCCTGCGGAACCTCCTACCATGCCTGCTTGGCAGCGTCCTACATGTTCTCCAAGCTGTCTTTCTTGGCAACCCATCCTGTCATAGCCTCAGAGTTCGTTGAACAACACGGGAAATCAGTGAACATCGACAGCACCCTTCTAGTCGTCAGCCAGTCCGGAGAGACCGCCGACACATTAGACGCGGTTGAAAGCGCTAGGCTACGCGCCGCTACGGTTCTGGGACTCACAAACATTGTCGGCTCCACCTTGACACGTATTGCCAGAGTCTACATATGTCAGCAGTCAGGTCCAGAGATAGGAGTCGCAGCTACGAAAACCTTCACTTCTCAGCTCTCTGTGCTCTCTCAGCTCGCCATAAGGCTCGCCAAGAAGAGGGGAAAGATTTCTCATGTGGAGATTGAGGACATTGAGAAGAATCTTGAGCAGATACCGGACATTGTTGAGCGCATTATCCAGAGTCAAGAAGAAAAGGTGAAACAGTTAGCGAAGAAATATCGAGGCAAGCAAGCCTTCTTCTTTTTAGGACGGGGAATAAGCTCGGCTGTCGCTCTTGAGGGTAGACTGAAGCTCATGGAGATCGCTTATATTCCTTCAATGGCTTATCCCGCAGGAGAAAGCAAGCATGGTCCCATCAGTCTAATCGAGCCGGGATTTCCTGTAATTTTCGTATGTCCAAAGGACGGCACACATAGAACGATAATCAGCAACATTATGGAGATGAAAGCTCGCGGCGCCGCCATAATAGCCATAATTGAGAAGGGGGATGAGGAAATAAAGAAGTTGGCTGACGATTACATCGAAATAGAAACAGAATTGCCTGAAGTCTTGTCTCCAATACCTTTTGTCACTCCGCTGCAGCTTTTCGCCTACTACATGGCAATCGAGTGCAAACGCGATCCAGATATGCCACGAAACTTGGCTAAATCCGTGACTGTAAAGTAGAGGAACAGTTCAAAAGAACAACATACTTAACATGATCACGGCATCAAAAGAGTTAACAGAATTTATTCACCCAAGTTCTTAAATAACTCTGCAGTGTTGATTGGAGGAGTTTGTGGAGGATGTTTGTTTCATGAAGGCTGTTGGTCTTTTTTCTGGTGGCAAAGATTCCCTCTATGCTGTACATCTTGTCGAAAAACAGGGTGTCACGGTTGATAATCTGCTGACTTTGATTCCGAGTCTTCCTTGGCCGTCTCCTCATGCGGAAAACATGGAAGCTCTGAAGATATTGGCGGAATCCATGGGGAAACATTTGACAATCGTTGATTTTAAGAGAGAGGGAGCATTCGTTGAGGCACTCAAAAGCCTTGAGGTTGATGCTTTGGTGGCGGGTGACATTCTTGTTGAGGCGCATGTGTTGGGTCTTAAGGATGTCTGCAGTAAGGTTGGTTTGGAGTTGCTTGAGCCCCTCTACAGGAGAGATACGTCAGAGCTTTTCCATGAAATCTTCAGTTTAGGATTCAAGGCTTTGATTACGGGTGTAAAGCTGAAATATCTGGAAGAAAAGTGGTTGGGATTTATCATCAGTAAAGAGACGAGTGCCGCCTTTCTGTCGAAGATTGGAAGTGTGGACCCTTTGGGTGAGAACGGGGAGTTTCATACGCTGGTCCTTGAGTGTCCCCTCTACGCGAAATCCTTTAAGGTAAAGTCTGTGGAGAGGAAGGCTGCGAAAGGTATGGCTTATCTTAATGTGTCAATTGTGTAAACTTTTTGTGTATTCTGGCTTTAGAAATTTGTGAATCTTTTCTGGTTCTGTTATTCATGTGTTTTGTCGGAAGTTTTATATAGCTGTTAGGATGGATTATCCATCCTGAAGAATAGTGAAAAAGGTGGAAACGAATGGAAAAAAGCGTCAAATATGTCTTGGCGACACTAATTATTGTCGTATTAGTTGTTGCAGTTTACGCTTACATCGCACATCAGGGAGTTGACGAATTCGAGGGTGGAGATCTTGTTGATGACATGGGCTACTCGTTGACTTTAACTTCGCCTCCAGAACGAATTGTGTCTTTGGCACCTAGCAATACTGAAATCTTGTTTGCTGTGGGGGCTGGCGACAAAGTTGTTGGAGTGACAAATTTCTGTAATTATCCATACGATTTTGCGGCTTGGGTCGAGGCTGGAAACATGACTAGCATAGGGAGTTTTAAGAATCCATCTGTAGAACCAATCGTTGTACTTGATCCTGACCTCGTTCTTGCCAGCAAACAAAGTGTAGATGCTGTCGCGAGTCTACGAAACCTCGGAGTTAATGTCTTGGTGTTAGATGCAAAGAACATTAGTGGTGTTCTTCGGGATATACTCTTAATTGGTAGAGCCGCTGATCGCTATAGTGAAGCTGTCGCACTCGAGAGTGACCTCAGACAGAAAATAGACGCCATAGCCAACCAAGCTGCGGATGCAACTTCCACACCGAAAGTATACCATGAAGTTTACCCCTCCATGAGCGCGGGTCCAGAAACATTCATTGATGAACTGATAACTTTGGCAGGTGGAGAAAACATTTTCCATGATGCCTCTACACGTTATCCAACTGTAAGCTCCGAGGCAGTTATAGAAAAGAATCCTGACATAATGGTGTTCCCTGACAAGTATATGGGTAGAGAACAGTTCTCTGAAACCATGGAGGATGTGAAGAACAGACCCGGATGGGAGTTAATAAGCGCGGTTCAGACTGATGCAATCTACGAGATCAATTCAGACATTATCTCAAGAGCTGGTCCCAGACTTGCCGACGCACTAGAAACACTAGCAAAGATGATTCATCCGGAAATCTTTGGACAACCCTAAAATAACCCCCCCTTTTTATATCCACAAAATAATTTGTGAATCATCAATGAAAACCGACAGTGAAATAGCTCATTTAAGACGCGTATCCCACTGGAAGCTCTATCTAGCTGTCCTCCTAATTGTGTTTGGAATCGTTTTTGTTTTGTCACTCAACCTAGGCTATGCCCATATTCCCTTCAGCGACATTCTGACGATACTAGCCAAACAAGTTCCTATCTTAGACAATCTGGTAGGATCCTCCAATATTCTCCCAAAACATGAAGTGATAATAGTTCAAATCAGACTTCCACGAGTAATCTGTGGAGCCCTAGTTGGCGCGGCTCTGGCAGCAGCGGGCGTCACATATCAGGGAATCTTCAGAAATCCTATGGCTGACCCTTACGTAATAGGAGCTTCAACAGGCGCATCATTAGGTGCAGCACTCGTAATAGTTCTTGGAGTAGGCGTCTCACTTTTGGGTGTAAACTCGCTTCAAATTTTAGCTTTTGTCGGCTCCCTAATAACAGTCCTTCTCGTCTATAACATCTCACGAGTTGGCTCTAGGGTTCCAGTTACAACTTTGCTCCTCACCGGTATAGCAGTAAGTCTCTTCCAAAATGCAATAGTCACTTTTTTGAAAGTAATCGCCGAAGAATCGCTCCTTCACGGACTAGTGTTCTGGATTATCGGAAGCCTTGCACCCACGGAAAGCTGGGATAAGGTATGGGCCATCCTTCCATTCATACTCATCGGTACTGCCGTTGCCTATCTATATTCACGTGACTTGAACATCCTTGCATTAGGAGAAGATCAAGCCCAGCACTTAGGCGTCGAAATTGAAAAGGTGAAAACGATATTGCTTGTTTCCGGAGCCCTCATGACCGCAGCTGCTGTCTCCATTAGCGGTTTAATCGGTTTCGTTGGTTTAATAATTCCCCACTTGACGAGAGTCTTGGTTGGTCCTGATCACCGAGTTCTCCTACCCACTTCAGCCATCGTAGGAGCCTCTTTCCTAATGATATGCGATGCCCTGTCACGGGTAGTAATGGGTTCCGGCGAAGCGCCTGTCGGCGTAATAACTGCACTCTCAGGAGCTCCGTTTTTCATATATCTCCTCCGCCGGAAGAGGAAAGGATACACAGTGTGAGGTAATGACCGCTATGGTTGTCTTAACAATCGATGGAATCGACTGTTCTTATGGGTCCGTTAATGTTCTGAAGGATATCCAGTTCGCAGTTAATAGCGGCGAATTTTTAGGTATTCTTGGTCCCAACGGCTCAGGAAAAACAACGTTACTCAGAAGCATCAGCAGAGTGCTCAAGCCACAGAAAGGAACGATCCTCATAGGTAACGAGAATATATATAAAATGAAAACTGTGCAAGTCGCCAAACAGCTGGCGGTAGTCCCGCAGAGCACACCTGTAACATTCGACTTCACTTCTCTGGAAGTAGTTCTCATGGGTCGCAATCCTCATATGCCCCGGTTCAAGATGGAGGACAAAAAGGACTTGGCTATAGCAAGGAATTCCATGGAACTAACCCGTACTTGGGAGTTTGCCGACAGACCTGTAACCGAACTTAGCGGTGGAGAAAGGCAACGCGTGATAATAGCACGTGCACTAACTCAGGAACCCAAAATTCTTTTACTAGACGAACCAACAACCCACTTGGACATAAGCAACCAGCTGGAAATAATGGACCTCATCAAGCGGTTATGCAAAACTAAAAAGTTGTTGATAGTCGCGGTTTTCCATGACTTCAACTTAGCTGCCCGATACTGTGAATCCATTATTCTTTTGAATGATGGAAAAATCGTTGCTGTTGGGAAATCAAACGAGACTCTCACAAGCGAAAACGTCAGAAAAGTTTTCAATGTTGACACTATCGTGAAAAAGCATCCTATCACAGGTTACCTTCATGTTATCCCCATTTCAAGACCCATAAACCAGCAACAAAAGAGCCTTTCTATCCATCTGATTTGTGGATGCGGCACCGGTAGCCCCCTGATGAAGATTTTGAAGGATGAAGGCTATTTCGTGACTGCTGGTGTTCTCAACTTGTTAGATACGGATCAAGAGACTGCTCAGCTGTTAAAGATTCCAATAACAAGCGAAGCTCCATTCTCTCCCATAACCGAAGAAGCTCACACAGCAAACCTGAAGATGATAAGTAAAGCCAACGTTATCGTGATAACGCCGACTCAGTTTGGTGATGGCAACCTAAGAAACCTGAACGCGGCAGAAACGGCTCTGGAAAAGGGAATACCAATTATCCTCCTAGAAGACGGATCAATCGAAGAGAGGGACTTCACCAAAGGCAAAGCCACAAAATACCTGACGAAACTCAAAAACAACGGCGCCATAACCGTGAAGAGCACCAGCGAACTCTTACATTTTCTCGACAAATTAGAAAACAAAAACAACAAAAATTTCCATCAAAAAAAGGAACCTTAATTCCGTGCAGCAAAACGATGATTGAAGTTGAAAAAAGAGATGAACAGACTAAAACTGTTACACAGGTCTTTTTCTGGAAAAAGTAAATACGTTTTTATTTGCTCGTTAGACTCTTGAATACTGCTCATGGTGAATATTTTGAAACCCAAAGGACCCCTATTCATTCTGCCTTGGAGATGCACACAAGCATGCACCAGCAGTTGCCTACACTGCGGCTTCGCATCAAATCCCCCCGCCTCCGACGCCCTCGGAACCAAAGAAGTCATGCGTATTGTAGACGAAATACACTCTTTTGGGGCAACTTATCTCGGATTAAGCGGTGGAGAACCTCTTCTGCGAGAAGACCTCCCCGAAATAATCGGCTACGCCAAAAACATTGGCTTGAATGTGAGCCTCATAACCAACGGCTATTTTGTTGACGGCAAAATCTTCGATAACCTAGTTAAACACGGGGTTCGCGTCTCGATAAGCATTGACGGAACCGAAGAAATCAACGATGCCATCCGAGGAAAGGGCGCATACGCAAAAGCCGTTTCAGCTATGAAAAAAACTTCCAAAGCGGGGCTGCTGGACTGTCTTGTGGCAACCCTTGCTAATGTTGACGCAACCCGTACTAATGTCACCTCCGAAGATATGGAGCACGTTATCCAACTGGCTGAAGAGTATGGCGCTCGGTGGGTGGTGATTCACGGATTTATTCCTTTCAACCGAACAAAAGAGCACCTCGACAAGTCTCCCTCCCCACAACAGTACGAGAAGATTTGGAACGAAGTCTATGATCTGCGCCTAAAGTACAAAGGAAAACCTGAAGTCAACGTGTATTGTCCCTTCTTCGCTCGAGTTGCCAAACAGCGGGGATTGCCGAACTTTGACGACTGGTTCAACAACGTTTTCCTTGGCAAATGCTCCATCGCCGGCAAATACATAAGCGTACTCGAAAACGGAGACGTCATCCCCTGCAGCTTCAATGACCGTATCCGACTGGGAAATGTTCAGGATAAGCCGCTGAAGCAAATCTGGGATGAACTGCAAACATCAGAATTAACTCGTAAGCTCAGGGACCGGAGGAACTTGAAGGGCAAATGTGGTGTTTGCGAATACCGTGAAATTTGTGGTGGTTGCCGAACCAGAGCAGAAATGTACACCGGAGACATATTCGCTTCTGATCCCGCATGTGGATACATCCCTAAACTCTTGCGTGAAAAAACTAAATAACCATTTTCATCTAATCGAATCTGTTTCTTTCTCTAAACTAAGCAAACATTGACTATCCGCCATTTTATGGCTAAATTTTGTTGGTAAATCTTTGGTCAAGAAAATTTGACTAACGTATTATTTGGTAGGTCAAGAAACCTTGACAAAAACTGTTTTATTACCTGTTCACCACGTAATGAATTGTTGGAGCCGCAAACATAAAAAAATCGCATCAAGATTCGTTATGTTGGCGTATCCTCTCCAAAAAATCAAATTCCCAAAAGCGGAACTTAAGATCACAATTGCTCCTGCGCTGGCGCACAAAAGCAGCGACTGGATAACACTTGGCTAACCCACCATGGCTCCAACACTACAGATCCCCTATTGCTCATGCTTGAGGGATTGATGTGAAGGAGAGTGAATAAAAGGTGAATAAAAGACCGCTCTTATACATGATGACTTGGAGATGTACGAGAGCCTGTAATTATAATTGTTTGCACTGCAGTTTTGCCTCAAGCCCTGCTGCCATTAATGAGATTGACACCAAAGGTGGAATTAGTATAGTTGACGAACTTTATGAGATGGGCACACAGTGGTTTGGGCTAAGCGGTGGAGAACCGCTTATGCGGAAGGATATTTTTGAGATCATTGAACATGCGAAGAGCCTTGGCATGAACGTGAGCCTCATAACAAACGGCTATTACGTTAAAGGCGACATTCTGGACAAGTTGATCCGAAACGAGGTTATGACTGCCGTAAGCCTTGAGGGAAGAGAAGAAACGAACGATTTTATACGAGGCAAAGGCGCCTATGCAACAGCCATCAAAGCTATGGAGAATTTGTCTAAGGGCGGAATTTTTGATTGCATCGTAACAACCCTGAACACGCGCAACTGCGCGGAAGTGGATTATGTCGCCCAGGTGGGACATGAATACGATGCCAATCGTGTAGTTTATCATAATTATGTTCCTGTTGGCAGAGCTGAGGAGCATCTGGAGTTGGCGCCTACCCCGCAGCAGTATGAGGTTGTCTTGAACAGAATCTACGATTTGATGCAGGAATATAAGGGGAAACTCAGCATTAACGTGTACTGTCCCTTCTTCGCTCGAATCGCCAAGGAAAGGGGCATGCCCAACTTTGATTACTGGTTCAACAACGTGTTTCTTGGTCAATGCTTCATTGGCGGCAGATACATAGGTCTGCTGGAAAATGGGGACAGTCGACCCTGCGGCTTCAACGAAGGCTACCGGATGGGCAACATCAAGGACAAGTCGATGAAGGAAATCTGGACTGACATGCAAACATCAGAATTAACTCGTAAGCTCAGGGACCGAAGTAACCTGAAGGGAAAATGTGGCGTCTGCGAATACCGCGAAATTTGTGGTGGCTGCCGAACCAGAGCAGAAATCTATACCGGAGACCTCTTCGCCTCTGACCCAGCGTGTGCTTACGTCCCTAAAATTTTACGTACACAATAATGTATGTAGCATCCAATGATGGCTTATCTTTTTGTTGTGTAAACGATAACTCTGCCGTTATCATAGATTTTATCTAAGGCCGGAGATGCTTCGATGTTCGATGCAACTTGTTGAGTATCGACGGCTACGAATTTAATGTCGTATTCTTCGATGTAGGTGCGGAAGTCCCTTCCTTGAACTGGCAAATTCGTCTGTGAATCGAATTGCTGCTTCAAATCTGAGGTTGCCCATCGTTCAATCTCTTCAAGCTCGAAGGCGTAAACAAGTATGGAGAAAGAGATTTTTTGGTTTTCACCCTCAGCTAAATCACCAAGTTCATATCGGAGTCTCAGGGCGTCTATTACGCGATTATTTAAGGCGCCGAGGCTAAACCAGTCTGGGGATTCATCAAATTCCAAAGCGGTTAATATACCGTTTTGTGTATCGAGTGTTGCTACAAGTTTTTCGTATAATATGTCTGAGCCTTGTACGAATGCCCATTTTTCGTGCGTGTTTATATAAGTGGCGTTGTCCCATGGGTTCTGCCATTCAAGAATTTCTGGGATAAGTGCCTCCTTAAAATCGAGAGAAAACTCAAAATAATTGTTAAGGGTTAGTTTGACGTATGCTAAGTTTTGGTGTGCTTTAACATTCCATTCAATATTGATCACAGAACTACTGCTTGAAAATGTAACAATTTTTTCTACCGTGAAGTGTTCGTGGACGTACTCAGAAACCAGTTGTGTTTTGTCTGTGGAGTTCTGTGTCCAGTAAATGTTTTCAACAGTTTCGGAGAGGGGAACCGTCACCCATTCGCCGAGAGGATCAACATAGATAACGTTGACTTGGTTGTTGGGGATACTTAGAGCCTTAGTCCAAATGTTGAACCGTGAAACGTATATCGCCTGGCCAGCGCTTGAGCTTATTGGATCAAACTCTCGCGTGAGAGTGAGAGAGTTTTCCATTTCATAAAAGCTGTACAATATTGCTTCGGCAACCTTGCTTCTTGAGTAAAGAGGGTCCGTCTCTTGTATGGTGTGGTGATCAGAAAAGATGTAAAACCATGATCCCGGGCTTCTCGTAGTAATCACTGTGCCGTCCGGAACTGAATGCTGCTTTACCCATAGGCCAGAGTTGTAACTTGAGATTGATGCTCTCTCGTAAAATTGCGGATAAGCTTCGATTATTTGAAGAAAGCCAAGAGCTTGAATAAAGAACAGGGAAAAGATTAGTGCCATAGCAAAAATCTTGGTAGCATTCAGTATGTTACTTTTTTTTGCGATTTTCGGAATTACTTTTGATTCTAGGAATGCGAGTGAATTTTTGAGAGTATAATATACTGTTACGCCGGAAAGAATGGTTATTGGTGTGACAAAAAAGTAGATGAAGCGGTGGTATGGTAAGTAAATTCCGAAGAGATATAGCTGAGACAAAAGGAAGGGAACGGCGAGCCAAAAAATAATCAGTATCGAGGATTTCAAGGCTTTTTTCTTCTTCAGTAAAATGAAAGTCAGGGGGATACCTGCTAAAGCTAAGAAAAGGGTTGCTCCAAGGTTTTTGATTAGAGAATCAAATGTAACTGCGGAGATGTGATAGATGTTCTCTTCCATTGAGAAGAAGATGTGTTCTATAATAATGTCAGCATATTCAATTAGCATCCTTGCGTACCACGCCATCAGAGCTAATCCGCCACCCACGATCACGGCGAGAAAAACTAGGATTTTTCTTTTTGATCCGATGGTGCTGACTAAGAAGGCGGGGACAAACATCAGAACGAAAACGAAAGTGGCAAGCTGATGGGACAATACGATTGTGAAGGTTCCCAGAAACAGGAGGAAGGTTTTAACTGAAAGTCCGAAGTCCTTGTTCAGTATGTAAAAGATAAAGGCAATGTATGCTAAACCCAGAAAGTTTGCGTAGCCTCCCCAAAAAATCATCTCAAAAAGTGGAATTGACAGAATCGTGAAGACGGCTGAAGCGACGGCGACGCCTGTCCCAAAAAGTTTTCGACTCAACAAATACGTGGATAACAGGATTAGCACGTTGAGGGTTGCAATCAACAGTTTTATGAGAAAAGCTGCAACCATGGCGTCAAGGGTTCCTGCAAAAATTTGGAGCATAGCTACGATGGTGTGAAAGAGGGGGGGATACCATGCGACTTCCCTGTAGCTGACCCTCTCGTCTATTACGATTTGTTTTGCTTTTGCCAAGTGTACCGATGGGTCGTTTCCGGGAAGAACTCCATCTGTGGACATCTGGTGAACTGTTACAACGAAGAGGGTGGATACGGCGATTAGGACGAAAACCAGTTCAATAGTGGGTAGTCTTAGCTTTTGCACCAATTTTCCTCCAAAGCGGCAGGATGTAACGAATATATGACTAGTAATGTCAGCATATAAAAACATCCAGTTTTAATCTGTGGATTATTTACCAATTAGGATTCTGCTAACCATCAACTAAACCCTGCTCTAGTGCACACTTCTCGCATCATAATATATCCATATTCGCAAATACATCAGTTTTCCCAGCATTTCTGTGCAAGAAACTTCCCTTTTAAGATGTGTCGTCTCTTGCTTCGTAAGGTTGAAGTCATGAAGCATCTGTTTTGTGATTGCTGCGGCGATGCAGTCAAAGCTGTATATCCATGCAAATTCGTTTTTCATGACGGTTTAACCTGTGACTTCAATATCTGCTTAACCTGCATGGAGAATGGAACCCTGAAAATAAACCTTAAACGAAAGCGGCTAGTTTCTCGAATCCTTCTCAAATTATCAAAGAAACGGTAACTTTCATGAAAAAGGGCACGAGTAGAAAACGTTCAGGAATCAGAACACTCTGTTCTAATACATGGAACTAAATTGAGCCCCAATCATAAAGGAGTATGTCAACGGGGTTGGAAGGGATGCTGCATTCAGTAAAGCATGTAACTGTTAACGAGTTAAACGAGCTAGTGGAAACTATTATACGTGTAAATTCAACATCCCGTCGTTCCTAGAAACGGTTCTCTGCCTTTGTTTCATTTTACTACCTGAAAAACTGTGACGTTTCCGCCGTTAAACATCATCCAAAACTTTGGGTCTTCCGAGAATTTCGAATAGACATCCTGATCTCTGCATACCACATACGAAACGTCATATTCTTCCATCATTTCAATGTAATCCCATGTGATGAGCGGATCGGAGGTTACTTTTTCTAGTGGCGAACTAGCAAGCTCAGAATATACGTTCATAACTTCATATGGGTAGCTTAGGTCTTCCACGTCAAAAACGCCGACTAGCATTTTGGCGTGTATGCTGTTGTTCTGTGAGTTGTATATGATTTCAGCGGATTTTGTGATATTTTGTTCTATTAGTTCAATTAACGGATAGGGTTCTGTGAAGATTACTTGCCCAGCTGCTTCATGGAATGAATTGTATGCTCTAATCATCCTCGGTGTTGATGGGTCATCTGTTGTTATGTTCCTGTCTGCGGTTGTGTGAAGCGTAAACTTGGCATCAAAAACGTTGATTTGAACATTTTTTGTTTCTATTTCATATGATAATTCAGCGAATCTTACTCCCTGATGGACTGCCAATGTTTTCTTAACCGTGAAAAAGTCGTTTTCAAATGTCATTGTTAAGTTTGCCGAGTTTTCGTCTTTCAGTAGTGTAGGAGTTTCAGTTATTTCCATGTCTGACAAAGTTATGTTTCCTTGGTTATACTTGAGTGTGGTTTCGTTGTTCTGGAAATAAAACAGTGCATAAGGTTTTCCACTCCATGTTTCTATGCTGAACTCAGGGTTGTGACGCGACAGGTATGGTCCATCCTCTCTAATTTGGATTAAGCCGTTGTCAATGTAGTAGTCAGTGTCGAGGAGAAGCCGCGCTGATTTGGCAACCTCCAGCTCATGAGAATACAATAGGAACTCCAAACTAGCTGCGCTAAGGGTTGTTCTTTCGCCAATTCCCGAGAGCCACCACCCGTAAAGGTGGTCGGCGACGAGAACAGAATTTTCTGGGGTTCTGTTTTTTATCCACTCCAGTGCGGTGGCTTCAGGCTTCTGTATTGTCGTATAAAAGCCAACCCGGTCCATGGCTTCGTGTGGAAAGATAGACCATAGCGAAGCAATAATGAAGGTGAAGATGATTGCAGTAGAAACTGTTACAGGGAGTGCTTTTTTGATTCTGTTCCATTTGATTCTTGAGGATTTCTTGATTGCGATTGATGTGTAACGGAAAAGATAGAATAACCCTGCTGATATTATTATGATTCCGGGGAAGTCGATGAAGTACAGGAATCTTGAGTAGTCAGTGAATATGCCAAAAATGTATGCTTGGGTCATAACTACGGGCACAAGAAACCATGCTACCAGCAACAGGCTCCCGCTGTCAACGTATCTTTTTCTGGATGCTTTTAACATGAAAAATGTTGGGATTAGAACAATGATTAGAGTAAGAATTATGGTGTCGACGGAGCGGTTTGCGAGGATTAGGTTTCTGTTATCTTCCATTCCTCCCAAGAGGGCTCCTTCCGATGAAGCACCCATATAGAAACTGAGGACCCTCAGTAGCCACGGCGATACCGCTAAGATTCCTAAAGCTACTGAAACAGTGAAGAAACGCAGCGTCTTTCGGAACTCTATCTCCTTGAGCTTCAGAGCCTTTCCTATCAGCAGGGAAACGAAGTAGAGTATCAGAATTGGGAAAAAGACGAATAGGCTGAATGTGTGAGTGAGGATGAGACTGCCAAAGAGCAGCGTTCCCATCAATAGGTTGAAGTGGCTTGGCTGATCTATGTCCCTGAGAAACAAATAGAAGATTACTACAATCAGCGCAAGGGATACCACGTTAGTGTAGCCGCCCCAGCTTATCATCTCAAGGCTTAACGCTGAAATCGCTGCAAAAAAGGCTGCCAAAAATCCTGCGCTGTGGCTTCTCCAAATCCTTCTGGATATCAGATAGGCGGGAAAAACTATGAAAGAACTGAAAAAGGCGGCGGTTATTAATTGTGCAAGGATTAGCGGCATTCCTGTGAAGAGAATTAAGATAGATACAAAAAAGTGGAATCCCGGGGGAGTTGCAAGCGGTTCTCCTCCCATGTGATATGGGTTCCAGCTGGGCAGTTTTCCCTCATCAAGAATCAGGTTTAATATGCTGCCATGCAGTCCAATGTCTGAACTTGGCGGATACTCGTTATGGAAGAGGATGGCTGCTCTAAAGAGGAATGCAAAGCTGAATATTGCTAAGAGCAGCAGAGTTCTCTTGTGCCTCGTTGTAAATCACCGCTGACAGATATGACTACCCTTTCAGTTGAACGAAATTTATTGCTTTCCC
>Ga0315533_1001943_pt1 | contig 14952 bp, 20 predicted proteins | sample SalMarSW160130MG_FD_203081 | JGI IMG/M metagenome (GOLD analysis project Ga0315533, IMG submission 203081) | Salt marsh sediment microbial communities from the Plum Island Ecosystem LTER, Massachusetts, United States - Salt Marsh Sediment SW1601-30 ...
TCGTGGCAGAAGAGATAGTCACATTCAGGGCACCGGTAGGGAGTGACCGTCTGCGCGCCACAGAAATGACAGTTCCGAACGGACTCCTCCATGTGTATTTCTTCCACTGGCATCTATTTTACGATAGTTATTGAGGGGCAGAGGCGCGGTTAGACCCCCGACGACAGCTCCAAGACGCACCGGAGCAGGACGTTCGCCCCGTTGACGCAGTCGGCTTTCAGCGTCCTCTCCTCGGGGCAGTGGCTCCTGCCTCCGATGGATGGCACGAAGATCATGGCTGTCGGACAGACGTGGCTCATGAACTGGGCGTCGTGCCCGGCCCCGCTGTGCATAACCTTGTAGGATAGCCCCAACTCCTTTGTCTTCCTCTCAACGAGCTCAACCATCCCGCGGTCGAACCTCACCGGCTTCGCGTCAACCGTCTGAACTAGGTGGCGCTCTAACCCATGCCTCTCCGATGTCTCCTCTATGAGCTTAACAACCTGTTTCTGCCCGACCTCGTAAAGCGCTCTCTCGTACTGCCTGAAGTCAACCGTGAAGAACGCCCCGCCGGGAACCACGTTACGAATGTCCGGCTTAGGGTGCAGCCTTCCCATGGTAACGACCGAGCCGTGCCCCAGCTCCTCCGCCTTCTCCCTCAGCCTGCAGCAGAGGTCGGCGGCCGCATACAGCGCGTCCTTCCTCAGGTGGAGCGGCGTAGTGCCCGCGTGGTTCGCTTCACCTTTATACTCTCCGTCCCACCAGGCCATGCCCTGAACACCCTCGACGACACCCACTTCCAGCCCTTCACTGTGAAGCACGGGCCCCTGCTCGACGTGGAGCTCAAGATAGTGCCCAGCGTTGAACTCGTCTTCCCCTAGGTAGCCTATCCTCTGTAGCTCGTCCTTGACCGTGACGCCGCCGTCGTCCGAGGCGGCCCACGCCGTCTCTGCGTCGAGCTGCCCCGTGAATACCATGCTTCCCATCATGTCTGGCTGGAACCGCGCCCCCTCCTCGTTGGTGAAGGCTGCGACAGCGACACCTCTCCTGGTTTCAACGTCCTCCTGGTTGAGCAGCCTCACGATCTCGAGGCCGGATAGCACACCCAACGCACCGTCGAAGACCCCGGCTTCACTCACGGTGTCAAGGTGGCTTCCCACCACGATAGGAGGCTCACCCTGGTCAACCCCTTCCCGAACACCGAAAATGTTTCCTATGCGGTCGACCCGGACCTCCAGCCCCTCGTCTCTTAGCCACCCTGTGAACAGTTCCCTTCCCTGCTTGTTCGCGTCGTTGAGGGCGAGGCGGTTCACGCCGTCTCCCTCTCTCCCTACCTGCCCCATCTCCATGAGGGAGCTCCAGAGCCTGTCACCGTCTACCAGCCGCTTCATCTTAGACCCCTCTAAAGTCGACTATACTTTACCGTAGCTACGTATGGGGTTTTTCATCAAAACGAGTTGCTGATAAGATAATGAAACGATGCCGAGGAGCCGGTTTAGCTACTCTTCCTTCTTCTTGAAGACGGTGAAGCCACAGTTGCCGCAGGTGTACCTGTCGCCGTGGTCGGCCATGAAGTAGCCTTTGCCACACCTGTTGCAGAACGGCCTCTTTCGCACAAGCTTTCCGTCTTTGATCTCGTAGTGTTTACTCACAGTGTCAGACATGATCACTCCTCCTCTGGCTTCTCCTCCTCAGGCTCTGGCTCAGGTTTGGGCTCAGGTTTGGACTCAGGTTTTGGCTCCGGCTCAGGCTCTGGCTCGGCCGGCGCGGCGGACATGTTACGCTCTATGATGTGCTTTGGCTCCACCTTGAGAGCCATCTTGGGGTCCTCGTACACGTGGGCGACCCCGACCGTCGTCCTAGTCCCGGACTTGGTCTTCATCTCCCTGACGTAGACCTGGTTCAGCTCAACGCGGAGCGCCACAGCCAGCTCGATCCTTACGCTGGACCTGCTGGGCGTTGAAGGCTCCTCCACCTTGAACTCTACCTCCCGTCTCTTGAACAGGGGGTTGGTCTTCGTCGAGGTCAGTATCAGCTTCAATTCAGTTTTCCTCCATCTCTGCCATGAAGTCCTTGGCCCATCTTCTCCGCTCCTCTGTCAAGGTCACCACGACCATGCCTTCACGGGGTTGTCCGTAGACAATCACGGAGCCGATTGGCATCATCGCCATGAGAGGAAGGACCAATAGATCCTCTTCACCTTCAACAACAACCCCGAGCCTCTTTTTAAGGGTTATCGCGTCCCGAAGCACCCTCTGCGCCTCGGCCTTGATGGTGCCCGCGGGATTGATGACAGTTACCTTCTCCCGTCTGAACTTGAAAGGCTCCACGGTCTGCCTCATGACTCGGTGATCGACGACAGCCAGGTCGGGGTGGAGACCAGACTCGATGACATAGAACGTGACGTAGTCTCCGACCGTTGCGAAGCAAGGCGGCTTCTTTTCCTCCAGGATCTCCCTGAGAACAACGACGTTATCTGACACGTCTCCCCTGATGAGTTCACCCAGGGGCGTCTTCAGGTCTCCGCGCATCTCGAAGGGAAGCTTCAGATCCTTGAACCCCGTCAGTTCCTGCGCCGCCTTACCTTATCTTGAGGGCGTAGTTCCCAGCCTCTTTGGCTTCGAGCTTCTCCGCGAGAAGGCTGTTCTCCGGGTCAAGCACCACCAGTAGGCCGGAGAAGTCGTCGCTCAGCTCGGTGCCTTTGCACACCGGGCAGACGTTCTCGTTGGTTATGATCTTGCATGTACGGCAGGCTCTCGGCACTACTCTTCCTCCTGTTCACCCACCGCCTCGGCGCGTATCCAGTCCAGCTTCCCGAGCATAGGCTGACGAGCCGTGACGCCTATCTTGCCGCTGCTGCGGCCCCGGGGGAAGCTCACCGCCACTATGCGGACCCTGAACACGTCTCCCCTGCTTATGGTTCTGCCGCTCTCCTTGCCCAGCAGCACCCCCTGCCTCTCGTCGTAGCTAATGAAGTCGTCCATCAGCTGGCTGACGTGGAGAAGCGCGTCCACGGGGCCTATCCTCAGGAAGGTGCCGAAATCCGCTACCTCCACGACCTCCCCCTCGATGACCTCCTGGAGCTGGGGGAAGAACGTCAGTATATCGAAGACGACTGGGTGGTGGGTGCCCCCGTCCCCCGATATTATCCGGCCGTTGGGGTTCACCTTGAGATCGATGACGCTGATGATGTAGCCAAGCTCCTCGTCGACCAGCCCCTCGTACTTGTTCCTAAGCTCGAGGTAAGCCGCGGCTTGGAGCGGCTTCCCGAACATGCTGGGGTCGATCCTTATGGTGTCCTTGAGGGTGATGAGGTTGAACATGGCTAAGCCTCAGCTATTACCGTGGGGAACGATAAAAACGTTGTTGAAACCTGTCAAATCTCGATGAGCACCTCGAAGGAGTACTTGCTGATGATGCTATCAAGGTACTCCTTCCACTCATCGCCGACCGTGACCAGAACGTAGATGCCGGCGATGTCGGCTCGCTGGTTACGCACCAGGTCTACGAGAGCCAGGACAGTCTCCCCCGTCCTGACGACGTCGTCGATGATGAGGACGCTGTCCTTCTTCTTTATAGCCGCCTTGGGGACGTAGAGGCTCTTCCTTATCGCGCTTCCACGCGGAATATAGGTCTCCTCGATGAACTCCTGGATCCCCACCTCCTTGGAGTCCTTTGCTATGAGGAGGTCGATGTCGAGTAGGTTGGCCACCAGTGTGGAGCACGGAATCCCGTCCACCGCCGCCGTGAGGACCTTGGTGACTCTCCGCCCAGCGAACTTCTCCATTGCGTAGTTGCTCAATATTTTGAGCCAGGTTATCTCGCTGACGAGAGGCGTGTTGTCGAAGTAGCCGTCCTCGTCGAACATGATGCGCTTCTTAAGCGCGTCCTTGATGTTGGTGATCTCTGTGAGCTTCACGTACAGCCCCTGGGCTCGGGAGTAGCTGGGGAGGACATGGCCGCGCATATACCTGCTCAGAATCGGCGGGCTCAAGCCCAAGACCTCCGAGAGCTCCTGATACGTGTGAGACTCGCTAGCCACCTTCAACAGGTCGGTGATCATCATACGGTACTTAAGTTCCCGGACTCTCGTTTCGGCCATGCTTCCCCTTCCCTTGATCCTCGTGGCGGGCCTGAGGGGATTCGAACCCCTGGCCAACGGCTTTCCTCGAACCTTTAGTCTTAAAAGGCCGATGCTCTACCTTGCTGAGCTACAGGCCCACACATCTAAGGCGTTAACCAGTTTACATCAAATCTATATATAACTTTTTTTCGATTTGCTCTATTCATTTAATATATACGTTTTTTAGGTCTAAAGATTCAGAGACAACTCTTATTAGACGGATGTAAAAGCATTCTGGTGCAGAGTTATGCGGCTGTGGTCCAGCCTGGTAAGATCTCAGCCCCCCAAGCTGATGACCCGGGTTCGAATCCCGGCAGCCGCACCAACTTTTTCAATGAACATACAGCTCGATTTTTCCCCTCCAAAGTGATCATCAAACGTGAACGTGGGCATTCGCCGCGGGGCCCCTTCGATAAGCACCGGCGGTGACCGTGGCGGCGGCAGGAATACGGCCGAGGAGTACGCTAACTTGGAGCCTGTGTTCAAGGGTGTTCTACGGTGTTCCCTGATAGCTAGCCCTATGTCGCTAGCGATATGTTTTAATAATCGTCCGCTAAACTTACAGACATGCTATACTGTAGAAGATGCGGAAAAGAGATCGATGATGAGGCGAGGTACTGCCCCAACTGTGGGACCGAGACGAGGGGAACCCACTGGGAGGAGGTCACCGTCGCCGCCGACGACCTAATCGGACGCGTCAGACAACTCATTGCCGAGGGAAACGTCAGGAGGATAGTCGTCAGAAACGAGAAAGGAGATCTATTACTGGAGATCCCTGTGACGGCCGTAGCAATCGGGGCATTGATCGCGCCATACCTCGCTGCGCTGGGAGCCATCGCCGCGATAGTGACCAGGGCTACTATTCACATAGAGCGTAGAGACGTCGAAGAGTAGCATCCAACTTTTTTTAAACCATGTTTTTTCTGTAATGAATCCACAATTTCAAACCTGCACATGGCGTAATGTGTTGGAAACTTGGGTCTTCACGCCGTTTGAAGGAACCATGATCTTGCATGTATCTTGTAAAATGACCTTTCCATGTTAATACGTGGTTTCATCGTACCGTTCAATGTTTGAATGTCTCGGAGCCACGAGACAAACTTAACTACGATGTTACAATAATCGGTGTGTCTCGGGGACAACGTGGCGCGATGTTGATGTTTTCTTACAAGGCAACGAGTAAATAGTATGTAGGTATAATATAGTTTTGCCCGGATGGGAGCGGAAGAAAGGCCGAAGAGGCGAAGGGCCAGAAACCCGCTGAGCAGCAGGGATGGGCTTCAAAAGAGCAGGGCTTTGGCTCTGAAAACTGCATCCCGGCAGGCGAGAACGTCCGGGCACTTTTCATTTTGGAGAAACCTTACAGCGAAAGCTTCTCTGTGCAACCTATTTTCCCTATGTTACCTATATAGATAATGTTGATATAACCGCATACTATAGATTTCAATAGGTAAAATAATGACCGTAAAGAAGAGGTGCTGAATAGAATGTTGTTTTGGTTAGGACTAATCCTAGTCATAGTTGCAGTCTTCCTAATCCCAACCTTCTACGTCGTCCCCCAGTGGGAGCGAGTAGCCCTGATCAGGTTCGGTAAGATCGAGCAGATCACTGAGACAGGCCTGCACATGCGCATACCCATAGTGGACAGCCTGCAGCGCGTAGACATCAGGACACAGACCATAGACCTCATGGGCCAGTCGGCCATCACTAGGGACAACATCAGCGTCATCATCGACGCCGTCGTCTTCATGAAGATAGAGGACCCGGAGAAGCTCATACTCCAGATACAGGACTACCGGATGTCGGTGAACAAGTACGCCCAGACGGCCATCAGGAACATCATAGGAACCTATGATCTGGATGTTCTACTGGAGAAAAGAGAGGAAGTAGCTGTGAAGCTCAAGGAAGAGATCGATCTCCTGGTAAAAGACTGGGGCATAGATATCACCCGCGCCGGCCTCCAGGACATCAGCCTGCCCCCTGACATGAAGCGCGCCTTCGCCGTACAGGCCGAGGCCGAGCGTGAGAGCAGGGCAATCCTGATCAAGGCGAACGCCGAGCTTCAGGCATCCGTGAAGCTGAGTGAGGCCGCGGCGAACATGAAGGACCCCAACGCGATGCAGCTGAGGATTTTATCAACCATCAACGACGTCAGCAAGGACCAGAGCAACACCATCATACTGGCGCTGCCCCTAGAGACGCTGAGATCTGCCAGCATCGACGGAATAGCGGCGATGGCTTCGATCCAGAGCAAAAACTACCCTAAAAAAGAAGGTTAGGAGCCCAGGCCAGCAAAGTCAGGAAGCCTAAACCTACACATATTTTCCAGAAACTCGTTTTCTCAGCGAAGCCTATCAAGGCACCTATCGTCATGTATCCGACGACGGCGGAAACGACCACAGCCACTAATGCTCCGGCTGTCACCTGGAACCCGTCTATCAGCATCAACCCGAGGCCAGCCGCGAAGCTCGCGGGGATGCTCATGAGGAAGGAGACGTTGAACGCCTCGTCGCTTCTGAGCCCCCTTAGGAGCATGGTCGACGTCGTGACCCCTGAACGCGACAAGCCCGGTATTATCGCAAGTCCCTGTAGAACGCCTAGGGCCATTGTTTCAGGCCAGCTGAGGCTGGACGCGTCCCGTTCCCCGGTCACCTCCCCACGTTTTTGCATGATGCCCGTGGCGATGAGCGCCAAACCTGTCAGGGCGAGGAGGGACTCACCGAAAAAGGCCGAGATGTTGAGGTACATATAGATTGGGAAACCGACAGCCCCGGTGAGCCCGGTCATCACCAAGAGCCTTGACCTCATGTCTTTATCCCTCTCCGTGGCCCCGCTGAGGATGTCCCAAGACTCTTCTCTGTAGTAGACGAGGGCCGCAAGCCCCGTGCCCAGGTGGAGGAAGACTGCCAGGCCCAGGGTCTCCGAGGGGTCGAGGCCCAGCACCGAGACGAGGAACAGTGTAAGGTTCCCTTCGCTGGAGACCGGGAGCCACTCTAGGACGCCTTGGAGTACGCCTATTATGGCTGCCTCGAGTAGTGAGACCACATCTTTATGGTTGTCACGCGTAATAAAAAGTGAATCATGCCCATTACCTAAATCACACATCGCAGGTTGCACCGATTTATCAAACCGGCATGGGAGCCATGAGTATGCTTAATTATCCCGACATTGTGAGTATTCAAGACACGAATTGAAGATAGTAGTTCTGTATGGGTCCAAGCCCAGCTCCAACAGCTTGGAGCTCGTGGATACAGCCGTCAGGCTCGGGCACACGGTTGTAGACGCCCCCACCGAGGACGTTTCCTCATGGGTGAGTAACGAGGGGTCAAGGTTCTGGGTCGGCCGCGAGGAGGTGACGGACGCCGACATCTGCTTCCTACGCAGCTACGGCGGCGGCTCATGCGAGCAGATAACGCGCCGCATAAGCCTCCTGGAGCACATGGAGTTCGCCGGCATCAAGGTCATCAACAGCAGCTACCCGTTCAGGCGGGCAAGGGACAAATACTCCACCCAGTATACTCTGCAGGCGAACGGGGTCCCCGTGCCCTCCACCTACACGACGGAGAGCCTCGCGAGGGCCTACGAGATGACCACGAAGATGGGGGAAGTTGTATACAAGCCCATCCTCGGCAGCATGGGCAGGGGCAGCATGAGGTTTCAGGACACGGACCTCGCCTACAACGCGTACCGCACCCTGGACAGGCTCCATCACCCGTTGTTGATCCAGAAATACGTACAGACCCCTGGCAGAGACATCAGGGTCTTCGTCATAGGCGGCGAGGTCGTGGGCGCCGTCTACAAGTACCTCCCAGAGCACTCGTGGAAGAGCAACGTGGCGCAGGGCGGCAGGATGGTAGAAGAGTCTATGAGCGACGAAGTTCTGGAGCTGGGGTTAAGAGCAGCGGAGGTCATCGAGCTGGATTACTCCGGCGTCGACATACTCGAGGGCCCCGAGGGGCCTGTGGTGCTGGAGGTGAACGCGTCCCCAGGGTGGCAGGGGATCAAACGGGCAACCGGCAGGGACTACGCCAAGATGATAGTGGAGTACGGGGTCTCACAGGTTGAGTGACAGCCTGTCAAAGATACCCATAAAGATCACGTTAATCGATAGGGGAGAAGCGACTGGCTACCTGAACAGGCTCACGGCTCCCCTGACCGTGGGGGAGATAATGAAGACGCTGCCCCTCAACACCAGGACCTCCTCTGCCATGGGCTTCGTCTCCATAATCGTCGGCATCGAGAGGGGCGTCGAGAAGCCGGTCGACCAGGTGAAGGCGGGGACCATAGGGTACTGGCCCCGAGGAGACGCGATAACCATTTACCCGAAAGACGCGAGACCCTACGGGCCTGTGAACAGGATAGGCGTCATAGAGGAAGGCCTAGAACTGTTCAACGGGCTTGGAAGCGGCAGTAGGATAATTATAGAGAGAACCTAGTCCATCTTAAAGGCGTAGACCTTGAGGTTGTGACTTCTTGCGGCTAGCATCAGGGTCCCGTTATCCTCCAGTTCCTTGAGCATCTTCTTGGCGACGCTAACCTTCAGGTTGAACTTGGAGGCGACGCCGGTGGGAGTGATGGCCTTCATCCCCTTCAGGGCGCCCATCACCTCGTCGCTGGTGGCGTCAGGTATCTCGACGGCGCCGATGATCTTGTTTCTCTTCTCCTTGGCTTTCTGGTCCGTCTTGTCCTTCGCCGACTGCTGCTTCTCCATCTTCTTCAAGCTTTTCTTGCCTGGCATGACGTTTTCACCGTTGAAAAGGCTGGGTGTCCCTGATAAACCCTGCGTCTAGAAGTACTTCTTGATCTCCTCGACGGTCAGAGTCTTGAATTTTTGTTCTATGGATATCGTGGAGATGTTCAGGTCTTCTGGTGTTAGCGCCTCGTCGGCGGCCTCCTTGAGGGACTCTATGGCGAGGGCCGTGGCCTCATCGAGGTTCATGCCCTCCCTGTACTGCTCGTGGAGCACCTTCATGGCCTTCTCGCTGTTGCGGCCTATGGCGTGGGCCTTGTGGCCGCGGTAGCTGCCGCTGGGGTCCGTCGAGATGAGGCTGACCCTGTGGTTGTCGACGCCGCCGAAGATGATGCTGACGCCGAAGGGTCTGACGCCCGAGTTCTGGGTGTAGGTCTGGAGGAGGTCGCCGACGCTGCTGGTGAGGCTCTCGATGTCCACCGGCTCGTCGTAGGACATCCTGTTGCCCTGGGACACGTACCGGGCCTGCCGGACGAGCACCCTGGCGTCGGGGCTCAGGCCGGCGATGGCTACGGCGACGTGCTCATCGATCTGGTATATCTTCTTGCTGTTTATCTGGGCCGCCAGCCTGCTCTGTTTGGGCTCGATGGCGGCCAGGACGACGCCCTCGGGGCTCTTGACGCCGACTATGGGGCTGCCCCTCTTGACTAGCTCCAGCGCGTACTCGACCTGGTAGATGCGTCCCTCGGGGGAGAATATGGTTATGGCTCCGTCGTACTCTCTTCCACGTGACAACCTGTTCAGCCCTGTGTTATCTATTGGAATGAAACCGGCTATTTAAACCCAAGGCTTCTCTGCGTAGCACGATCTTTCAATTGGGTCATGGTATTCATTCGAGCATTTTATTATAAGTTGCCGGAAACACGTGTGTAGGTAGTTTAGACATGGTGAAGAGAGCGGCGGTGTTGGGCTGTGGCAGCGGAGGCATGACCATGGCCGTAGATCTTGGACTCAAGGGCTTCAAGGTGAACCTCTTCGACTTCCCCGAGTTCAGCGCGAACCTGAAGATGGTCGAGGCGAAGGGGTCCATCGAAGCATATGGCAACCTCGAGGGAAAAGTGGAACCGGATGTGATGACGACCGACATGGCGGAGGCCGTGGAGGGCGCCGACGCCATATTCTTGACTATCAGGGCATACGGGGCCGAGAGGTTCATCCTCGAGGCGGCTAGGCACATGGAGCCGGGTCAGGTGATAATGAACTGGTCTTCCTACCTGGCGGCCCTCAGGACATACAAGGGCTTCACCGGACTCGCGCCAGAGGACACCGTCTTGGGGGAGGGCGCCATCCTGCCGTACTTCGTTAAGCCAACGGCGCCTGGGGTGCTGAACGTTTTCGGGGTCAAGGCCCACCTCTGGGCCGCGGCGATGCCGGGAAACAAGACGCCTCTGCTGATGAAGGCAGTCAAGGAGTTCTTCCCTAACTGCGAGGCTGCTGTAAACGTACTCTACACGAGCCTGACGAACCCGAACCTACAGGCACACGTGGCCCCGGCGCTGCTCAACACCGGGCTCTGGGAGAAGACAGGCGGGGACCTCGAGTTCTACGGTACGCTGATGACGCCGAAGGTGGCCCACGTGATGGATCTCATCGACAAGGAGAGGATCGCTGTCGGTAAGGCGCTGGGGCTGGAGCTGCTCCCCAAACCGGAGGTGCTCAAGATGGAGTACGGCCAGTACGGCGTCAAAGGTGAGACCATGTACGAGGTCTACAGCACCTTCGCGAGCCACCGCAGCTGGAGGCCCGGCCTAAGCCTGGACGACTTCGCCGCCAAGACCGCTTTCGGGGAGGACATTCTCTACGGGTACGTCTTCATCTCGGGCCTCGGGGACCAGTTCGGCATCCCGACGCCAGCCATCGACACCATGGTTGACCTCGCTGAGATCGTGCTACAGAGAGACTTCTGGAACGAGGGAGCCACTGCGGAGAGCCTCGGCCTAGGCGGCATGACCGCGGAACAAATAGTGGACTACGTCATGACCGGTAGATAGCGTTCAATGTTTCCCAACCTCGGTTCTCTCTTTCCGATTCTGGATACTATCAAATAGCCATTGGCACCAGTATTCTGGGATACGAAATATTGGAGAAGACTAACATCGCCGACTGGTGGGGCTTAAAGTAGCTCCTTTTCCATAAAAAAGAACTGGGATTTACTTCTTGTTCTCCCAGTAAGCCTCGGCTTCGTGCTCCAGCTTCAGGAGCCTAGTGTAGTAGTCGGGGAACTCGTTCAGGTGGGCTAACGCTATCTTACCGGTCTTGACGGGGTCGTCGTCCGTGACGTTGGTGTGGGGGTCCACCTTTCCGTGTTCCAGCTCCACATCCATCCCGACCCTGAACTGTTCCACGTCGAACCTGCTCCAGTCGACGCCCAGTTTCTCGCCTACCTTCTTGGCCTGTTCGGCTGTGAATATCTTCTTCGGAGACATGGTTACCTATCCTCTGGAACGGATATAGGGTTTCTGATGGTCAGGGCTTCTTGACCGTGTGGTAGTTCCAGTTTTTCTGGATCACCGGCTTCGCCTTGGTGAGGACGAGGTTGCCGCTCTCGTCCAGGACGTCCGTGTCGGCGCTCCCGGCTACCACCTCGCCCACGACGAGGGTGTGGTCGCCGCAGGTGTGGGTCTGGACCACCCTGCACTCAAGGTGCCCGTAGCACTCCTCGATGAGAGGCGACTTGATTCTCTGCGCCGGGATTGGCGTGAGCCCGGTGTCCTCGAACTTGTTCACTTCGCGGCCGCTGACGACGCCGCACCTGTGCATCTCCTCAATGATCTCCGTGGTGGGGACGTTGACGGCGAACTCCCCCTGCTCCACGATGAGGTCGTGGCTGTACCGGGGCGGGGCCACTCCTATGCAGACCAGGGGCGGCCTCTGGCTGATGTACATGAACATGCCCAGCGTTATGATGTTGGGGTTACCCTCTGAGTCCACGCATGTGGCCAGCACCACAGACGTGGGAGGCCCGCCCTGCAGAAACTTACCCTCTGGAAGAGACTTCTTCATGCTATGAAGATGGCGTTTAAGGTACTTATTCCCTGTGGGCGGGGAAGCCTATCCAAGGCTCGAAGAAGGCCCCAGGAACGTAGTCCCTCTCCCTGCCGTACCGTGCCAACGGCTTCGTCAGGTGCCTGTGCGCGTCCCTGTCAGGCAGGTACACACCGGGATTAAGTTCTCTAGGCTCGACGACTCGCAGCTTCTCCAGTTCTCCACTCCTATAGCCGCACTTCTTGCACCTGTAACCCTGTCCGGAGCCCATGGACTCTGTTCCGCCGCCGCACTCCGGGCACCTAGGATTCTTTAACTTGACGTTCTCCGCTAGGCTCAGCACCTCCAGCTTCTCCGCGTTCAGTGTGAACCCGGGGCTCATGGGGCGGACGCCGCCGTAGACCTTGACCTCGTCGCCGGGTATGAGCCGCCGGACGACGTGCCTGAAGCTCCCAGTAGGCTCGTAGGCGGCGCAGTCTGCCTCGCCTGAGCCGTCCTTGACCTTGAAGATGACGTGGCTCCCCGTGATGGTCTCTGGCTTCGACGCTACGGCTCCCTCGATTATCGCGGGGTTGTACGGCGTGAGGCTGCTTATCGGCGCCGTGGACGCGAAGTGGGCGTCAGTTCCTTGGTTGCTCCTGTAGATCATCCACCGCTCCACAGGCTCCAGCTCCTCGACCATGCTGAAGGCTCTGTAGACGGCTTCGGGGGACTCGCCTCTGACGCCGTAGAGAACCGGGTCAGGCCCATGCGGTGTAATGAGCGGTTTCCCCCTCTCGTCTACGTTGTTGAACGTGGAGCCGCTGGTGGCCTCGTCCATCCTCCTCACGGACGCCGCGTCCACCCTCCGAGGGGAGCCCCAGTTGTCTGGTGTACGGTAGGTGATCAGCTCATAGGTATGGTCGCCGCGGAGGGTGCCTCCTATCGCCGCGAGGGCCCCGATGATGCCCCTGCCGTTCTTCCACGCGAAGGCGTGCATCCCGTGATCCCTGACGAGTTCCTCGGCTTCCTCTCTCTCGACAATCTGCCTCACGACTTTCCCCGAGAAGCTGGCTACCTCCTCCGGGACCTCACCGAAGTGGAAAACGGCCCCCGGGTTCGTGTTCTCGCACCCGAACTGCCCGTACCGCTCCACCAGATCCAAGGTGCATTTTATCGCCTCGTCCTCCTGCCTCTCATCGACTTCCACCCTGAGGCACACCGCGGCGTTTCCCCTGGTCTTCCAAGGCGTGTTGGGGTTCAGCCTGATCAGGATTGGATAGTCGATAAACTTGGTCCCCAGCCTTCGCAGCCGTTCGGCTAGCAACGCCGCCACGTAGGTGGTGCACCCGCCCTCGGGGCTGTCGGTGTCGTCCAGGCCGATGTGGAGCCTCAACTGGGTTCGAACACTGCTATGGGCTGGATTGTAAAAAGGTTGCTAAAAAATAGGATGGGGGATTAGACTACGATCATGGTAAGAGTGCTTCGCACCTTGTCGAGGCGACGGATCTTCCAGCTTATGATGTCCTTGAGCTCCTGCATCGTCTCCGTTTCGATGCGGGCGATGATGTCGTATACGCCGTAAACCATGTGGGCCTCCTTGACCTCTCCGATCTCCTTCAGCCCCTTCAGTACTTCACTCTCTGCCCCGATCTCCGCGTTAATCAGGACGAACGCCGTGGCCAAAATCTGCACCGAGAATACTTGAGTTTTAGGGAATTTAAAAGTTATCAGAAGCAACGACTCCTAGGTATATAAGGACTGAGCAGGATTGCCGACGCTAAGAATCAACGACGAGGAGCTGGACGCTGAGCTTATCCTCTTCGACCTAGACGGGACCCTAGTCAACGACCAGGCAAGGTACAGGCGGCTCGCCGAGAATAGGATGAAAGCCATGACCAGAAATGTCAGCAAGGAGGCGGCGGAGACCTGGGCCCGCCTCGAGGGAGTGGACCCGGAGAGCCTCCTGGTCGACATGAACGGCCCCCTGAGCAAGGCGCCGCGCAGGGAAGACCTCGCCGTCGCGGCGGTCGCCCTCTACCTCCACGGCCACCCCTGGCACAGGGCCCGCGAGCTGTCCAAGGCCATCTACGACGAGGCCGACGAGATCCAGAGACGAAGCTACACTCCCCGATTCTTCCCCGGCGCCAGAGAGGCGCTTGAAGGGCTAAGGTCCAGAGGCTTCAGGCTCGGGGTAGCCACCAACGGCGAGGCGAGCCTCACCCGGGGAGTCCTGGAGACTCTGGGGGCCCTCGAACTGTTTGACGTGGTGGTGGGCGCCGACATGGTGAACGAGGGGAAACCTGCCCCCGACATGATACTCAAGGCGTGCGAACTCGCCGGAGCTTCGCCTGAGAAGACCGTCTACGTCGGAGACCAGCCCACGGACGCGCGGGCGGCGAGGAGCGCAGGGGTCGCATACAACGTGGGCGTCGGCGGCACTGAACTTCTCGACGCGGGGGCAGACGCCGTAGTGGACTCTGTCTCCGAGCTTACGTGAGGCTTTAAACCGGAGAAGCCGACTGAAGAATGATTGTAAGATACTGGGCGAGAAATGCTTATGCATGCATCACATCGTATGTATAAACAGACGCGTGGCAAAAGTAAGGTTTCGCTACATGTCATTATACTATTTTAGCCGGGTTAAACCGATTTTTTCCATCTCTCCAAGCTGAACTTTGGGTCCTTGAAGAACGCGGCGCTCCCGGCCTCGCTCTCCAGCAGCTTCCTCGCCCTGATGAGGACCTCCTCCCGGTACTCCGCTGGGAACTTCACCACCCCGTGGAGGTCCATGTGGACCATGTCCCCGGGCATCACAGTCATGCCCCCGACGGTTACGGGAACCCCGACCGCCTTCACCATCATGTCCCCGTGGCCCGGCGTCGTCCCGGTGCAGAAGTACTGCACTACAAGGGGCTTGATGGCGTCAATGTCCCTCATGGGGCCGTTGGTCACCACCGCCGCCACACCCATAGCCTTGTACCGGGTGGTCATCATCTCACCGAAGAGGCCGACCCGGTTCGCTAGCTCGGGCGGGAACTGCTGCTCCGCCACGAGGACCACGGGCTCATCGGTGGAGTCGATGTGCTCAGGGAGAGCCCAGCGGCCCACCCCCGTGTACTTCTCCGACTCCTCG
>Ga0315533_1001944_pt1 | contig 14952 bp, 12 predicted proteins | sample SalMarSW160130MG_FD_203081 | JGI IMG/M metagenome (GOLD analysis project Ga0315533, IMG submission 203081) | Salt marsh sediment microbial communities from the Plum Island Ecosystem LTER, Massachusetts, United States - Salt Marsh Sediment SW1601-30 ...
TCAATCTACGAGCAGTATGATAATAATGTAAAGCCGCTTTCAACCTGGAATTCTGTATGAAACGTAGTGCATTTAGGTTTTCAAACGCCCTATTAATGCGTTTTGCTACATCATCCGGACGTATCACAGACATTAAATTTCCATATGTAGCTAAACGTAGCTTAAATGGTCTCCCTTCACATGTCCCACTGATTCTTTTGACAAATACAGATTCCCACAATTCCAAACTTAATGAGGCAGGAACCAAATATCTTGCTAAATAAGCTAATCCGCCAAAATCCCTATCGTTTTCACAATTAAGCACTAAGCTCAAAACATTCCCAGCTATTTCAAGCGAATATTCTTTGAACGCTTCTTTTCCATCCTTTGAATTAGCCTCCGGACAGGTAAACTTTCCTTGAAAATCTTCCTGCTTCAATATGTTTCTGCAGCCTTGGGTCCCTTTTTCAAAATCTATGAAAATCTCTGAAACTTTGCCACCAGTGAAACAAGCTCGCGTGAAACCATCTTCCATTCCAAACAGAGTTTTGGGTCCCAATTCAACATTAAGCCTTATTAAAGACGGAAACTTTATCTTCCCCTTGTCTTCAAAAACCGCGGAAAATCTATTCAAATCGTATGTTAGCATTAGTTGACTCCCAATTGACGCTTAGTAGTGCAAGTTGTCTGTAAATACAGTCTGCATAAAACGGAAAACGCAGATGGCCTCTTTTTATATAAGAAGTTGCCATTGCTTCTTCAATACTATGTAAAGCTATCTATTTTATCTTTGCGAATCCTTTCTGTAATCTCGTGCAGTTTTTCTACGTATTCGGCAAATGTGCGAGCGACTTTTTCATATCCCGCCATTATACCCAAAACCGACAATCCCACAACAGTTTATTTCAAGCGATTTTTCTCTTTTTCCTTTTGACTTTTGACGTGTGCCTTGGCGTCTTTTTGGTTTATTAAAATCCGTGGAAATCCGCGTTAATCTGTGTCAAAATATTTCGTGTTCCTTCGTGCCTTCGTGGTGAAAAAAATTATCACTGATTACATTGATTAAGATGATTACTCTGAAATAATAAAATCAATTAAATCAGCGAAATCAGTGATTAAATAAATTCGTGCCTTTTCGTGAAAACTTGTGCCTGCGCAGCTTGGTATTCGTGGTTAGATTTCTCTGTGGACTCTGTGAGCTCTGTGGCAAAAAACTTATTTTTTTTATTGAAAAAACTCACCTAATTTGGTACAATACTACCAATTGGGGGAGGCCCCATTACGGGGCTGCGGAGCTCCGCACGAATAGAACAGCAGTTCAAGATAAATCAGGCGTAAGTTCATTATTATTAAGGACTTATAAATGTAAATTAATTAACTAATCCTCTAATTCACTAATAAACTAACTTATACAAGGACTTACAAATGCCCAACACGACTGGAATCGAGTATCAGGCATCGAAAATCGGTAAACTAATTAACAAGTTCACCAATTCACCAATTAACTTTCAAAACCGCGCGCGCAATAAAAACAAAATTATGCAAAACAAAGCCAATTTTAAAAATGCCATTATGAACATAAGTATTTATATAACAATGGATTATGATAATTTACGCAGCTTTTGCCGCCGAAAAAACAAAGCCAAACAAAGCCAAAACGAACCCAATTTTGGCCCAAAATTGGCTTTGTTTTTCCCGATATTGGCTTTGTTTTACAAGGGAATCTTCGCTTTTGCGAAAAATCTTAATCAGTGTCCGCCTTTGGCGAGCCGCAGGCCTCGCGGCCTTCGAGCCGAGGGGCCTCACCTTTTGGCGGGTCAATCAGCGAAATCAGTGATTAAAAATTACTATCTGCCGAGAATAGCGATGCTGAGTTTTTCAGCTTTTTGTGAAGATTTTGTGTGTGTCTTTTTCAGTGCATCTGTTTTCCAGGCCGGGCAGAAGATAATTTCTCACAACCGTCTCCCAGCTCATATTCCTCGCCAGCGAAAAGCCGGTCTCAATCCGCTCTTCAAGCTCAGTCGGCTCCTCGGTCAAACGCAAAAGAATCAGGTTCGCAACCTGCTCGCTTACCCGCTGCTCGACCTGTCCCCTTACCTTGGCGTTTATCTTCAGCAGCTTTTCAAGATTGTTAAAGTTATGGCCGTTGAGGTTTGTATAGTCGGCTATAATTATATTTTCGATATTTTCCGGCACAGCGATATCTTTTACAAAACCTGCACAGCCGCAGACATTGCTTATAACGCAGATTCCGCCGAACGTCAGCGATTCGAGCTGCGAGATACCGAAAGGCTCATAAATACTCATCCCGAACTCGACGTCCGAGCCTCTGCAGATATCGATAAAGTGCATATCCTCTGGGCTATTCCGCCCGCAGCTCAGCCGGTTAAAGCCGAACTGGTTTATGAATACGATTTGTATGTTACGGCTCCTGGCGTTGAACGATTGTATCTTCGTATAAAGCTCTGCTTCTCCGCCCGACAAATCCGGCCAGCCCTCGCGGTGGGCGACAGGCCAGTTGTATTCCGATTCCATTCTCAAAATATCTCCGTTCGGCCTGTGTGCAACCTCTGTCGAGAGAAGCAGCATTACCGCGGTTTTATTTTGTCCCCGAAGCGCGCTTTCGATACGCTCGAGAACCTGCAAATCACGCCACAGTCCCTTGCTTGTTACCAGTCTTGTAACGTGCGTAAAAATAAAATCAGCTTCGTAGCCGAGCAGATTCTGGCAGTATTGCTGAAGCTTGCGCTTCGAATTAATTCTCTGGCTGAGGTTCGTCTGGTATGCAGGTACGCCGTTATAAACAAGGTAGATTTCAGCTGTTTCGAAATTTTCTTCCAGAAAGTGAAGCTCGTCGGCGACGCGGTCACCAACGGCGAAGATTCTGTCACAGAATCTCGCTGCCTCGACAAGAGGATGTTTGAAGTAGCTGCTCTGGTCGCCGAACACGTCTTTCAGATACAGATTATTTTTACGGCAGTAGCGGATAAGATTGTAAAGCATCGTATCGTGTCCCGGATGTTTTTCGATGAGGTTGCGGATTGTCGCTGTTTCATGAGCGTAGAAGATTGTCTTGAAATTGCATTGCTCTTCGAGTATAGCGGCAAGGGCGGTCGGCATACCCATAAATTCGTGCGCGATAATCGTCGTATCATTGTCAGCCGCCCCGATGGCTTTCAATGCTTCGATAGCTACAGGTGCCGTTCTTATATACTGCTCGTATTCCCAGAGGTTCTCGTGCAGGTCGCTGCGAACGCCGAAATGCTCGTAGAGCTTTTTCTTGAACAGGTTAATCGGCCCTGTTTTCATGTTCCGGATATCGAACAGCAGCAGTTCCGGCGAGCTCTCGATAGCGGTCTGCGGGTCGTGATACGTTCGTCTTCCGTAAATGATAGGTACGTTATAAAGGCTTTCAATCCTGCGAAGCTCGAAGGAATATTGCGATTTGTCGATGTTCTCGGCAGAGCAGTACAACACTTCAACGTCATCACCCAGTCTTTTTTGCAGCGGCCCTTCGAAGAAAAAGATAGGCCCGAGGACGATTGAGCGGCTGACGGCATCGAGATATGACCGGCAGGTAAAAAATCCTTCCAGGACTGCACCGATACCGCCGACTTTTCCGATTGCCTCGTGAGTAACGTGAATTACTGTTTTAGTCTCTGCCATAATGAATTTCTCTCCAGATTATGGCTGCAATTGTTTGTTGTTTTCTCTATTTAAATTTTAACAAATACAACGGTTACATCAAAAAGAGTCTGACTCCCGGTGACATCTTGATTGAAGAGTCCGAGAATATGGATATGTTGAGTTTTTGCAGCGGGGTATTTGAGGACTATCGAGGGATTGGTTGAAAAATTTTTCTTATTCGCTTATTTTATTTCTCAAATCTTTTATCATACCGCTTAATACCACCGGCCGTATGTTGGCCAGCTCAGGTTCCGGTATCTCGCTAAGTGCAATTTTATCAAGGATTTTCAAGGCCTTTTGTTTATATGGACTGATTATTATTTGCAGTTTTTCCGCTTCCTTGAGGTTGCCGTCGGCTATATTTCTCAGGTATGAGATTATTCTGACCTCCAGTTTTTTATCGTCTATCGGGTATGAAACTGAAGGTACAGCCGGGCCGGCGGTTTTGGTATCATCTCGCTCACTTAAGATATGCATTGTGATGTTATGTGTTTCTGCCATAAGCTTTTTTTGTTTGGCTTCTGCTTCCTCGTCGATTGGTGCCAGCTTCAAGTCGTCTACATCAACGTTTAAATTGGGAACGTAAATCTTGTTATGGCACGCAGGGCACTTGCCCCATTTACCTACTGAATCATCTTTTGCGGATATTTTATGACCGCAGTGCTCGCAATGAAATGTTATGCTCATTGTGCTGCCTCTCTTAAAAACCGACTTTGATTTTTAAGCTTCTATAGCCTGTACTAATGATAAGATATTTAAGCTTGTTTTTCAATCTTTTTTATACTCAGCCGTTACTTTTGTCGTTATCCCGCCGCGGGGTGTAAAACTCGAGGTGATTTTCATCCATCGCGGCTTGCATACCCCGGCCAAATCATCGAGAATCTCGTTTGTCAGCGCCTCGTAGAAGATGCCCTTATTTCGGTAGCTCTGCATATAGAACTTCAGGCTTTTAAGCTCGATGCACAATTTATCCGGGCAGTATTCGATGGTTATCTGCCCGAAATCCGGCTGAGACGTCTTGGGACAAAGGCTCGTAAATTCAGGGCATTCGATTGTAATAACGTAATCACGCTCTGGCCTGGGATTTTCGAATAATTCGAGCTCCGGTTTTTTTTCATTCATTTTATTGAACCTCGCCAATAAAGTATTAAACTAATATAATAAAGATTCTTGCTTTTGACAAGGATTGAGAAAGTGGCGAATAATAAAAAAGCGATAGTGTTATTAAGCGGAGGGCTTGATTCTGCAACTACTTTGGCTATTGCAAAAAATCAGGCCTTTGATTGCTGTGCCCTGACTTTTAGATACGGCCAGCGGCATTCGATAGAAATCGAATCAGCAAAACGCCTGGCGGAGGCACTCGGCGCCCTTGAGCATCGCATAGTCGATATTGATTCAGCAGCTTTTGCAGGCTCGGCTTTAACCGACAAGAGTCTCGATGTCCCTAAGGACAGAAACATAATAACCAGCCGGACAGATATTCCGGTAACCTATGTGCCAGCGCGCAATACAATTTTTCTAAGCTTCGCCCTCGCCTGGGCGGAAGCACTCGGCATCTTTGATATTTTCATCGGCGTTAATGCAATCGACTACAGCGGTTATCCCGACTGCAGAGCCGAGTTTATAAAAGCATTTCAGAAATTGGCGAACCTTGCAACCGCAGCCGCTGCAATCGAAGGTAAAGGTAAATACAAAATTCATACACCGATTATTAATATGACCAAAGCTGAGATTATAAAAACCGGTATGCAGTTGAATTTGGACTATTCCCTGACACATAGCTGTTATGACCCGGACGAAAACGGCAGGGCGTGCGGCAGCTGCGATTCCTGTAAGCTCCGCTTAAAAGGTTTTGCCGATGCCGGACTGAAAGACCCAATCGAATATCGAATACCGAATGATGAAGGTTAACGAAATATTTTATTCACTGCAGGGTGAAGGATTTTTAGCGGGTGTACCCAGCGTCTTTGTGCGGCTGGCAGGCTGTCCCCTGCGATGCAGATGGTGCGATACGAAATATGCACAGGACTACGAAGCAGGGCAGGATTACGAGGTGGCTGATATCGTTGAAGCTGTCCAAAAATATGACTGCAGGTATGTAGTAATAACAGGCGGCGAGCCGCTTGTCACTGCCGAGCTTGAAGCCAGAGAGGGATTGAAGGAATTGACTAAACTATTGAAAGTTCACGGCTGGCACATAACGATTGAGACCGTAGGCGGCTGGTTTCTGGAAGGTTTGGCCTGCGATTTGATGAGCATCAGCCCGAAATTGAGTAATGCTGTGCCGAAAAATTCTATTGACGCGGTTATTCACAGAAAAAATCAGCCTGACATAGCTGTTCTGGGAGAGCTTATTGACAAATACGATTATCTGTTGAAATTTGTCGTTGATACCGAAGCTGACCTTGCTGAGGTATTAGCTGTATTACAGCGGATTGGCAATGTGCATAAAAGCAAGGTAATGCTGATGCCGCAGGCCGCAACCAGACAAGAGTATTTAGCAAAATCGCCTATGGTAGCTGAGTTGTGCACGCAAACCGGCTTTGCTTTTTGCCAGCGCCTCCAAATTCTGCTCTGGAATAATGAAAGAGGCAGATAGTTTTCCACACCGTTATTCAATTAAGAGGTTCCGAGTCGGGGTTGCCAATTCTGGGCCTCAACGTGCAAATTGAGAAGCGGAGTGGATCTAAAAGTGATGCTGTGGTTAATTTTGTTGCTTACTCCTCGCTTCTATCTTTCTAAAAGCGTCTTCGGCGGCTATGCGCACAACCTCATATTCATCATTCAAAGCTTCTTTAAGAGCCTGTATAGCAGATTCATTACCAATTTGCCCCAAGCTCTTGGCTGCGGCCTCGCGAACACTGGAACATCGGTCTTTCAGGAGCATAATAAGAGGTTCAGCTGCTCTTGGGTTACCAATTTTACCTAATTTCTCCGCAGCACATTGTCTGACGCGCCAGTTCTCATAACCCACACCAAATTGTCTATATATCTCGACAATCTTGTCTCCTAGGCTAGCTGACTTCTCTAGCGCCCGGAGTCGCTCATCAACCGCATGTCCCTCGGCAAACTCAAAGTCGCGTTGAGCCGCCCAAGAGGCTATTTCGTCGCCAAACTCACCCGAAGACGTAACAGGATTAAGTCTTATAGTGCCGAATATGCGAAGTGCCATTTCTGTGTCCGATTTGTTCGCACGACTTTTGGCTTTCTTAAAGGACCCAAGCACAGGTACAAGTCTATGTAGGAAATCTTTACCTTTGCCAGATATTTTCACGCCAAGTGTGTGGCCATATTTCTGTCTGTGAACCTCAACCAAGCCAGATTTTTTGAGGTTTCTTATCGAACCTTCCACATCCCATACGAAGTTTTTTATCCAGTATCGACGTTTGGAGACAAGCTCGGTAATCGGAAGAAGGTCATGGGGATAATCTTGGTGACATCTTTCTAATTCTTTCAGTATGTCGTGATCGCAAGTTACTCTATCTAGGACACTTTCCCTATAAATAACTTCCTTAGCTGCACTGCGGATGTGCTCATCTTCACAATATAAAGCCTCCTTGAGAACAGGAATAAGAGATTTCTCGTGAATTTTATCTAGGGTCTTGGTAGCAGATCTGTTGTTCCATATATCTTTATGACTTAGGGTCTTAATAAATCGCGATACCCTGTTTAATTTGTAGTAAAGAATGATTCCGGCAACCATTGCAGCAGGCAGCACAAGAAAATAAGGATAGTAGGTGACAAAAAACCAGGTGCTACCTATGGAGGCGACAATAGTAATAACCAACTCCTGCCCACCGTTCGTACTTAGCAGATTTACAACACTGGAAAACATAATACTATGCAATTATAATCTGTTATGTGCCTCTGTGCAAAACATTAGACCGTCATTTTCCGGATTTCTGAAATATTTTTCTGTTGATATTCTCTTAAGGATGTAGTATATTTTTTATTAGAGGTGATAAAAATGAAACTAAAGATAGTTCTGGAAAAAGGTGAGGACGGATTTATTGTGGCCCACTGCCCAAGCCTTAAGGGCTGCTGGAGCCAGGGCAAAACCGAACAGGAGGCGATTAAGAATATCAAAGAAGCAATCGCTCTATATTTAGAGCCGGATATTAAAGATGTTAAACCTTCTGCCGGCCACAAGGTATTAGAGGTTGTGGTATGACCAAACCGCCTTTGCTTTCCGGCAAAAAGATTGTCAAAGCCTTCGAAAAAATTGGATATTATCGAGTAAGCCGGAGAGGCAGCCACATAAAGATTCGAAATGATAAAAGCCAGATAATTCTTATCATTCCTGACCATAAAGAAGTTGACCGCTGGACACTTAGAGGCATCATTAGAGATGCTGAGCTTACCGTAGAAGAATTTATTGAACTGCTTAAATAGTACCTATGCGCTTCTGGATTGGGAATTGACAATCAATAATAAATAATCAATAATCAATGGTAAATAATAAATAGAAAACTGAATTTGCCCAGGTGGCGGAATTTGGCAGACGCGCCAGCTTGAGGGGCTGGTGAGAGTAATCTCGTGCTGGTTCGAATCCAGTCCTGGGCATTGGTTCTCGCCAGAGAATCACCCTGAGCAAGAGTTGAATGACAATTCAACTCGCGTCGAGGGGTGAAGAGTTTAAGGAGATATAGCTGTAGGTAGCACTGAGAGAAAAATAAGAATTAGATAATCACGCGGAGGCGCAAAGATGGCGGAAATCAGTTATTTGATTCCTGACCTTCTTGACGGTAAAGTCAAGATTTCTTCTCCATACCAAAACTACAATGCGAGAGGAAATCCTACGAGTTATGGCATTGATATGTTCTTTGAGGAAATGCTATTATCAAAAAGTATTAAAGCTGCTGATTATCGTCTACTAGGCGGGAAAATTGAAGAAACATTACGTAATTGGGAAAGGAAATATACACGCCAGCTTGAAATCCAACACAAAAATAAGCAGGCGAATTCCGTTGAAGAGTTGAATGCCCAAGCCAGAGAAGCTATTGAAGCCCTTGGCGGAATTTTAGCACATACATTAACCGTAAATGACGCTGTTGATTGGAATTCAATAAAACGCAAAGATGTTTTCCGCATCAAGCCGGAAAGTATGTTCAAAGACAATAAATGCCCTGAATACGTCCTTTTTAACAATCATGGACAACCAATGAGTTTTGAAAAAATGAGTTTTCCTGAAGAACCTACCTACGAACAGGTCAGGAATCGATACGGTTTATTGAGTAGATTATTTAGAAAACAAGCTATTAGTGATGAATATGCGAAGAAATACTCGCAATGGCAAAAAAATGTTAAACAAACAAAGAAGGAAAATATTTTCCGTGAAAAATGGTATAAGAAAATCGTTGATTTTTATAAAGCAAAAAAATCCGCTTTTGAAGAAGAAAAAAGACGAGATAATGAAGCCTTGGATAATATCAGTATTCGATACCAAAAAGCCGATCCAAAAGCGATTGAGGAATATTGCGATCTAGTATTAAGCAATTCGGAATACCCTGATTATTTCCCTAAAGATTGGGTTTTAGAATATCGCGAAAAAAGTCGAATGGTTGTAGTTGATTATTCCCTTCTCAGCCCCGAACAACTTCCAAAGGTCGAATCCTACAGCTATATTAAAGCACGCGATGAGATTAAAGAGAAACTCATTGCTGAAATAACTCTTAAAAAAATGTATGATAATGTCATTTACCAAATCTGTATTCGAACAATTCATGAATTATTTGAAGCGGATGTAATCAACGCGATAGACTTAGTTGCCTTCAACGGTTTGGTGACCAATATTAATCCGGCAACCGGGATTTCAGAGACAAAAGTAATTATTTCTGTTGCTGCGGAAAAAGATAAATTTTTGACTTATGATTTATCAAAAGTTGACCCAAAGGCCACATTTAAGCACTTAAAAGGAGTTGCGGCAGTATCACTTGTCGATTTAACCCCTATCCCACCTGTCATTAAACTGGACAAAACTGATAAGCGGTTTATTGAAGGTAAAGCAATCGCGGAAGAACTTAGTGAATCTGTGAATCTCGCATCGATGGATTGGGAAGATTTTGAGCATCTTATTCGTGAACTTTTCGAACAAGAATTTGCTGCTAATGGAGGAGAAGTAAAAGTTACACGAGCAAGTTCTGATGGAGGTGTTGATGCTGTCGCTTTTGATCCGGATCCAATTCGAGGTGGTAAGATTGTTATTCAGGCAAAACGTTATACAAATATCGTAGGTGTTTCTGCAGTTCGAGATTTATATGGCACGGTTATGAATGAAGGGGCAACAAAAGGTATTTTAGTCACTACTTCTGATTATGGAAAAGATTCATATTTATTTGCCAAAGATAAACCAATAACATTGATCAATGGAAGCAATTTACTTTCTCTCCTTGAAAAACACGGACATAAGGCACGAATTAATATAGCGGAGGCAAAAAAATTGTTATGAACGACAAATAGTTGTTTTCTAGAGAATCGGTATTTTATTTGCATAGTCAATCTAACGAGGGGGGATAAAGGGTATTTTTAGTGTCAGCTCTAAGGCTGGGAGTAAATTTTGTTAATATTTCAAAAGAGGAGCTTTCGCCGTCAAAGGATTTGTTGCGGCTTGTGCTTGAGGGGCTGGTGAGCTTCGGCTCGTGCTGGTTCGAATCCAGTCCTGGGCATTGGTTCGACGCGGCTGATAGTAAAAACTATCAGCCTTGCTCACCATTTTCAATTCGACGTAAATTTCAAATGTTTGCCAAAAAGCAAAAGTTGTGATTCAACAGATATCAGTTACAATAATATTTCTGAAAGAAAAAACAGTAAGATGATTTGAACGGGCAAAATATATGGCACGAAAGATTCGTTGGGGTATATTGGGCTGCGGTACAATCGCAGCCGAGTTTGCTGAGGGTATTGCTCAAACACGCAATTGTGAGGTTCTGGCAGCCGGCTCGAGAACTGTCAAAAAGGCAAAGGCGTTCACAAAAAGGTTCGGTATAAAAAGATGGTACGGCAGCTACCAGCAGCTCTTACGCGACGGCGATATTGATATCGTTTACGTCGCAACGCCGCATACCCTCCATATGCAAAATACCCTTGACAGCATCCGGGCGGGCAAGGCCGTACTATGCGAAAAGCCCATAGCGATAAACGCAAAACAGTTTCGAATTATGCAAAGGGCCGCAAAGAAAAAAGGCGTTTTTTTAATGGAAGGGATGTGGACGAGATTTTTCCCCTCGATGCGCCTTATAAGAAAATGGCTGAAAGAAAAACTCATTGGTGATGTCCTTGAACTGAAGGCCGATTTCGGGGTTCATTTTAGGGTCGGCCCAAAGCACCGCATTCATAACCCGAAATTGGCAGGAGGCGCTCTCTTGGATTTGGGTATTTACGTTGTCAGTATGGCCTCGATGGTTTTCGGCCGGCAGCCGAAAAAAATTGCCTCGCTCGTGCATAAGGAAAAAAGCGGCGTTGATGACCAGAGCTCGATTGTCTTTCAGTATGACGGCGGCCCCCAGGCGAGTCTTTCCTGCAGCAGCAGATTCTGGATGAAACAGCAGTTGTGCATCTACGGTACGAAGGGAATGATAATTATTCCCGATGATTTTTACCGGCCTTCGAAGGTGATACTGGAGCTGGAAAGCAAAAGGCAAAAGATTTATGATTTTGCATATCGCGGAAACGGATTTGAGTATGAGGCCGAGCACGTCGCTGATTGCCTGATAAAGAAAAAGACAGAAAGCGATATAATGGGCCTCGATGAAAGCGGGACGATTATGGAGACGATGGATAAAATCCGCAGTCAGTGGAAATTAAAATATCCCGATGAAAAATAGCGCAAGGCCGAAACTGTCTAAAAAAAGTATTGTCTCTTAGTCGCAATACGCGATACTCAATACGCAATACGATATACGAATTCACGCCAGGCCGAGTTTCCTGGCCTCTTCGTGCAGGCCGTAACGTTTCATTTTCTTAAACAGTGTCGTGCGGTTTATCTGCAGCGCCTTTGCAGTCTCCTGTCTGTTCCAGTGATTGGCCTCGAGCACGCTGCGAATGATGTTCTTCTCAGGCTCAGCCAGAGCATCCCTGAGACTGACGGCTTCGAATCTTTTTGGCTGATGGTTTTGAATCGATGCCGGCAGTTCATCTACATCGATATATTTGTTCTTGCCTATCAGAACCGCCTGTTCGATGACGTTTTCAAGTTCCCTGATATTTCCAGGCCAGAAATATCTCTCGAGTATCCCCATAGCCTTATCATTGATACCCAGTTTCAGCTTGTTATGCTGACTGCTGTACGTTTGCAGAAAATGTTTTGCAAGAAGTCCTATATCGCCTGCTCGTTCTCGTAAAGGCGGCAGGTCTATTGTCACCACATTGATTCGGTAGTAAAGGTCTTCTCTGAATCGGCCTTGTCTTACCTCTTCGGTGAGATTTGTATTTGATGCGGTTATAATCCGCGTGTCCGCTGTCTCGGTTGTATTGCTCCCCACTGGCTCGAACTGTCTGTCCTGCAGAACACGAAGCAGCTTTACCTGCAGGGCCGGCGATGCGTTTGAAACCTCGTCGAGAAAGATTGTTCCTCCGTCGGCTGCGAGGAATTTGCCTTTCTTATTGCTTATCGCACCAGTAAATGAGCCCTTGACGTGACCGAACAGTTCGCTTTCAAGCAGTGTCTCGGGAAGGGCGCCGCAGCTTACCTCCACAAATGGTTTATTTTTCCTGCTCGAACGGTGATGAATCGCGCGGGCGAGCATACTTTTCCCGGTTCCCGATGGCCCCGTCATAAGGATTGTTGTTTTACTGTCGGCAACCGCTTCTACAAGTTCGAAGATCTTGGCCATTTTGTAATTTTGACTGATGATGTTATCAAGGCTGTACTTTTGTTCGAGTTGCAAACGCAGTTTTTCGTTTTCGCTCATAAGCGATTGCTGCTTAATCGCTCTTTCCACAACTAACCGCAGCTCATCGTCTATGATTGGTTTTGTCAGGTAATCGTATGCTCCGCTTCTAATAGCTTTTACGGCACTTTCAATTGTGCCGTAACCGGTTATGACAAGACTGACTGTCTGTGGATAGTTTTGTCGTATTTTATCCAATAAAAATAAGCCGTCCCCATCTGAAAGATTTATCTCTGTAAGGATTAAGCAGTAATTGTGCGTTTGCAGCTCGGCTAAAGCTTCTTTTATTGTTGTAACGCCTTTAGTCTTAAAGCCGTCCTTGGATAGGAATTGACAAAGAGAGCTAAGGACTATTGTATCATCGTCAACAATCAGGATATTTTTGTCTTTCATAGCTGTTTTGAGTCTTTCTAAATAATATCCGCTATAAATACCCAGATTAATTATAGCTCGCTACATAATATAAAATAGCTAATTATGTTTCTTTTGTCAAACATAAATGTTGATATTATGCAACATTTCTTTGGATTTGAGTTATTAGGCAGCTTTTTCTTAAAGAAGACGGCCTTCGAAGACCTCGACTGCTGGCCCTGTCATATAAACACAGTTATCTTTTTCTGACCAGTTTAGCTGTAAATCGCCCCCCGGAAGATGTCCGGTGCTGATTCGACTGCATTGCTTTGTAAGAACACCTGCAACCAAACTTGCGCAGGCCCCTGTTCCGCACGCTAAGGTAATACCGCTTCCCCTCTCCCAGGTCCGCATTGTTAATTCGTTATTTGTATCCACCTGGACGAAATGCACATTGGTTCGATTTGGAAAAAGCTCGTGGTTTTCAATAGCCGGCCCCAGTTTTTCCAATTCTATCAGACCGACGTCGCCACAGAAAAAAACTGCATGAGGATTACCCATCGAGACACAGGTCATTAAAAGCTGATGGCCGAGAACCTCGATAGGCTCATCTATAACCATTTCTCCTTCCGATTTTACCGGTATGTCACGGGCTCTTAAGATAGGTTCGCCCATATTGACGCAGACCTGTTGAACCTTGTCATTCTTGTCCGTTTGCAGCCCCACTGTCACGATGCCTTTAGCCGTTTCTATCTTTAATGAAGCCGCGAAAGTCTCCTGACCGGGTACCTCGAATGCAGGCCCAGCTTGTGCAAGTTTGTGTTCGTAGCTGTACTTGGCAAGGCATCTGACACCGTTGCCGCACATCTCTGCTTCGCTGCCGTCGGCGTTAAATATACGCATACGCACATCTGCTTTTTCACTCGGGGTTATCAAAATTAATCCGTCGGACCCGATTCCTTTATGACGGTCGCTAACTACCTGCGCCAGCTTCGACGGATTTGTAATCTTCTCTTCAAAGCAGTTGACGTAAGCATAGTCATTGCCCGAACCATGCATCTTTGTAAATCGCATTTTCGTTTTCCCTGATTTTTTTTTAAGTATAAGCAAACGATTAAATATAATCAAGTGTTTCTGTTAAATGTATTATCTACTTTGGTATTTCACCGTATTTTTAGCGGTTTCGGCTGAGCTCACAGCTTCACTGTTATATCGGCCTATAAGAATATTTTTTCCTTGACAAAAGTTCCACAATCCCTTAAAATAATTTAATCCTGAACATTTTTTCCGAGGCAGAGGACGATGAAGATGCGGTTTTTTTAGCACGATTCTGAAGATTTCCAGAAAATGTATCGGTGCGCTGTTAAAATAAAAACTCTTTGAAAAGGAGAAGAAAATGAAAACTACAAAAAGCTTAATAATTTTAGTTTTTTTGCTGGTGCTATGTTCAGTGCCGCTATGTGAAGCCGGGCCGATGGGCACGGCGTTTACGTACCAGGGACGTTTGATGGATGCCAATGGACCGGCGGACGGGCTGTATGACTTTGAATTCAGTCTGTATGATGCCGTGGAGGATGGAAATCAGTTGGACGGTACGGTTGATATAAACGACCTAACCGTTATAGACGGCTACTTTACGGTATTATTGGATTTTGGAAGCAGCGTATTCAATGGCGATGCACGGTGGCTTGAGATTTGCGTTCGGCCTGGTGACAGCGAGGAGCGATGTACTATCCTGAGTCCGCGACAGGAGGTAACAGCCACACCATACGCATTGCAAACCCGCGGGATATTTGTGGATGATGCGTTGGATGTCGGCATTGGTACGACGAGTCCGGTGGGCAAGCTGCATGTTGATGGCGGCAAGGCGATGGACGGCACTTTGGGCGCCAATGTTGTGCTCAAGGCCCAAGATGGAGGGGACGGATGGGCAATGCAGAACAACGGGGAGGCCGGCGGGGATATCATTCTATTGCCTGGTGAAGGAGGCGAGGAAAGCGGAGCAGGACTTCCAGGACCGGACGGGAATGTTGGTATCGGGACGACG